>Ga0098058_1000853_pt1 | contig 9897 bp, 11 predicted proteins | sample 19_taG_FD_75061 | JGI IMG/M metagenome (GOLD analysis project Ga0098058, IMG submission 75061) | Marine viral communities from the Subarctic Pacific Ocean - 19_ETSP_OMZ_AT15317 metaG | ecosystem: Environmental > Aquatic > Marine > Oceanic | place: Pacific Ocean | collected 2015-01-19 | reverse complement strand
TGCGAAGTCCTCTTGCATCTGAGTTTGCAATTTGATGTCGTCATAGAACTTGCCTATTCCCATATCTTTTCGCAAAGCATCATAATACGATTTGTTCCGCCTATTTGAATTAATAGGAGGAGCTTCCGGACTTAGATTACCTCTGGAGGTAACTGAAATATCCCCTTTACTTTGGGGAGGGTTAATATTTAAAATGCGGAGGGCTGCTACCGGAGATGTTTGAGCAAGTATTTTAAACTGTTCTACTGATAGTCCCGAATCTTCGCGGACTTTCTGTAGGTGAGTTTTAGCTTGTTCGACATCGCCATTGAACTGATTAATCAATTCAGCATTAACTGAGGTTTGATTTTCATTAGCTCTATCAGCTTCCGCACGCCTATTGAATTCTCCCGCTACGAGAGATTTAACATCTACTGAGTCTGTTCCAGTTTGGTTAGCCGGACTAGTTTCGGTAGGGCGGTTTTCAAGTGCATGAATTACGTCGTCAATTGTCTTTGACTCTTTACGTGCTTCTTCTAGCTTCGTCAACTCTTCACGCATATTAGCGTTTTCAAACTCAAGTTTCGAGATATGCTCATCTGCGTGGGTCTTTGATTTGGCTAAAGCTTCTACGTTGTTGTATTTCTTCCCTTCTCCAACCAACTCATCCACTACGGTCGTAGTCTCTGAGCTTTCTTTTTTGACTTCTGTTTGTGTTTCATTTCCGATAAGGTCGTCGGCCATTTTATTTCTCCTTTGGTCTAGGTATTATTTTATGTATAGTTTCTAACCCTTTCAAATATCCAGCATAATACATCATCGCTTTATCCACATTAGGTGAATTCATATCGTATTGTCTATTCTTTGACGCGGTATATTCTTTCTGGATAATCTTTCGTAATACTGAGAACAACCATGTCTGTTGCTCTAATATTGCTTTAAATTTTTCGTGGTCGTCTTTGGCGACTAATTTATGGTCAGCAAACCATGTGCCTGATATCGCACCGGGTTTCGACTCGATAATATCTAAGCCTTCCTCGAAGTTTACGTATTTATCCCACATCAATATCTGACAACATTTCTTCGGCTTCTTCTAAGCCGGTAGGATCAATGCTTGCTTCTGTCGCCGCTTGTTGCTGCGCCGACTGAAGTAGTGATTGTGTATCCGCTTGTTCTGCGATTCGCACATTAGCTTCCACGATATCAAAATGGTCTAGATCACTAAGTTCTTCGAGAGCCAAAGCTATCTTCAGTCCCGACATATGCACGTTAATCGAAGGATCTGCGTACACGGGCGATGCCGCCAATGTATTTAGATTCTGTAGTAACTGTGCTCGACGAGCGAAATGTTTAGCTCCTTTAGGTATTAAATTACCCGCAGCCTGTAAGTCTTCTTTAGTTATCTCTTCGAAAGAAACTGTTCCTATTTCACTCTCTACTCGTATCTGATCTGCCACATCCAGATTCTCTCGGGCTGCAGCTAACATTTGATTCAATACTTTCTCCGTCATATTAGCATCGAAGTAACTAGCTTTGTGTTGGAATATGCGTCCCGTATTATTCTCTAGGGTTTGCACTTCGAAAGCTGTCTTCTCTCCGGGGGTACGAATACCCATTGCTTGTCGCGGAGCACCCGCCATATCTTCCATACTACGTTCTAGTATATCAATTTGAAAATCAGCGTTCAGTGCTGTAGCGTCAGGACTAAGAACTGAGACATCAGAATCTATATCTCCATAGATTTTCTCGCCCGGTCCCCATTCCCACTCTTCTACTTCACCGCGTTGATAAACTACGGGAAGGGCAATTTGGTCGAATACGTCTGCCTTTAAATTTTCTAAGTGGTCAATACGATATTGCATACCTACCAAATTGTCCAGTGGTCCCATAGCCATCAAATTGTCGGGGCGTTGCCGCCAACCTACGTGCTCTTTATTCATTCTTCCGAGCCAACTCTTATACGGAGCATTACTGACTACAAAAGAACGATCAATTATAATTATACGGACACCCGCATACAGTTCCCCGTTTTCGGTGTCGTATAGATCTCCATTAAATTCCAAAACTTCAACTTGTCCGCTTTGGTAATAGTCGTACATATTACCAAAACCGTCTATCCGAATCGCGGATTTAATTAGATTATCTTTTTGGCCCTTGCTAAGACCGGACATACTTGTTCTTATATCAATCGCTTTAGCGAACGCTTCATCTATCCATTCATCGGCTCCAACTACGTCCTCTCGCATTTTGGCTAGTTCACCCAACGTCATAACAGAGCGAACTATGTGCGGAGTTTTGTGGAAGTCCGATGCCTCGATATTAAAACAAATATTAAAAGGTGAGATACGAACTAACTTTGGTCCTACATATACAATCGTTTCTGTGTTATCTTCTTCATTAGGATGCGTTTCTTTTACGTAGACTACTTCAGCAAAAGCATTTCCATAATCAATGTAGTCATATACTAATCGACTCATGGTCTGTAGGAAATCAGATTGACGAATCTTATTCCGCATATATGCCGTAATCTTTCGGGCCTTCTCTGCATCAGCCGCCGCCTCGGACATAGGTTCCCATTTAAAGAAATCGTCGTGCGGGAACAATGCCGCCATATAATTTGCGTGTAGATTATCTCGAATCTGTGTCAACTTCGGTCTAGTTGTTGAGTTCTTCCATCCTTCATTGGCGTTCGTAGTTGTCGAGGTATCCGTGGCAAACAAGTAATTCCGAAGTTCGGCTCGTTCCTTCTCCCACGGTGCGCGAGATTGTTTCCAGCTAGTCCACAGATTTGCTATAACACCAGCTAATCCATCTGGCTCGTATGGAGCTTTATAGTCCACTGTTCTATTTTCGTTTATTGCCATTATGTACCTACGTTTCTAACGCCACCAAAGCGAGGATGATATATAATAGTCTTCTCTTTGGTAGCTTTTCTATGTTTAGGAATGATTGCAATGTCAATAGCATTTGCCAAAGCATCTTTGATATCATCGTGAGCCGGTCTTTCTTGCCGTAATTCTTCTTCTAGTTCTTGGCATAGACCACCCCGATAATGCCATATCGAATAGTTTTCATATCGTGGATGTAGTACTGCCGCCATTCTTTCTTCCTTAGAGCCTTGTGTGCGATTAGGTCTATGTGGATCTATACTCAAGTTTAAGCCTTCTTGTCGGATTCGAACTCGTAACTCTTCCACAATCGCTTCTTGTGCAACCGTAACTTCTGCTCGAAGTTTTCGGTATCCCCAATGGATATGACCCTCGAATACTGCTTTAAAGTAATCTCCAATTTTGTTGGTTCTAAACCTATCAATGTCCAGTACATAGTAATTACCTTCCGTGTCTACCCCAACTGTAACTAAGGCTGTATAGTCAGCTTTAGCATTTAGGCTAAACGCGAAGTCGATAGCTGCAAAGATAGATAATGATCGTCCTTTAAATTGCCACACATTACCGTGTTTCTCTAAGTAGCGTTTATCATAGTATTGCATATAGTCAGATGATAATGCTTCGCTATCCGGATCATTAGGGTTGTTGTAGTACTGCGCCCTAAACTGGCTTCGATCTAAATACTTACCCCGCTTTGTCGCTAAGATATTAGCATTAAACCCGAACCATTTACCATCTCTTCTCTGTTGGCGCGGCCATAAATACTCTCCACTACCGTCGCCCACATCTTCTACTGTTGCTTGAAAGACTTCATAGATTAAATCTTGGGACACTATGTGTCCTTCTTCATTAACTACTTCTGCTTTCATTTCTACCATTTGGCCGTACAAATCTTTCGAATGGTATCTAGTTCCTACTGCCCATTCCCTTGCTCCTGCACTTTCGATGGAAGACAAAAGAGAGTACTGGCCCTCAACCTTATCACGCCCTTCTTTTGTGTAGGCATTTTCTTGAACAACAATGTCGTCTAGAACGCAAATGTCACAATGTAGGCCCGTAATAGAGGTTGTTAAACCAGCCGTGAACACTGTGGGTTCCCGAATTCCCTCTATTTTACGGAGGGGATGGTCTACCGCAATTTCATTTACTGCCCATTTTTCGCGCTTGCCCTCGTCAGGGAGGGTCATATTGGACCAGTATCTCCTATAAATTTTACTATCTAAAATATCTTTGATAAATTTTAATTGCTTTTCCGCAAGATTACTTGTCGAAGATATATACAGAATTGTTACCGCCGGATTACGTGTGATCTCCCAAGCTACCCGATATGCTACCATAGCAGATTTCTGGTGATCCCGTGGTAATAAAACTAATTGATGTTCTTTCGCTTCCTCTCTTGTCCACCACCGTAGTAAATCTTTGTGGATAGATCCTAACACACGATGCGGAGCAATAAGACTAATAAATGTATATAAGTCTTGTTCTGCTGCGATTCGTAATTCGTCTAATTTATCCACTAATCCACCCGATATGGTCCGCGAGCGCGTGCAGTAATGCATATTTATAAGTGGACGAGAAATCACCCTCTTCCAGTAGGTTTTGCAGGTTGCGGAGAAACTGGATGCTTTGCTCGGGAGCGATTGCGTTATTCATTGGCCTTCCCAATACATAGCTTTATCCGGAATAACCCGGCGAACACCTCCGCGAGGGTCTTCGAGGTCGCCCACGTAGCGTGGGATCACATGAATATGCAGATGGCTGATCGTCTGACCGGCGGCCGCACCGGCATTGAAGCCGACGTTGTAACCGTCGGGTTGGTGCTGTTTTTCTATTTCCGCTTTTGTTACGGCGATCAGGGATGACAATTCATTTTGCATTTCAGGCGAAGCGGCAAACCAGTCCGGAATATGCTCCTTCGGCACTATCAGGGCATGACCGGGGGATACCGGGTAGCCGTCCCACAACACGCGGCAGTTATCGGTTTGAAGAATCACGGCCGACGGAGCAGGAGCGCGAAAGGGGCATGGGTGTGCGTTCATTTCTTCGACCTCACTCCATACCCTCTTTACCTTCGTCGGCACTAACTTGCCCCCAAAAACGACGATAGCTGAAGGAAACGGCGCGCTGTTTTCTGCGTTGCCAAATTTCAGCCGTCCTCTCAGAAACTCTATTTCCCCCCTCATTGCATAATTATGCCACCAAGCTGTATCAGTTCTCGCTGGTACCAAGCACACAACAACTACGCCCGATAACGATGAATCGTAAGCTTTCTTCATCCAATGTCCGATGACACGCCCATACGGCGGGTTCATCCAACAGACCCCTTCCCACTTTTGAACTAACCCATCATCTTCAGGCGTATAGAAATGAGGACACTTCGCATTGTCAGGTAATGCACAAACGTCAGTAGTAAAGCCGTATTTATCATTCAGCCTATCAAACAATTCTTGAGGGGTGGCCCACAAATCAGTGTTGCTCTGAAAATGTACTCTCACGAAATACTCAGTAACATCCGCGTTGACCAATGGACGTTCATTTCTTCGACCTCACGTTGTGCCATTCGTCCGACATTATCCACGGGAAGGCACGGTATAACTTCTGGGGGCGCGTTAGCGAAAACCATGTGACCCTCATTGGATTAAAGACGTTACTTGAATCCACCCCATCTTCAGCCATGAAATTCACCCACAACACCACTATCAGGATACCCAGCAAGGTGAACGGCCACAGTAAAAGGTTCAGCATTAGCATCAACATGTTACTCACCTTCAGCTTCTAAATGGCATCCCGCATCGTAGCCGCACTTGTCGAGCGCCTCTATCCGTTCGACACCTTCCAGCGGGTCAGGCGGTCGGTATCCGTTCCATGACATCCACCAGATGTCTGCCTCCGCTGTGATTTTGTAACTGTAATCGAAAGTCGCGGACACGCCATTGCCGTCATACTGGTCGATTGTGCTGGTAGTTGCGGGTATGGTCATTGTCTGCTGCCTCCGTTGGTCATTTAGTAGGCCACCGACCCGCTTTCGCCAAGTAACCGCCAGTTGCTTCCGATCCAGACCGCTTCAAACCACTCATCTGCGGTGTCCAGTCTCCTGCCGGTTGTGCCAATTGAATCATCAATATCGCTCTCTGTGTTGAAATCAACAGATATTTCACCGTCATTGTTTGTACAGCAAAAAACGACCCTCTGACCTGCAAACAAACCGTCGTGGACTTTAACTGTGAAAGCACCAGCACTGGAATCTAATTTCACAAACGAATATGCGCTGTCAACATCTTCACCGTCATCAGAAGTGTCATAACCAATGACCTTTTCTTGCCATACCCCGTTAATGACTACTTGGCCCTCGGTGTTTTCACCCCCGCTAATAAACAAGGCGGCATTGGCGATCACCCCCGTAAGTGTGGTATCAGCCCTGCCGCCCAGTCGGTTGTTGGTGAAGATCAACCCCTCTGCGCCTGAGTTATCAACCGATACCGTATTGCCTTCGTCACCACCGAAATCATTGCTGTCGATGGTTGTTTGACACCTGCCCGCAGTGTGGGCTGTGCGTTGAAGGAAGGGATAGTTTTCTGAGTCTCCGATATTGTTCCTTATTGAGATGCCTGAAAATGAATTTTCCGTTACAATGTCAGGGGCTTCCGAAGTTCTCAAGCCAAGTTCGATATTCGCTGTCATATCAGCTTTGTTGCCAAACCAGTTACCCACCACATCTATTTGCTTCGCACCGTTATATATCCATAAAGAGCGGTCGTTATTATGTTCAAAGTAGTTCCCAGAAATAACCCCACCTTGGCATCCTGTCCCAACAATCAGGCCGTTATCAGCGTAATGGAACTGGCAAGAACTTATGTGAGGGTTTTGCATGATAGATGAATCGCCGGTTTCAACTCCCACTCGGCAAGCTGTGGCTCCACCCCTGAACGTAGTACCATGAAGCATAAACACCCCGCCACCATCAGTGACGTTCTCAAAAACACTCGCCTCCGACGTTGTGCTTTTGCTTACAACCCAGCAGTCAGAAATCTTGATGTAAAACGAATTTGTCCAATGTATACATTGCCCGTCGCCAGTATCGTGGTTACCGACAAACACGCTTTCAAGCCCGACATTGCGTGAACAATCATCTGCTCTATAAATAACCCCTGTGGTTGTGCCGACCAGTGACAGGTCACGGTGTTTGACGCAGTGGATCACTTCCGACCCGTCAAGACTGTGTGCATTACCACTTCCGGTGTAATCAAGCACGGACCCCTTATTTGCTTTTGCAGGTGAATTAAACTCAAACGCATAATCCGTAGGCCCGTCCCCTTCAATGAGGACATCCCCCTCTGGGTCCATGCCCAGAGTTGCAAAACCGGGATTATTCGACCCATCGTAGTAATAGTATATCGTTGTAGTGTGACCCCAGCGACCTTTCGGCACAAACACCTTCGCCCCGCTGTGAGAACATTGATTGACGGCTGCTTGGATTGCAGGTGCGTTGTTTGCCGTAGCTGTGGTTGCGCCGTATCGCAGGATGTTTCCGGGTGGATATTGCGGGAACATGATGTTGCCGATTGTATTGGGTGCGGCGTAAGCAGCGATACTGGCGGCGGTTTCAGCGGTAGTCCGAGGATAGAGATAATCGCCTACTAAAACCCCAGTCATAGCTACCGCACTAACGTCTGCTATTGTAGCTGCTTGCGATAGTGTTACTGGATCTTGCGGGTCTACCGCGTCCGGAATATTTGTTAGCCGATAAGAGTTCATATCTAATGCTTGCGACATCGCGTTATTACCCTGTCCAGTCGCTCCCGTAGATATCTTCGCGGCGAGTTCCGTTTCAATTTCCGTGAGGTTACTATTGATATTAGACTCTTGGTTGTAGCCACTACCAATTGTTCTTTTCGTGTATGCCAAATCTATTTCCTCGTCTGTGAAGTAATTCCAAAAATTCTTTGGTGGTCTTGATCTGTTTCAGTTTCTTCTTTGGCGGCTTGCCGTAAATAGCCTTCCTTCTCTTCCGACGAAGGTCTACCTCTAAGCGTTCCAATCTTTCGCCACGGCTTCTCAAGTAATAACTTGGTTGCCGTTACACGAGATGCGTTCTTTGGATTCTGAGATATCTCCACTAAATGTTTGATGTGCTCAGACTCAAGCGCCGTCTCTAACTCTACCCGCCACTCTTTAATATGCGGTTCCATCCATTGACACGACATGAGCCGTTGCCAGTGTTTAAAGGAACCTAATAACTTTATGGCCGTTTGATATTCAGTCGGATCTGCTATTTCTAAATACAATCGCTTTAGAGATGGCAACCCTCTGTGGTCATAGTCCTTAAGTGTAAATACCGGGGCAAACTTATTCGAACGCGCAGTCTCAAGGAAGAGCGACTCTGTACGATATCGCCCCATTGTATCCTTATAGGATACTCGGGGTTCCTCCGCAACATCCACACCAACGCCCATAGGGTCGTCCTCACCTAATTTCATAATTTTATTTATTTACTTCCCTCTCCCACGTTTTCTCGGTTTAAACTTTTTCTTATACGGTTGCTTATAAGGCATAACTATTTCCTTTATTTGAATCTCTTTGTGTATCCGACCCGGACACTTTTGTGGTGCTTACCTTTGGCAGCACTGAGCGTAAAACCTCCACGACGAACACTTGCTGATATACTTTTATATCCGTTATCTTTTCTAGCTCCCATCCCATACTGTGTTCCGGGACTAGCGAGACTAAGATCTACTGTGTAAGATCGTCTTCCGTTCTTTTTAGATGCGGAAGCTGATCCGCCTACTTTATTTTTTGCCATCATATTCTCCTTAATATGACCAGACTATCTCTAGTTTAGAGGGATCGTCTTTGGAGACATCATCTACTTGCCAATAAGCATTGGTAGTTCCGCCGGAACCCGCTAAATCAATAGCGAACACATTGATAAAACCTTCATCCCATCCGGCCCTATTAATAACTTCTTGGATAGCTGTAGTGACTACTACCGTATTTGTTCCGGAACTCACAGCCCCGCACGTTGTAAAAGCACTCGTCATAGGCCAATCCCCGCTTTGGTCTATTGGATTGTTGTCTGATGCCACGACCACCGCTGCGTCAACATCTTGACACCCGATTTTAAAATTGGATGTTCCAGAAGTACCATTAACCTCTAATGTTAATACCGCCGAATTGATTGTTGAGCCTTGTGGGATTTGACCACCCGTACTAAATTTCAATACTGGGTATAGTGGATTAAAGGAAGATGAGGCGGAGCACCCAAAATATAAGTACCCAAATATATTTGTTCCGACTGTTGTGCTACTACCATCACTAGATACCATCATATCATCGCCCGCAACAGATAGTTGCTGCGCGAAGTTATAATCATCCCGCAGACCATTAACTACCGGGACGGTAGGATCGCTGATAACTTTATTTACAACTTTCTTAATAAAAGCCATTAGAATCTACGAAGATCCACCGAAGGTAACATTAACGTCGGTATTGTCACCGACCGAAACAATTGTTAAATCTAGGTTTAGATCTTGTATAATCACAGATGCGGGAAGTGCGGTGATTGCACCACCTTCCAGAGCTTGTAGCGCTCCCGTATCATCCGTATATTTAATTGTGAGAGAAGTATCTAATGTTCCCGATAGTAGTAGAGTTCGGGATTTTCCCTCTCCGCCACGTTCGAGGAAACCGAATCCGGTGGTATCTTTAGTAGTTGTAGCTGCGCCGCTGATTGTAGGCATATCTTAGTGTCTCCGTATTAAGAAAGTATAGATTGAAGTTGCGGGTCTACCAATATTCTACCATAGTTAATAGAAAGATGCAATACTTTACTCCGCGCCGGAGAAAGGGGGTCTATTATATATACTATATATAGGGGGGATTGAGGATAGATAGATAGATAATATATTATATATAGTATATAGAGAACTTCTATACCAATAATTTCTCCGAGAAAATTTTAAGGTGCATTACCCCGTAGGGGGACGCCCCCCTAGCCCCCGGTGTGGCCTCTAAGCAACAATGTATGCGAATG
>Ga0098058_1000851_pt1 | contig 9913 bp, 15 predicted proteins | sample 19_taG_FD_75061 | JGI IMG/M metagenome (GOLD analysis project Ga0098058, IMG submission 75061) | Marine viral communities from the Subarctic Pacific Ocean - 19_ETSP_OMZ_AT15317 metaG | ecosystem: Environmental > Aquatic > Marine > Oceanic | place: Pacific Ocean | collected 2015-01-19 | reverse complement strand
ATCATATAGTTTATTTGGATAAATGTTTTATTGGTGCTTATGATCAAGGTCAGATATGGATTAAGGAAGAGTTTTGTGACGGTTACAATATCGGTATGAATATCGGTGCACATGCAGGTCAGACAATTATGTATCCTCACATACACCTCATACCTAGAAGTGAGGGTGACTTGGGTAGGTATGAGAACGGTGACGCGTATGACCCTACAGGAGGAGTACGCAACATATTTCCTGGCAAAGGAAAATATTAATGCCAAAAATAAAATATATTAAATTTACAGATACAGCGTATGAGGATTCGCGCGCTATATGGATTGATCCGAAGTGGGTTGTGTATGTTTCAGAGCACCCTAATCGCATAGGTTCTCTCATCGGTACAGCCCATGGAGACATGGTCGCGGTTCATGAAGACCCAGCTGAAGTTTTTAGAAAGTTAGACGTAAGGTATGACTAGATTTTATGAAATGGTTAGAGAAAGATTCGGGAGGTAGAGATCTAATTGAACGGTTTATTGATAAACATAATCATAAGCTTGAATTAATTAGAACTTGCGGGTCAATCATAGCAGCCGTAACAGGCTTTTTAGTTTTCTTAAAAGTATTTAATTTAATATGAAGTGGACAGCATTATTTTCGCAAACAGGGTCTGAAATATATCAGATATCAGAACGTCTCGGTAGATATCCCGATGTTATTATTTGTAATAAGCAGGGAGACTTAGATGAGATTAACCTCAACCTTATCGGTAAATCTTTTATGATATTTACTGCTTCAAAGCCCACAGTAAGAGACTATCTTGAATATATAAAAGAAGATGATTTTGTGACTATGCATGGCTGGCTGAGAATTGTACCTAGCGAAATTTGTGAGAAGCGAACTATTTATAATGGTCATCCAGGCCTTATCACAAAATATCCAGAGCTCAAAGGAAAGGATCCACAGGAGAAGGCGTTTAACCTAAAGCATGATACAGCCGGATGTGTTATACATGAAGCTGTAGCAGAGGTAGATGCAGGTAAGATCTTAGCGGAAAGTGAAATAGATATTAAAGACAAATCATTAGATGAAGTATACGGGTCGTTACATAAACTGTCAACTGATCTATGGGTTGATTTTTTAAGAGATAAATTTAACGTATGAATAGTTTACCAAATATTATAAAAGAAATAGAATCTACCTTTCCGGATACCTGTAAGGAATTTAAGAAAATACAAAAAGAACAATATGAAACTTTTTGCAAAAAGCAGTATGACTACGGACAGCACAACATTACTCTCGGAATGGATCTCTCTGATCCTGAAAATGCTCATCTTTCTATTACTGCCATTATTATACGGATTAATGATAAAGTTCAACGACTTTTTAATCTGGTTCTTAAGCGCAAAAAAGCTGCCCAAAACGAACCAATAGAAGATGCATTCAAAGATTTATCTGTATATGGAATTATAGCGCAAATAGTTGCTAACGGAAAGTGGGGAAAATGAAAAATAGAAAGCTATATCTCGCACGCTTTAATCGAAAACTCAACAATTCAGAATCATTCTATAAAATTGGCCAATGTTGGCAATATGATGCTGACGAAAGATTTTTATTTGAAAAGGAGCAATACGAAAATTATGATATCAAAATTATGGCCAGTGCCTGGGGCCCAGCAGATGAAGTGGACATTTGGGAACAAAAACTTCTGGGCACTAAGAAAAAAGACTTCTGGATCAAAGAAAAATTCTCCGGAGTCACGGAAATCAGACAATTCACTTGGGATGAGGTTAGACATATTATCGGTAAACTGAAACAGCTCAGCAATGAATGGTATCAATTAAGAACTAAATGAAAATTAGCTTTACAGGGACAGGATGTTCAGGAAAGAGTACACTTCTTAAGAAGTGTCAAGAGTACTATGGAGATAGGTTTGAGTACGTTACTGAGGTAACGAGACCGATTGCACGCAAAGGCTTCATGATTAATGAAGAGGGTGGTGACGAGACTCAGCGCGCTATTATTGAAGCTCATATACAAAATGATCGATTAGATGATGTTATTATGGATAGATGTATTGTTGATGGGTATGCATATACCGATTGGTTATTCGGTCAAGGTAAAGTTACAGAAGAAACATATCAATTTGCATGGACAACATTAAAAGCTATTATCAATAACATTGATATTATTTTTTATACTAAACCAGTTGAAATGGAAGATGACGGCGAGCGTAGCACAAATGTTAATTTTCAAAAAGATATTGACGATATAATGTCTAATCTGTTAGATCATTGTTGGCGAGATGATGTTAGGTATAACTATTTCACAAATAAGTTAGTTATCTTGAGAGGTGATGTTGATAAACGATTTAGTGATATTAAAATAGCTATAGAACAACATGAGCACACAGCAATTAGATAATTCTAGAGTTTCACGTCATCTAGGTCAGACAAGTGAATATGCGCGTAACTATGATCCGTCCTTATTAGTTAGAGAACCTCGATCCAGCAATAGAACATATCTCGGCTTAGAAAGCGACAGCTTACCGTTTTGCGGGTATGATATTTGGAATGCTTACGAGATTTCCTCTATGACAGAGAATGGCCGCCCTGTTACTGCTATTGCTAAGATTATGTATCCTTGCGATAATGACTATATTGTAGAGTCTAAATCTATCAAATTATACTTTAATTCTTTCAACATGGCGCGCCTTGGATCTACGGGAGCTGAATGCTTAGAAAGTATTAAAGAACGTTCTGAGAACGACCTCTCTGAGCTGTTAGAGACTAACGTTACCGTAACATTGTTTAACCCGGGAGACGTGGAGAGAGCACAGATTAAACCTTATTTCACTAAAGGATACACCACTCTTGAAGATGATAATATCATGATGGATAATGCTATGTTTAACAAATTTACTGAGAGTCCAGATCTATTGAAAGGTCCGTATGGACTGACAGACTCTAATCATCTACGACTGTATAGGTATCATAGTAGTCTCGTGAAGTCTAATTGCCGTGTCACAAATCAACCAGATTGGGGGGATGTATATATTCGCATGAAAACTACTAAAGATATAGCCCCAGTAGCTTTAGCTCAATATATTGTTTCGTTTAGAGATGAGTGCCATTTTCATGAAGAGATTTGTGAATGTATCTATAAGAGATTATGGGATATGTGTGCACCCACAGAGTTAGGAGTTACTTGTTTATATGCTCGCAGAGGAGGGATTGATATTAATCCTACCCGAGTATCTCATGTTGATCTATTAAATGATCAGTTAATAGATCCGGATATACCGTTTACTAAAACCCCTAGACAATAGATTACTCATCATCATACATATAATTACTTTCCGAATTCATAACCAAATACTTCTAAGTCTTCTTTATACATTTTTGTGACAATTTCTATCGTCTCGTCATCATAGTATTCAGTGTAGTGAGTATGTTTACTTTTATTTTTATGTGGGAGAGTACACTGCGTAATTCCAAGCTTGGTGCACACAGTGTTAAAGTCTTTTTGAATAGTTTCAAATCTACCAATAAAGTCAATATCTTGAGGAACAAGACACACTTGAGGAATAATATGTCTATTATTCTTGTTAATATGATCTTCACGTATCATATTTATAAACTCTAAAAATGATGTATTTACTGCTTTAGCAAACGGGCTACTAGGCCATCCTTTATAGTGTTCCATCGATGTCTTACTCTTCCAGCATGAGACTAGCCTATCATACGGGTTTCGGACAAACGCTAATTTGAAATATGAATCATACTTAGACCCCATCCGCTTTTTTAATTTATGTATTTCTTGTAACTTGTTGTGATATGTGTTTTTTGAGAATACAGTTTTAAGTGAACAGTTTGCACATTTGGGGACACGAAATAATATTGCCTTATACTCATCGCTATAATTAGCAAGTGCTCTAATTGTAGGCCTTATTCTCATATTAATATTTAATGGATTAAAAAAAGAACCCACCCCCGAAGGGATGGGTTTGATTTGTGATCCGTTGTGTCGGAATCTTAGAGGTATACGCTCTGGTTACCCGGAGTGAAGGCCTCGCCAAGATTCTTGACAATGACAACGTGGTAGTACAAGTTCGCACCGAAGATATGATCAACAACGCCATAGCGTGTTAACATACCAACGCGAGGTGAGAAGTCGTTAGGACCGATTGTACGTTGTACCATAACAGGGATGTACGGACAGTAGACGATACCAGTATCGTAGAATTCAGGTCCTTTGTAGCCCAATAAGGCATACTCAAGACGAGCACTACGATCAGAGTTTTCGAACTGACCTTCCGTACGCGTGTCACGGTAAACGTTGAAGCGACCGCCAAGGTTACCTACCTTAGCTACACCAACAGGTTGCGTATTGACATTACTGTTAACAGGCATGCCGTTGAATTCAGGGAGCATTTCCATGATAGCGCAAACGCGCGGAGTTGCAACAATAAAGTTTGCAGCACCACGACGGTTACGAACGGCAATTCTGTTAGCTTCGACAATAAGCTTCTGATAGAAGTCGCGATTACGTTCAGCCAACCAACGACCATCTGCACTAGCAGGACTCCATAGTGAGTAGCCCTTAGGATGTCCAGCAGTAAGAGCAACTTGAATCATGCGAACCAACATCTCACGGTCGATTTCAGCCTGGAGCTCATAGCTCATAGCATTCGTCAACTCAGTGTCGATGTCAATACCGTTCATGTTTTTCAAGTCTTGCTCAAGCTCGACGCTCCAACGAGCAGCCAATCTACGAGTACCAGCCTCTACGGCGGTCTTCTCAAAACTTACAACCATTTGAGGGATCTTGGATGTTAGCTCATAGTTGGCAAGCAACTTAGCAACACCTTGGTCAAGACCTAACATCTCAAAGTCGGATGTAGAAGAAGACAGCGCGAGCGAAGAAGTACCAGTGAAGCGAGTGTCAACCAACTGGTATCCGGCTTCTTTTTCTGTGCTAACATGGGTGGCATCACCCGCTTGAGTAGCAGCAGCAAGAGAACCGTCAACACCAGCAGCAGTTGTTGCACCGAGTGCATCATCTTCGTACTTGTATCGCAATGCGAACGCTAAGCCAACCGGTCCACTCATAGGCTGAACACCAACTAATTCGTTAGTGATCAACTCAGGGAATGTACGGCGAATCATCGGAATGAGGATCTTAGGAAGACGTGCGTCGTTAGCAGCATAGTTGTCTCCATCAAAATGATGGGCAGTATTGTCAACGGCACCGCCGAAGACACTAGAACTATTGCCACCAGCAGCGTTTGTAGCCTCGTTCATACACCATGCTTCTTGGTTTTCCAAGAGAATGGCAGTATTCAAACGAGTATGGTCGTCTTCGATTGCGCCTACGTTCTTAGAAGAATAGTCGAGCACAGGGCTCCACTTTTCCATAAGCGCTTTAGCGCGACTCTCATCGATATATGCTTGCGATGGTCTGATTTGTTTCATACGTGTATATAATTCCTTTCTTAGTCGTTTTTGGTAAGGGCCCGGTGGCCCATCAGGTCTCGCGACCTCAAAAAATTAGGTATGGGAAGGTTTAGTACTTACCAAGCTCGTTCATGTAACCGCCGAACGATTTGTCCCCTTCATTATGTTCAGCTGATTCCTCAACAACATTTACTGGTTCGATTACTGAATCGACAGCTCCTTGTGTTTGCTGAATAGCCTCTTCTTTGAGAACTTCTTCATTCTTTGTTGTTTCCTTATCGAACAAATCTAATGTGTACTCAAAATTCTCAGCAATAAACTCTGCGGTCTTATTACCTAGAACTTTTTGTATATATTTTTTCTTATGTTCAGGAAGATTTTCAGATAGAGTACTTAATGTGTTGTCAGCTTTAAGCGTATTAAGCTCAGATAACAACTTAGTATTTTCTACCGAAACCTCATCAAGCTTGTTTGTAGCTTCATCAATGCGTTTCTTACCATCAACAACGGCATCTTTAATTTCGTCTTTCGCTAATGCCATATCAACGGCGAGAATTTTACGAACTTCGGCGAGAACATTTTCTGACCGTTTGTTCTTGACAGCTTCTTCAAGCATGTCTTGTGGAAATTGTTTTTCTAGATAAAGGTCAAGATAGTTACTGACACTTTCAACAAGTCCGTCCTTAAAACAAGAGGCATCTTGGCCGGTCTCACCTTTGTACCGCTCGATAACCATCTTCAACTTCTGCGTATGGTTTGCAGTCACGGCTTCTACAATGCGGTCTAGTTTTTCAGTGTGGTCGGAGTCGATAGTTTCGAGGAGCTGGCCAACTTTGTCAGCGTGCTCTTCATCTTGCTTAGTAAGGGCAGCTTCAACTTGCAGGTCTGCTTTTTCGTTAACTGCAGCGTTAAAGGCTGTTTGGATCTCATCGAGAGCCTCATCCGATAAGATATCCTTAGTTCCTTCTTTTAGTGTTTCTTTAATATCCTTTGCCATGATTAAAAACCTATTTTCTTTGCGGCACCTTCGATACGTGATTTCATCTTATCTTCTAAAGATACCTGTAAATATTTATTAGCTTGAGCATAATTTTTTTCGGTCATATTCTTAATAAACCCCAAAATATCCCGTTCTCGCTTATCGTCGTTTTGTTTCATTATCTCTAAGATTATTTAGGCTTTCCCTTGAAGTTTGCTAATAAAGTCTAATACACTGTTTTTGAGATAATCCTCAACATCCTTCCGTGGAAGCTTTGACAGTGTGTTTTCGAAATCTTCATATAGCTCTTCAAACTTACCGTTCGAATCAATTATGTATTGCTTAGATTCTAAAATACCGTTAACGAAAGCGTTTGGATAAGACGGGTCTGCAACACAATCAACAGCAATAAGCTTCATATCCTGTACGGAATTAGCACCATTCTTACCTTCCATTGGTACCAATTTACCAAGAGCTCTTGATGATACGCCAACTTGAACGTTATCTTTAATAAGAGATTCGAGAATTCTTCCACATGGCGTTGAAAGAACCATTGATTTTCCAATAGCAACATTGCGATCCATATTTAATTCAGTAACAACATGACATGCTCTTTCTAAGTCGACTTCTGCCGATGTAGGATGATTTAGCTCGCCCATAGCGCGCTTATTACCAATAAACTCCTTATTGTACCGCTCTACCTCGCGAGTCATCTCTTGAATGTCATAAACTCTACCGTTTTTGTTTACATCGCCGGCCATCATATACTCGCCAACAATCCACATACGCTTTTCGCTCTTGTCGCCCACATTCTTTTCTTCTACGACATATTCGACGTTATGCGAATGAGGTGTTTCAACTAATAATTTGTGTGCCATCAGTATTAATTATTTATTAAATTCGACTATAATTACTTTATGTTTAACTCGTTTTCAGTCAATACTATAAATTCCATATTCTTCTTTTTCGCGAATTGAGACGCATACTTCCATTTAGCTTGATTTACAGCATATGCAACATGCTCATATATTACCGTGGATTTCTTTTTTCTGTTACTTTTTACTGGTGGTAGCGTTTGCTTATACGGCTTTATTTCAACAAGATATTTCTTAACTTCATTACCCTCCTGTATCGCGATCACATTATCAACGAAATATCTATGAGGTCTATTATCAACAGGGCTTATGTACGGGACAACAACGGTCTCAGATCCCCATTCTAAAACATTAACGTTCTTATCACACCATTGAAAAAACTTTAACTCCCAAGATGAGCGATATTGAGGCTTTTTGACACCAATATATTTGTTAGGATTTACAGGCGCATATACGCCTTGTTTATATTGAGCATACTTGTATTTTTTACGAGACATTATCCGACAAAGAACATTGGCGGCTCAGAGTCACCAAAGCCCGGAGTACCGTTTTGCATAAGATCTTCAAGATCCTTCTTCTCTTCTCTACCTTCACTAAGAAGGTCAGTATCTAGAGACCCTCCTCCAAATAAGCTCATTCCTGAATATTTGCCTCTAACGCGACCAATTGAAATTTTTGATAAAGCTAATGCGTATTGATAAATCCATTGTTCGTGAATCATATCTTCAACTCGCTTTTCAAGATAGCACCCAAATATACCGTAGAATCGTTCATTTCTAGGCTCAGGATACATTCTCAAATATTGAGTATGAGGATTAAATTCAAAAGCCCTTCTTTGTGATAGAAGCTTTTCTCTTGTATCTAGGAATTCCTTAACAGTATACCAACTGATAAGGTCAAATCCGTAATTACCCATCGAATAGCTAAAGTATGTTTGCTGTGCTAATGTTTGTTCTATTGTGAACAAAGTATTAACACCAGATGTGCTTCCTTCCTCGAAATTATATACATCAACGACTTTTCTATAATCATTGACAATAGAGTCAAACGCGCCAAAAGCGAGACCGCTCAATGTAGTTGTCGTAACTACATCCAACTGATCACTAGCAATAGCTGTTACATCAACATAACTACCATCTACGGTCCAGGGTGTCATGTTAACATTAGGCTCCATCATAAGCCTAACAATTTGTTCATCTGCACCTGATGTTTCAAAAGTAAACGTACCGAGATCTTCACTCGAAGTATGTACAACGTTATACTCAGCAAAGCTGCCAGTAGTACTCCCCGGCGCGCCAGAAACGTGCTGAACAGTTAGAAGTACTTTACGAACGGAAGAATGTTTCGTGACAGGATTTCTCATCTGAATAACGAACTCAGTGGGATCTAATACACTATCAGCGACATTAATATTATATATTTCTTGAGCGCCCGAGCCTGCAGTGAGAGATGTTGTGACCGATCTCGGATTGGATGCATCGACATTTAATTTAACTGATGTATACGTCGCGCTTAAATCAGGCGTTATAGAAAACAGTTTATCTAAACGAATTCCTTTACCCTTTTCGTATAGTTGAGAATCAAAAATGAGATATTCAGTAGAGTATCCGGCATACTTTGTGAAAAATTCTACCGCGATAGTAATATTTTCATATAATTGATTTTTGTGTATTTCTAGATTTATCATCGGATAGCCAAGAGACCAGCTAATCCTATCCGCTAGACGATCATACGCTGATACTTTCGAATTTAACGTCGTACCATAAAAGTGAGATCCTGCTCTTACTGCTTCGAGTGCCATTTCAAATATTTATTCAAAATTGATTGTACATATGTCGGAATGTTTCTCTTTAATTTGCAATAATCTATCGATATTCGGGACTTTATCCCATACATCACTAGATGTTTGTTTAATATCAGATTTTACAAATATATTCTCAGCGTAATCTTTAACTAACGTGTCTTTATATATTTGGCAAAATTCACAAATATCATATAGATTCTGTCTACGTTGATCCTCATCATCACAGTATAGGTCTTCATATGCGTAAATCTTACCGTAAGAGCCAATTTTACACATCTCATTATATACTCTTGTTGTATCCCTGTGCGCACCTTTTATATGTCTAATAAGCACCCGCGGGTCAATATTAGTGCTGCAAATTTTAGATTCATAATTTGCTCTGGATGATTTGTAATTATGATACCCGCCTTGTATTAACTGCCATACACCAGTTTGCTTGGCTAAATGCATTGACAGGATGGATGCCCAAATGTCTCTTCTATATAAAAATAAAATCGCAGCATTGTGGCGCTTAGCGGCCCGTAATATACCGAGCGTTATTTTAGTTTGAGTTCCGTTAATGATATGTTTTATACCATCTTTTAGCTTAAAGAATTTTGACCAAAAATCTGTAATATATTCATTACTGTAGTCTGAGAAATCTAGCGTACCGTGCGGAGTATAATCAACTCCGTTAAATAAATGCTGATAACCGTTATATTGCGATATATTAACTCGCGATTTTAATCTGGCTGGCTCTCTCCACATGTCCAATCCAGACTTAGAAAAAATCTCACCTAGCGAAGTAGTACCAGATCTAGCCATACCTATTATTAAGAACTTTT
>Ga0098058_1000847_pt1 | contig 9952 bp, 13 predicted proteins | sample 19_taG_FD_75061 | JGI IMG/M metagenome (GOLD analysis project Ga0098058, IMG submission 75061) | Marine viral communities from the Subarctic Pacific Ocean - 19_ETSP_OMZ_AT15317 metaG | ecosystem: Environmental > Aquatic > Marine > Oceanic | place: Pacific Ocean | collected 2015-01-19 | reverse complement strand
GGAAGCTGCTCCTGCTCAGGACGCAACTGGCCCAGAGGAAGCTGCTCCTGCTCAGGACGCAACTGGCCCTGCTCAGGACGCAACTGGGCCTGCTTAATTAATTCATTAAAATGGGTACTCCCTGTCAAGTCAATTCAGGTACTAGCATTAGTGATCCCGGGACGGACACTGATGCCTTTGGCGTAAGAAGGAAGCGTAATATTTATATTGTTGCTGCTTCTGATACTTTTACTGCCAATAGCGTAGCTTGCAACCCCGGTGATGAGTCCATTTCATTCAACCCTCCATTCTTGGTAACCGGGGCAGTATCCAGTGCTACCGCTGGTACTATTTGGTATTATATCGAATAGAAATGCCATTACCCACCAAGCGAAAAGACGAACCTCAAAAAGAGTTTATGTCTCGCTGCATGGGTGATGACGTTATGAACACAGAGTTTAAGGACGCCAAACAAAGAGCCGCCGTCTGTATCAGCCAGTATCAACAGCGTAAAAAAAGCAACGGTTCCGCTAGTTGGGATGATGTGCGCCAAGGAGATGTGCTTGGCCTTATATAGTTTAAAACATGAGAATTAAGTGAACAACCTTATTTTTCACTTGACATTTCTCTATTAGCTTTTATTATTTGTATCTATGGAAGATACCATTAGCACCGATCCAAAACAGGAAGAAAGCGCTGATTCGTCGATCAAGACGCGGCTGGCCAATTTATTGATAAATAGGGTGGCTTTAAGCGAATGCTTAAACGTTATTAGAGACGCTTGCATTCAACGTGCCGCTGAGATCGTGGAAGACGCCGACGAAGAACAGATGAACAAGATTCTCCAAGACCTCGATTCTTTTGAGAATCCCCCAAAAGAAAATGTGCCTGAAGATACTTCTGGACCGCAACAGTCCCCTCCAGAGGCACAAGAGGGCTCTTCTTCGGGGCCTGAGCTCACTCCTGTTGAAGTTTAAAAGGAAGTCCGTGATAGGCGTACCTTCTATGTAAAAATGCCCCCAAAAAAACGGGGGCATTTTTATAGACTTTTCTGGTGGGACTTTATTATTTATTGTGAAATACGGTATTGTATGCACTTCTCATACCTCCAACCTCGGTGATGATATTCAGTCGTTGGCAGCCGTACACTTGTCTTTTCGTGAGCTTCTCGATCGAGCATAATTTGGTTGAATAAATCTTGTTTTGCTATATTATCCTCCACAATGAACGTAGCGATTTATAAGCCAAACTCAAAAACCACAGGGTGTGCATTTAGTTTTCGCATATCCACTCAGGGCAAATTACCAGTATTTTATGTTAACGCTATTCAACAGCATAGCTGGGACGACAAAAAGAAAACCGGAAGTTTTATTAAAAACAAAGACTCTGCCGATAAGAATGTAAGTTTTAAATTGAATGACTTTGAACTGGGGGAAATCCTTTCCTCTATAACCTCTAGAATCCCGTGGAATGGTTATCATAGTTTCAACGATAATACCACTACGATTAGGTTTGCCCCATGGGATAAACCACGTAAAATTAAAGGCAAGGACGGCAAAGACCAAACCTTTAGTTCTCCAGCTTTTGGCATTTCTGTTACACGCAATGGAAACCAAAATTATAGAATTGCTTTAGAGCCGGGTGAATCTGAAGTTTTAAAAAAATTAATCGAAAGATATTTTCAAGTTGTTTTTGACGTAAAAGCTGAGCAAGACGAGGCTTATCGCGCAGAAGGGGGAGGAAAAACTTCGCCTAAAGCCGCACCAAAACCCGAAACAAGTGTAAATACCGAGGAGGAAGATGCACCTTTTTGATGAAAGAAATGCCTACCCTAGCGGAATATAAAATGGAAGAACCAGATAACAACCAAGTTAAAACACCAGAAAAAACCGATGGTGTAGAGGAAAATATAGTGGAAGAAGTGGATGAATTGGCCGTTGATGTGCCTGACATTCCCCTTCCCGTAGAAACTGCCGATGAAGTTGTGGAAGATGAGTTCGATGGAGCTTATAAATTTGCTGTTGTGGGGGTGGGCCAAGGGGGATCAAGACTTGCAGAAACCTTCTGGAAGCTCGGTTATCGTCGTGTTGCCGTAATTAATACCGCAGCTCAAGACCTTAAACCTATCGCCATCCCCTCTTCTAACAAATTGTTAATTGGGGGGTCGGGGGTAGGTAAAGACCGTAAAGTAGCTAATACTATTTTTAGAGAGCACCGAGAAGATATCCTTGATTTCCTCAAGAAAGTTTTTAAAACTGGAATTGATAGAATTTTGGTGTGTATAGGGGCTGGAGGAGGCACCGGGGCTGGGGGCGGTCCAGTTGTTATTGAAGTTTGTCATGATTTGTGTGAGACCTTCGGCGTAGAACAGTCTAGTGCTGATGCCAAGGTTGGAGCGGTTTTGGCGTTACCTTCAAAATCGGAAGGGTCTCGCGTAAAAACTAACGCTAAAGAAACAGCCAACGTTTTAATACAAGAGTCGGCGAAAGGAACTTTGTCACCTCTTGTTATATTGGATAACGAACGGATCAAACATCTCTACCCCAAACTTTCGGTAAATAAGTTTTGGAAGACGGCAAATACTAGCATCTGTTCGCTTTTTCATTTATTTAATAAGATTGCGGCTCAAGATTCAGAGTATACTGCGTTTGACAAAGCTGATCTTGATACTGTTATGTCGTCGGGCATTATTTCTTTTGGGGCGGTTCCCGTCAAAAGTGAAGGGGACACCATAGAAGAAACCGATATCAGTCATGCCGTGCGAGACAATTTGAAGAAGAATATTTTAGCTAATATTCAAGTTGATACCGGTAAGTTTGCCGCATGTGTGGTTATTGCCGATAAAGATACTTTAGACAATACGCCTCAAGAGAGCCTTGAACATGGTTTTGAACAACTTACTCGGCTTTTAGGTGAAGGCTCCACGGTACATCGAGGAATTTACCACACAACCAAGAAAGGCCTTGTTGTTTATACGATTATTGGCGGTATCGAAGCCCCTGAGCAACTCTTCGAATAATTGTTTTTGTTTTTTTAAATACACGCACCAATGACTTGAATTGTTGGTGCGTTTTTTTATTATCCCATAACTTTTCATGGAAGAAAGAAAGAAGAAAATCCTCATACATAGTAATTTTTGTAAAGCTTTTACAGGCTTTGGAAAACACAAGAAAAACCTTCTCAAATACTTATATAAAACCGGTAAATATGAATTAGTGGAGCTTGCCAACGCGAACAACAAAGAGGCCGAGAAGCTTAAAAATTTGCCATGGAAGGCCTTGGGAACATTGCCCACCGATCATCAAATTCTCAAAAAAATACAAAAAGACCAAAACAGAATGAGGAATGCTGGCTATGGTCATGAGTTGATAGACCAGATAGTAAAAGACGAGAAGCCTGACATTTATTTGGGGATTGAAGATGTGTGGGCTTTTTCTGGTTTTACTAAAAGAGCGTGGTGGAATAAAATAGGTTCTATAGTCCATACTACTCTGGACAGCCTTCCTTTGTTGCCAGAGGCCATTGAGGCTGCCCCTCAAATTAAAAATTTTTTTGTATGGGCCTCTTTTGCCCAAAAGGAAATGAAGAAGTTGGGATTTGATCACGTAAAAACAGTTCATGGCATTGTGGAGCATGACCACTTCTTTAGAATGAAAGATGAAGAGCGCCAGAAGCTGAGAGAAAATGCAAAGCTTTCTGATAGTTTTGTTGTTGGTTTTGTGTTTCGGAACCAATTACGAAAAAGTGTTCCGAATTTATTGGATGGATTTAAATTATTTTTAGAGAAAAACCCTAAATCAAAAGGCAAACTGTTGCTGCATACTTATTGGGGAGAAGGGTGGGATATAAAAAGATTGTTGGACGAGAAGAAAATAGCTAATGAGTCGGTTGTTACCACTTATTTTTGTCCTGCTTGTACCCGGTACCAGATTAAACCTTTTGAAGGCAACGGGATTGACTGCGGCTACTGCAGTGCTTCTAAAGCTTGTCACACTACTAATATTAAACATGGGGTTGACGAAAAACAATTAAACGAAATTTATAACTTAATGGATGTATATTGTCATCCTTTTACCAGCGGAGGTCAAGAAATCCCTGTTCAAGAAGCCAAATTAACGGAATTGATTACGTTGGTTACGAACTACAGCTGTGGTGAAGATTGCTGTACGGCGGAAAGCGGGGGGTTACCATTAGATTGGGCAGAGTATAGGGAGCCCGGCACTCAATTTATTAAAGCTTCTACGTCAGCTACTTCTATTGGAGAACAGCTCGCAAAGGTATTTAAAATGAGTACGGAAGAAAGGCGTAGGTTGGAAAAAATGTCTCGAGACTTTGTGGTGGAAAACTATTCTCCGGAAGTTATAGGAAAGTTTTTTGAAGAATGTTTTGATGGAATGCCGCTTGTTGATTGGGACAAAGTTGATTTAACTCAAATTGTCAAACGCAACCCTGATTACAGCCCCCCAGAAGAGCTTCCTAACTCAGAGTGGCTATTGGCCATGTATAAAAATATGCTTAAAATGGATATAACTGAGCAGGATCAAGGGCATAAATATTGGATGAATGAATTTGGCTCAAACACCCGCACCCGAGAAGCCATCAAAGCCTACTTTCAGCAAACCGCAAAAAAAGAAAATAAAGAATTATTTAAAAAAACACTAAAAGAGCATATAGATTTCGATCGTCCCAATAAAAGAATTGCGTACGTTATCCCAGAACATAGCGAGGACGTGCTTATGAGTACCAGCGTTTTAAGGGGGCTGAAAAACCTTTACAAAGATTGGGATATTTATTTTTTCACAAAGCCTGAGTATTTTCATTTAATAGACGAATGTCCCTTTGTCCATAAATACTGTGAGTTCGAAGAAGAAATGGATGATTGTTTTTATTTTGAAGGTAGGGCTGACCATGAGGGATTTTTTGATGTGGCATTCCTTCCTTTTTTAGAAACGAAAAGGGTTTTAAATTATACCCATAACGGGAAAGACAAGCTAGAGTTAGAACTATAAAATGAATGTTTTAGAAAAATATGCCTCAAATTGTGGTGTAAAGATCGGAGAGCCCTACGTAAGTACCTCTTATTTTCCCCTAAAAGACAAGCCTTATATTATAATAGACAATAGAAGTAAGTTTGCAAGCAATCGTTATGATTTGTTTGTGGATGTAATGGCATATATTGGACCTGTTTTGAATATGGAGGGGATTTCTGTTTTTTCTTTTGAGCAAGACGATAAGAATTTAATTGAGGGAACGGAACCGTTTATTGGGCTTTTTAAAAAACAAGAAGCCTATTTAATTAAACACAGTAAATTAGTGGTTGGGTGTGATAATATTTCTAATTATTTTGCATCAGCGCTTGGTACTCCCACCATAGGTTTATATTCGGCCTACCCTGCTAAATGCACTGAACCCTTATGGGGAAATTCTCACATTTCTCTGGAGAGCCATAGGGACGGTAATTTGCCTGCTTACGGGGTGGGGGAAAATCCTAAAACTGTAAACTTTATTGAGCCGGAAAAAATTGCAAATAATATTTTTAAAACATTAGGCCTCAAAGATAGAATTGAGCACAAAACTTTTTTTATTGGAGACTTGTACCCAACAAAAGTTGTTGAGGTTATCCCTGACTTTTCTCCAGCTGCTGGTTTTATGGACCAGAGAGCATTAAACTTGAGAATGGATTATAATTTTGACGAACAAAAAGCCATAAGTTGGGTGCAAAACCGGAAAATAAATCTTCTTACAGATAAGCCGGTGAGTTTAAATTTATTAAAATATTTTAGAAAAAATATTGTTCAGCTTACGGTAAGTATAAATGAAAATTTTACACCCGAATATCTGACAGCCGCCAAAAACACAGGGATTAACGTAGAGATTTTCTGCGAAAAAGAGGAGCAGATTGCAGACTATCGTTTTCAATTTTTTGATTTTGATGTAAATGAAAGTATTTTTAAGACTAAGGGAGACCTAGAGTCCGAATTGCCAAAATTAACCGAAAACACCCGCTTTTTGTCAGGAAAGATTTTATTGAGCGAAGGAAAAAAATATTCGTGCTACGAAGCAAAAAAAGCAAAAAAAGAGTTGACAACCCAACCTGAACTGGTTTATGATACTAAGGACTTTTGGAAAGAATTAGATCACTACAGGTTAATAAATGAGTTATAAACGAAATGAATTGGGGCTCCTAGAAGGAGTAAAGTACGAATACAGCGAGGACGGTTCAATTAATTGGCGCGCCATGGTTGACCCCAAACACCTCTACCCGAACAAAGGTTGGTTTGAAACGAGAAACCAACCAATGCCATATTCTGTTGAGGGGCTGGAAGACAATCAGCTTTTAATTAAGTTGTCAGGCATCAAAGAGTTGGCTAAGTTGCGAGGGTTTGATGGTGTTCGTTATGAAGTTATTAAATGTGAGAAAGACCATGTTGCGGTAAAGTGTCGTATACATTGGATACCTAACTTTGAATCTGGCACATACTACTCTCTTAAACAAGGCGATGATGATTACTTTAATAGCCGAGTATCTTTCGAGGATATAGCTAACGCTACAACCGATAACACCAGCAGCTTTGCCCAAAAGTTTTTAGAAACGATTGCTGCTAATCGCGCTTTTGTTAGATGTGTGCGCAATTTTCTGAACGTCCATATTGTGGGGGCCGACGAAATAGATTCGTCAAACGGCACTCCTCCTGCGGTAGCCCAAGCAAACAACAAAGAGAAGTTTTCCCCATTAAATGTTTTGATGGATAAAACAGGACTTTCACATGAAGAGTTTCCAACATTTAAAGATATTCTACGAAGTCTATGGAAAGGCGGGCAGTATAAAAATGAAAAGACCGCTGATTGGGAAAGCTGGGAAGACATTCCTAAAAAAGAAATAATGAAGTTGTTGGAAATTTTATAATGGGCGTTCTTCAAAAAACACGTTGTTATCTGGTAGGTCATATGCAATATGCTGAGCCGGGGGATTGGAGACAACAGGTAAAAGAGGGACTAAAAGATACTGGTATTATTTTTTATGATCCTTTGGACAAGCCGTTTATTAGTGATATAGATGAAACTGCAAACACTAGAGATTTTTTAAATAAAAAGTTAGAGAGGGGTAATTTTGATTATGTGTATAAACATATGAGTTCTATCAGGCGCAGCGATTTGAATTTGGTAGATAGATGTGATTTTGTTATGGCGCATATTGTACCTCATGTTGGCTCATGGGGCACTACCGAAGAAATTTCATGTGCTAACCGAATGAAAAAACCTGTGTTTGTGAGTATTGAAGGGGGGAGGCACAAAGTTCCGCTTTGGTTAGCGGGAATGTTGCCCTCTCATTATTTTTTTGATAATGTGAAAAAAATAGTTGACACGATAAGAGAAATAGACGATAGTAAAAGGGCGCTCGATCCTGACAGATGGAGGCTCCTTAAAAAGGAATATAGATAATATGTATTTAGCATTTTTAGTTATTGGCTCAATTGTATTTGCAATTGTATTGCACATAAAAAGTACCCGCAATCCTTGGACATGATTAATAACGTAATAAACAGAACGGCGGTAAAGAATTATGCCGATAAGATTATAAAAGAAAAGCGCCCGCATATTTCAAGAATTGCACCTTCTTTTCTTGACAAAATAAATAAACAGACTAAGATCTGTATAGAGAATTTGATCTTGGAGTTCAAAGAGAACCAAAAGACCATTAGATAAAATGAGTACTAATACTGAAACTAAGAAAAACGAGTGGCGCGACCGAGAATTGGGCGCGTTGTGGATGAACAAAGGCCAAAACAAGGACTACATGTCTGGCCACTGTTCGATTAACGACGAGAAGGTTGACCTTGTGGTTTTTAAAAACGCCAACAAGACTTCTGACAGGGCCCCAGACTATGTTATTTATAAGTCTCGGCCGAAAAAAGATGCAGCTCCGACACCGGAAAATAGTGTGGACGAAGTTCCAGAGCTGTTAGTGTGATACGTTGTGTTACTAGGGCTGACATTGCCCTCCTAGTAAAAATATTAGGAGAGGAGTTCTGGTACGAATCTAACGCATATATTCATTTTGGTGAATATGACCCTCTCTCTGTTCAAAGGGCGCTCGATCAACACCTAACCTCTGGTTTGGTGCTCGGTTGGGCGTCTTTTGCGGAAGGTGGTGAACTTAATGGCGCTCTTTTGGCGATGAGAGACAAGTGCCTTTGGAAAAACCTATCTTTTTTAAAAGAAATAGGGTGGTATACCGCCAAAGGGATGCGCGGTCAAATCAGTTCTTTTAAATTGTATAGAGAAATGGAAAAGTTTGCTTATAAAAATGGTTTTGATTATATAATAATGGCTAGAATTAAAGGGGTTCCTAGTTATGCTAAATTAGATGGCTTTTACGAAAAATTGAATTTTAAAAGCTTAGAGGAGACTTATATTAAATGTTTAAACGCAAAACCAGCATAAGCGAATTTGAACGAGAGAAGCCTCATGTAACTTATAAATTAATCCAAGGCGCAATTTACAAGTACGAAAGGCTAAGGGGCGACCGTCAAGCAGATAGTGGCCTTTTTGAAGTTTACACTAAAGTAGTCGAAGATTTGAAATCAATTCAAAAATCATTTGTTGCAGGTGAATAGGTTATCGTGGGAAGAATATGCGCTCAGTTTAGCAAAAACGGCCTCACTAAGAAGCGAGGACCCTTATGTTAAGGTTGGGGCTTGCGTTTTGCGTGAGGACTGGTCTGTTGCTGGTGTTGGCTATAACGGCGCTCCGGCTGGTGTTGAAATTGACTGGTCAGACCGTGATGAACGTCGCAAGAGAGTAATTCATGCGGAGCTTAACGCTCTTAGATACGTTAGACCGGAAGAAGGGCATTTATTAGTTTCTACTTTGTTGCCGTGTCGGTCTTGCATTCAAGCTAGCGCTGCTAACGGTATAAAGCATATTCTTTACGAAGAGGTTTACAAGGTGGATAATTTCGCCTTGACGTTGTGCGAGGAATTTAAAATAGGGTTGCATCAAATTGATAAATTTAGAAAATGAAAATAGAGCTTGACAAAACAAATACAATCATTAATATCGCGCGTATGGTAAAGTTATTTATTATTAGTTTGTTGATGGTCGTCTCTTTGGGGGCGAGCGAGTACAGTATCGTTAAAGGTTCTTTTACATGGAACGAAGCCCGAAAAGACGCTGAGGCTAGAGGGGGAGATTTGGCGGTTATTTCTTCTCCCGCTATTTCTAAAAAAATTGAAAACCTGTTTACAGCCAGAGCGCGTTATTACTGGATAGGTGCTACGGATGAAGGAACCGAGGGAGTATGGAGATGGATAAACAAAGATAAATGGGACTTCGATAATTGGTTAACCGGAGATCCTAACAACTCAGGAGGCATAGAACATTACGGAATAGTTTTTAGTGGTGCTTCTCAACTTGCTAACACGGCACTAAACAATAAATGGCTAGACGGGGTAATAAACTGCCGAACGGATGGCTATATTTTAGAGATCAAGGCAAAAACATCGTTACCCGAAACTATTAAACCGTCCGCTAACACTTTATATAGTTTGATTCAGGCCGTTGCACCGGGATTTTCTATGATTAGCGTCCCCTTTTCTTATCAGGACAACAATGTCTCAACTATTTTTAACTCTTCCACTGTTTTTGGGGCATTATCTGATATTGTGCTTTATGATTATAATTATTTCGGAGGATGGGTTGTAAATAGTTATGATTCTGAATTTGAGGGATGGGCTGTTCCCAATCATGTGATTCATGCGGGAACAGCCATTTGGATTTTAAATAACGCACAAGAAATAAAATACATTAAATTCAGAGGTTACCAACCTTCCATGTGGAGAGAAACGCATGAAACTTTTATTCCATAAAAATGAGAGCAGTATTAACTATAGATAACGATAATTTTGCAGATAAAGAAAGGGTGCCACGTTCTTTTGGGGCAGACATTGAAGGTTCTAAAGTTCTTACCATT
>Ga0098058_1000843_pt1 | contig 9975 bp, 13 predicted proteins | sample 19_taG_FD_75061 | JGI IMG/M metagenome (GOLD analysis project Ga0098058, IMG submission 75061) | Marine viral communities from the Subarctic Pacific Ocean - 19_ETSP_OMZ_AT15317 metaG | ecosystem: Environmental > Aquatic > Marine > Oceanic | place: Pacific Ocean | collected 2015-01-19 | reverse complement strand
CTTCCAAGAAACAATCTGTCAAGTATATCTTCTACATCTATAGATATTGATTGCATTGTTCTTGTCCAGAAGTGAGGTAGATATATGTCAGGATTTCGTTCAAGTATGTTTTCGATACATGCATTTTCATGTATTAAATCCTTACAATCAGGTGGGTAAGTTATAGGTATTTCACTAGCTCTTCCTCCTACATATGGATTATATGAATCTTCTTGAATTATATTTCTACACATAAATATCATTAAAGCAGCTTCAATTATACAATCATCTTCAGTTACTGGATCCCTATATTCCATTCTAGCATAAGATGCACATGGTTTATAGTGTTTTACATCACCATTTTCTTGAGCGTAAGCGTATCCATCCTTGAATTGACAATTGTCACAAGGAGAAAATTCAAATACTGCGGGTGATTCTAATGTTCCATTAACATTTATTTCTGCACTACGTTTATTAGCTACAATATTACTCCAATAACAACGACTCATTTCAGCGTCTGGATTAAATATGTGTCCTTCAGGTCTTCCTGCCATTAATAGCTGTGAATTTGCTATCTCTGGAAGCCCATAAAAGCACTTACTTATCCTGTTCAGTGGGTTTGTATTTGGAATATGATAGTTAGAAAGCCATCTTTTAGCTATCATTGCTGTTGCCTCATAATCAAATCTTCTAACAGATGATCTTAAACTACTATCTAAATCACCTACACAAACATTTGAAATGAAGTTATCAATGTCGCTATCATAATATGATCTATGAGATGAAATAAATGGATGATCCATTCCTTCATACATGGGAGTTATTTTTGCATGTGGATTACGACAGAATAGATTAGAATTATCATGAAGTACTTCAGTATTGCCATCAGCATTACATAAAGCATTTAACATATCCCAGAAGTTTGTACTCCACCTTAAAGTTATGTCACCCCAAGGTATTTCTGCACAAATATTAGATAATCTATGAACTTGTATTGTTATTTCATTTATATCCATCATTGTGTACATTCTTAAGTGACCCCATTCACCTGATTCTTCAATGGCCTCACTATTTAACCCTACTCGAAGGTTAAATTCTGGATGGTTTTCATTGAATTCATCAATTTTAGGTATGAAATGGTCTTTTGCATTCTGCCATGATTCTTCAATAAGTGGTGCATTATCTACCCAAGTATTGTTATTTTGTCTAAATCTCCACATATCTTGCTCTATTTCTGTTGCTTTTGCCCAAAATTGTCTACCTTGGTAAGAATAATCATGAATTCTATCTCTTAATGAGTACAATCCCCTTGGTTTCATGCCAAATTTGTTAACATATATGTTATATGCATCCTTTACTGCAGGATAAACACCAGGCTTAAATCTCCATTTGTTAGTTATTCTAATACATTCTTTACCCTGGGCAAAACAATCATTAAAATCTTTTACTTTTCTTAACAAGTCACCTTGTGGTCCAATAAAAACTTTGTCAACCATATTTTGTATGTCTATTTCAACATTTCTTAGTGGTATAATTTCCATTTAATCTCCTATTAATGAAAAAAGGGAGACAGTTACCCATCTCCCTTCATTCTAGTTTACTAAAGTGGTGTTATACAGTCAGTACTTTACCACCACCTTTATCGTTTTCTACAGCTGCAACTAAATCGCCAGCTGATAATTCATGTGAATCTGTTACGTTAGATCCACCAACTGACACAGATGAGCCTGCTGGTATATTAAGTTCACTACGTAGAGCACCAATATTACTTGCATCTACTTCTTTTTCTACAAAGCCACCACCTGTTAATACTTTAATCTTCAGTGCCATGTTATTTTACTCCTTTTATGGTTTATTTTCCTACTTACTCTAGCTAGACGCTCATGAATGAGCTCTCTTATTGGTTGGTTATCGCACGGACAATGTTCAGCATAACTGTGATCGTCGCCAAAATGACTTCCAACATATTCATAATGTACACCATTTATACAGACAGTGCACAATTTTCTCTTTATATTTATTATTACTTTACTTATTTTCTGCATATTATCCTCCATATCCATTATTTACTCCTTTTCTTAGGGAATTTTCTTTTCATATATTCTTTGAGAAGTTCTGCATTTTTATAATCTCTACAATAGCATATGGGATAGGCTTCACCACAGCCAGTGCAAGGTTTTTTAGTGACATAATTAATTCCCATATCTACTCCTTCTTGGGAACATATACGCCTTCTTTATTGTCAACAATTCTTTTAGCATCTTTATCCCTACATCTTATCAATGTGCCTATGGGACATCTCTTCCAATTCATAGTATTTTCAACTAAAGTTTTAATAGTTTTCATTTCATCTCCTCCTTATATTAACCAAGCCATTATACAGATCCAAAAAGCTAAACAAGACATAAGAATAGCCATCCAAACGGTTAATATAATAACCCCATCACGGTCAAAGTTCGATCTTGTGTTTCCCTTCTTCATCATTTTCTCCTGTAAATAGGTCTCGATATATGTAGCGAAGTTCTCTTGTCACTGCATGTATCAGTCTAATTACATCTGCATCCGCATTGTTCTTTCTTGCTCTTCTGAGCATAAACTCATGACGGAGTAATCTCTGCTTTAAATAAGCCTTTGGATCCTTAGCAGATGACCTGCCTAAAAATTTGTCGTGCTTTTTCACGACTGAATATATATGTTAAGACTAGGGAGAAAACAAGAGTCTTCTCCCCAATCTATTCTTCTTATTTTAGTTATTAGGAAATGTAACCTAGTAACTTGTTGGATTTTTTAGCAAGATTCAAGGCACGAGAATACGCTCGTTCTCTCTCTTGGTTATTCTCGCTCTTATCATAAAAATCCAATAGTGTGTTTACTTTCATGTCAATCAACATGGCATCGCAAACAGGCTTTAGCACCATTTTATATACTCCTGGTGCTGATGATTTGATCTTCTTATTCAAATGCCCTACCCATCGCAGCTACTTCATCCCTAGTTAAGGTAATAGTGTGACCATCCTTAGTGGTAAAGTTCACACTATCTATTCTTATTTTAGGCGTACGTGTAGTAGTTGCATTATTAGCTCTAATACGAGAGCCAGGTTTAGGGCTTGTTGCATGGTTAGTATGTTTTCCTCGTGCTGGGAACTGTTTTTCCCAAGCCCAAAGAGAAGCAGGTGAATAACCAGCCTCTTTTGCAGCAAGCTTTTTGGCTTTAGATGAACCAACACCTTCACTCATTAGCCTACGTGAATGACGTACTGCTGCTAGTTTCTGTGCTATGGTAGGCACTTTCCACTTTTTCATAGTATCTCCTTGTATTGTTGTGAATTAGTAAGCTTACTACACTTTTGTATCATACTAGTGCGAAATAATCCAATAGAGGTGTACCATCCCTCCAGTAAGCTTAATCTTGTGGTAGAAATTTTAATAGAATGAGAGGATGCCCAGACCACATACGTATAATCAAGTGTTAACTTAAAACGTACTCTATCTGGCTTTTCGTGGCTGCCTATAGGCCTTCACCCTCTCAATATTTGGGGAGACAATCGCCTCACAACTGCCTCCCCGCATTCCCAACCAATATGGAGATATCATTTAGGAATATTAAGTTTTACCCGTATTGAACTCAGCATTTAGTAAAGCTTCAGCATCAGAACCAAGTAATTTAGCCATTTCCATAATGTCTTTACTTTCTTGCTTTACTATTTCATGAGCCTCCCGTAATTCATCTGTAGTTACATCAAGTGCACTAAGTGCTCTTGTTTGTATGTTACAGAGGATATCACAGACAACGTCTACAATTTTCTCGTCAACATCTTCCATTTGCATCATATGCATAGTTATTACAGTTGACCTGAAGAAGCCCTTGATGACCTCTAATCGCATTTCTTTTTCTTGTTTGTTCATTTTTTAACTCCTTGTATTATGTTAGCAAAGGGGGTGAGAGTAGTCTTCAACACCGTTGACTGTCAAGTTGTAAATAATAACCAATACAGGATATTCTTGATCAGACCCCAATTCAAACCACTCTCGTAAATTAATGCTAGCTACCCTGATCAGAGTTCTTTGGTACATACATACCTAAAGTTCCACCGAAAATGACATCGCAACGACATCATAACCAGCCATCAGCTAGCAAATTAAAGTTTTTGTTGTAAATTAATATACCTTGAGATTATAGGTATTAGTAGTCATTCTTTCGGGGCATTATTGATTCTCACCCTTATCCACATACACTTGCGTGCAGTAAATGACTGAACTCAGTGGTTATAGACCACCACGCTTATCGTTTAAGTTATTTCAACAAATACTAATAGCATTACAAGGCGATCAACCCTGTAGTGTACTTTCTTCATTAAACTGTGCAGATTGGCTACTGCATCAGCTCCCTATTCACCGAAGTGTAGGGAATTAGAGTTCTGTGCTCTTAAACGCTACGGAGTCTTTTCGCATCTATGTTTATAGTTAAATCACATTTCAGTGATATGCTCGGGAATTTAGAATATAGCGCTCGATAGTTGTGGATATATGCTCTTTTGAAGCACACAATACCACTCTACATTCTATGTTCTGGCTGGATACCAGTCTACATGATACTTTACGACGTATCTTCTTTTACAGGAAGTACACCATTTGTATTGAAATCCAGCCTAACTACCAAAGCTTCAGCTTATAAGCAACATAAATGTTACTTGATTTCTTATGCATTTACCTATTGATATTTCTATCTCAACTTGATTTCCCACTCAAGTATCCAATTCATCTCAGGATGCCCCATTGACTATTGGATGTTATACACTTGCTTACATGAACCATTACTGGCGCTACTTCTCCCAGCATCTTAGGGATTTTCACTTTTACACATTGCTGTGCTTATTCTTTATAGACTATAAGCAGCCTAATTCTTTTGAAGCGGGAATGGGAGTCGAACCCACTATCTTCTGGTTATGAGCCAGACGTTTAAACCGTTTCACTCTCCCGCAATATTTGTTAAGCCATTAGGGAGGACTATTAATCCTCCCTTAGGCAAAGTTATCATCATCGTCCCTCAGCATTATACGTTAGCAGTTTTGGGCTGTTAGTATTGTTGGTAGCTTCACGCCAGTGTCTCAGCGTTACAATGATGTGCTCGGAGCATACCTCATAACTTTTATGACTGATCTAGATCTTCAACCATTTGTTGTACAGTATCACCCATCATTAGTTCAAACAGGTGATCATCTAGTCTAACAAGCATTACATCTGTCCTTTGGTCAAGGTTACATTGCTTGTTTAATCGTAGTTCAGTGATTGCTTTAGATATTGCTCTCATTTGCAATTGTTCTCTAGTCATTGCTATCTCCTTATGGTTGTAGTGTTGGTATAAGTTACAGTTAAATACTTTGTGGTTTTATGCTCATATGAGTCAGGTGAACGGAGTGAACCACAACACAGACCTAACACAATGAAATCAGGAATAAACATCTCATTCCCAACTACAGACCGTTAGAGGGTATTAAACCCCCTAACGCTCGCAAGTCTGTAGTAAAATCCCTACGCTGGTAGTTCAGATGATTCAGTGTCGCTGTCACCCGCACTATCATCTGTACCCCTACCAAGAGAGAGAAAACCTGATTCGTCCAATAAATCGTTAGACTTAGGATTATAATACATTACGTCTGGAAGAGTATCAGGCTCAACTTCGGTAATCATTATAAAGTAAGGTAAGGACTGCTTAACACCCTGTGCAGTACCTTGGATAACAGCACCAATGGCTGTCATCTTACGATTAATAGAACTAAACATTGGTCTACCACTATTAGATAAACCCTTAAACATCTTAATATACCCATTCATTGATTATTCTCCTTATATGAAATGGAATTGAATTGAAACTTAACGGAATTACAGATAAGAAATCTGCCTTAAAGGGGGTACCCGCTTGAATATAGGGCACACGATAAAATGCTACAATTTTGAAACCTTTCTGATATTTTTCTTGGAATGTACCATTTGTTAAGCCATAAACTACTACCATGAAGAAAATATATCATTTAACAATAGTATATGATCAAGAGACAGAGGAAGTAGAATATCTGATGGAGAGTGTGGAGGAGGATAACCCTGCTGCATTAACGCTTCTTGGGATTGCAGATTGCGAAGATTATTTTGAAGAAATGTTGGAAGATGAGGAGCTAATGAAAATGATCGACGCATGTTGTGAAGGCACGGTAGAACCTGGTGAGGCCTAGCTTCTCTAATGATATCTCTAATAACTACATATCCCCTTACAGGGGATATTAGTATACTATATCTCTAGAGATAATATTATACTATACACGCGCGTACGAGAAACCTATGAAAAGTGACTTTATAAAATTATTTTTATTCCTATGGCTAAGTGTCGTCGTATATTTCCTATATGATATTTGGGCAAATACTACGTGGATAGCTTCAGCGGTTAATGCCTATCTGCAAATGATGATGGAGCATATACGTCATTAATGAGAACTTATAAGATATCAGGAATATTCCACAAGGTCTACGAAAATATGGAAGAATATATATCCCACCACCCTCAGGTACCAGGGCCATTTATTAATACAAATTGGAGAAACGCTCAAGTGGGAGAGTGGGTACAAGCTGATGATGAGTGCATTATTCAAGTATTAAGACGTGGTAAAATGACTGCTAGGAAGGGAAAGAACAGAACTAGACCATATATTGGAACCTGTACAGGAACCTTTATGTGCAATGAGAATACTAAGATGGATACTAGTAAACGAGAGAATAGATGGAGTATTTCAGGAAAAGACACGGAACGTGTCATATTCGAAAGAGAAACAGCCACCTCGAGGGAGGTGTTATTTTGCCAATTTATGGCTAGTGGGTTCGGACCAGAGGAAGCATACTTAAGTGCATTTAAAACTAATAATCCTGGATATGCTAAGGAACAATCTGCAAGGCTTATGAAGACAGAAAGGATAAAAACAACTATGAAAGAAGAATTAAAACCAGTATGCGAGGAGCTAGGAATAGATGACAAATACGCTTTGGAAAGGATCAAAACGATCGCAGATACAGCCGAAAAAGATGATACGAAACTTAAGGCGTTGTTCAAACTGGCTGACATCCTGGATCTCGAAGATAAGAACCAAACCAAGATAACACAGATTGCTGGAGCAGTATTTAGAGGGTTTGGTGAAAATAAACTAGAAGAGGTCGCAAGACCAGAATTAGGAGAAAATAATGGCTAATACACTAATAGTAAGCTCCTCATATAAAGCTACACTAGATACCTCGAGTACAGTTGCAAATCAAGTATATACTGAAAGTGCTCTGGATCAAGTTGTATCATCCAATACGGGACTTATAACAGATACTTATGATGAAGCTCTGGCTAGCCTCACTAAAGGTGTTTGTAAGGTGACAACAGGTACAGTACCCATAGTATCAGAAGGTTTCTGGGAGTCAGGCTATGATAGGATAGGAACAGAACCAGCTGCTACTGACGAAATACAAGTACTTTTCGTAAAGGCTGGGCAGCTTATTGGACAAGTTGATAATCATATAGAGGTTGTCTGTGGTACTACATCAATGGCTATGCTTACTCCAGGACAGGCGTGTCAGCTTTTCTTTGATCATACCACACAAGGAATTGATGAAATAGAGCTGAATGCAAAATATTATGATGATGGAATAGATGAAATACAGTGCACAGTTGCATTAATAGGAGCTTAGTATGGCAGATATATATAGCATAACAAGCAAATTTAAAGCACAGGTCGACACTACTACTGGCCTAATAAATGGTAAAATGTACCCAGATTCAAAACCAGATAGGAATCTTGCTGGGGGTCAAGGTGGTAGTCTTGGTGGTGAATATGATGGCACAAAGAGTGTATCGTATACTGGGGTAATTGATACAACCTCTCTACCTTCTGGAAGTAATTACCAGGCTGCTGCATTTCGTTCCTCTGATTTAGAACAGGTTGGAAGCCATATAACTGGAGATGTTCTCTTTGTATCCTTTCAGGTTATATCTCAAATTGGATCTGTTGGAAAGCTACGTATTAAAGTTGGGAATCTTTCATCTGGTCAAGATATGAGACCGCTTGCTGTTGGAGAATCTATGACTATACCATTCAATGAGGTTGCTATAGGAGATACGGGCGGATGTGCAGCACATGCTTATAGCAATGGTATAAATGAAACTAAAATTAAAGTAACAATGATAGGGGCCTAATGGCAAATAAGTTAACAGTAAGTGGTAAATTTAAAGCATCAGCAGATACTACCAGTACAGTAGGTCCTATTACGTATACTGAAAATGCAGCAGATAAGAATCTTGGAAGGTCTCAATCAGGAGCATTACAACTTGTTTATGATGGAAATTCTGCCTGTACTTATGATGGAGTTGTCGATACAGGCGCTGCATGGACGACTATAAAGGATGCCGCCTGTTATGATGGTGCTACGCTTACAATAGACGGATTACACCTAACTGTTAATGTATGTTTCTGCTATATAAAGGTTGTAAGTGGTATAGGAGCATCAGATGAATTAGAGGTAAGGGTTGGCTCTACTGTGAAATTGAGGACTTTAAAAATTGGGGAAGCAATGGTGGTACCATTAAATTCTGCCCCTATTGCAGATTCTATTTTTGTGAGAGATACCAATTATGCAGCAGGTTCTTCTGAACTAAATGTTTTTATGGCAATGGCAGGTGTAGATGCTGCAGTAGATGTAACTCCTCCTATACCAAATCCTGCAGAATGGTATACGGCACCATATGCAGTAAGTCATACTGAAATACAAATGTATGCAACCGTAGGAACTGATGCATCTAACCCTATTGAATATAAATTTAGAGAAACATCAGGCAATTCAGGAGCTACAGATAGCAATTGGCAGACTAGTAATTATTATGCTGATACTGGTTTACAAACAGCTACACAATATACTTACAATGTGCAAATGCGTGATTCTCTATTAAATCTAGGAACTGTATCAGTCGACGCACACGCAACAACGCAAGGGGCTCCAGATATAGCACCTCCAAGTCCTGATCCTAATGTTTGGTCTGTTGTGCCCACTGCTGCAGGAACGACTTCAATATCAATGGAATCAACAACAGCAGCAGATGCATATCCATCAAATCCTGTATCGTACGAATTTGAAGAGACAACTGGTGGTGGAAATAGTAGTGGCTGGCAATTATCTCCAATATATATTGATACTGGCTTAACTGCGGCCACACAATATACATATAGATGCAGAACTAAGGATAATGCTGGCAATATAGGGGGCTGGTCACCTTCAGAAAATGTAACTACTGATGCGGCAGCATGGAGTAATACTACTGCCTTTAGACAGAACTCTGGTTCTCCTAATTACAATAACGGTAGATATTGGAATATAGATGGAGGAGACCCATATTATCATGGTAATTATGGATCATCTTGGGGGACTATTATAGGTAATGGTCTTTTTGATCACAATCTTACTTCTGAACCTACACCACATGGATGGACTTATAATTTCTGGATAAAATGGCCAGACTGTATTAATAATAGACATCGTTTTAAAGGTGTTTGGAGAGATCCATTGACTAACAACTATGTCACCACAAACAATATACTCATGTCAATGGAAGATTCAGAGGTTGTAGGTAATGGAACTAGTTTTGAAATGCATGCCTCCACAAGTTATGGTAATGTTCATAGTGGGAATTCGTGGGACGAGTTTATGTATTCTAAAATAAGAGGTAGTATACCAATGGGTGGTTTTCCTAATTCAACAAATCCAAACTGGGTGATGTGTACTGTTATTATGAGAAGGGATACACCAAATAATACTTCTGAGATGTTCCTATTTTTTGATGGCATAGAAGATCCTAATACTATTAAAGGTGGATATCCCACTGGGCAGGTAATGACAAATATAGATACGATGGCTTGGGATGGAAGTTCTGTATACACTCAATTTGGAACTGACTATGAATATGTTGGAACTATG
>Ga0098058_1000842_pt1 | contig 9978 bp, 11 predicted proteins | sample 19_taG_FD_75061 | JGI IMG/M metagenome (GOLD analysis project Ga0098058, IMG submission 75061) | Marine viral communities from the Subarctic Pacific Ocean - 19_ETSP_OMZ_AT15317 metaG | ecosystem: Environmental > Aquatic > Marine > Oceanic | place: Pacific Ocean | collected 2015-01-19 | reverse complement strand
GCCGGGCGATTCTCATCGCCATTAAATCAAGCGATCCCCGCCCTATGTAAAATTTGCTTTTTCTTCAACCTCCGACTCTTTGGGGATCTTTTCCATCATTTTAATCAACAAGTCTGATCCGGTCTCATAAATATATCCCGGTTTTACCCCTGCTGATAATAGCCGATCCATTATTTTGTATCCGTATGATATCGGGTCTCCTGTATTGGTTGGATATGCCGGTAGACATTTCGCCTGGTCCACACAAACAGCGATCGCCCCTGCACATAACCGCCCCAATTGAGCCCGATTCGGATCTGATCCCCATATAGATATAAAATCTAAACAGACAGCTAATGATTTAGGGATCTGGGGCTCATGCGTCCCCAGTTTTTTTAAGTCTAATTTTTCCATGTTGCCTCTTTTATTTATTTGTCTATGCTGGCCCTGTTACAGCAGCTCCACCATAGCATGTGAAATTCAATGTAAATGCTGATGGATCACCCTCTGCAAAATCCAAAGAACAAATACATTTTGATAATGTTACTGTGCTATCTGCTGTGTCTCCAAAATCTGTACCCTCGGCTGTGTATTTTATATCAATACAATAATGCTCTACATAAGGAACTCCGGTTAATCCGGTGGATATATTAGCGGCATAATTACCCGATTTATTTATGAAGTCACGGGCTGATCCTGCTTCTGATCCATCGGTGAATTGCCGAAAGAAGAATGAAAAAGATCCGCTTAATGTTTGTTGGTCTTGTTTCCGAATCGTTGTTATGTCACCACGATCCATGATCACTAGTTCACTATATTTATCCGGTTGGGAAAATGAAAAATTACCATCTTCATAGGCGATCGACATAGTGACAGGACTCCCGGTTCCGTCTATCAGTTCGATCTTTCCATCTCGTTTGGTTTTTGGAATTATAGAATAGGCCATGTGTGCTCCGTTTATAATGTATGATTGGCTGTGAAATCTATTGTAATTATAATGTATTCCTGGGACTCAGGCACCGCCCGACTCGATCCATTATATTTTAGTGTGAATTTGTTATTTGTCGTATACGGCCCAATGATCGATCTGATAATGATGGACTCTTGATCAATTGCAAGATCATAATCTGTGGGGTATGCATCGAGGGGCCGCAATCTATAAGCGAATATCACTCTGAATTGAGTATTTAAATAAACCCCCACCACTCGACGTTGGCGATCTTCTGATGCTGTTGAAACGTTACATTGTACTGTAAAACCCAAATGGGCGATCGTATCCTGAGTCCGTCCAAAATAATCGGGAGTCTGTTTTGATTCCTGAAATCCTGTAATATCGGCGATTTTGGCGGCAATGCCCGCCCTTATACTTGCTACTGATTGGCCCATTAGAAACGACCCCGGCGCCAATTACCGGACCGATTCAGAAAGATCACCGGTTGACGGGCGACTCGATCGTTGGCATCGCTCGCGAATCCATCATGGCCCTGGTCATATAGCCAATTGATAGACCCCCATGCATATTGATACTGTGATAAATGCTCGTTGGCTAGGTCTAAATATCGGCCATTTGATTGGCCTAGTGATGAATGAAAGTCTCTAAATATATAATACAATGATAGATTCAGATGGGCTGATCGTAGACTCTCACTAGTCATGACCAAGTATTCGAGACCCCCGCCCTCGGTTCTAATCCGCTGGATCAGAGTGTACCAAGCTTCGTCTATATAATCCTGGTAGCTGGTAATTGATGACGGTTTTAATGATGATAGCTGTTTATAGGTTGAAAACAGATCAATATCAGATACCACCGGATAGAGTCGCCGTCGAACTAATGCCGTCATACGTCTAAATATATAAACAGTTGTTCCGATTGTTATATCCCATTGTTGTAGATAGCCCTCACCAAGAGTCATCGTGGCCGGTAAATTACCAAAACCATGTGTATATTTGGGGATATTCCCAATATAGGATCCTGTTTGATCATCTGTGTGTTTTGTTTGATCTGGATTGTAGAGAGTATATTTAACTGCGGCGATCCTAGCTAACGCACCATCTCTGTATATTGGTAATTCTGTTACTTGGATCTGACCCCGTTCTAACAATTCGATCGTTTTGATCTGTGGAGCGTACGGAATAGAACTAATCGACATGCGGATCCTCTGTTGGTTTGATCTTATTTACTAGACTCTCATAATATTGAATAGCGTTATTTTTGACGGCCTCCATGGCGGTGTTCATATCCTCAATTTTTTTGTACTCTGCATCTAGTTTTTTTCTGATCTCAGGCAAATGTTGAGACGGGATCAACCGTTCAGAGACTCCCTTTTGGTCCATAATAATCAGCTCGAGAAAGTGAGGATCTGGTGTATTAATGACTCCATCAGCTATTAATTTGATTCTCCAATTGTCCCATGCGACTCGATCAAATTCTGATATTACTCGACCAGCCAAGACTCGAAATGATTCAAATTTAGAGGCATGTCGTTTACCGCCATATCTAGCCGGGTACACTCTGAGATAGTCAAATTTAGCCGGGTCTAATATTGTATACCCGCGGCTCTGGAGTTTACCGAGTCGACTACTGGGATCCCCTAGTTCACCCCTGATCTGGCTAACTCCATTGACTCCGGGTACAACCCGCTCCATGCTCACCCCTGGAAAGAAAACAGGTTTCATTTCTGTTTTTTTCCCTTTCTTCACCTCAACATAACCAAATTCCCAATTTGCCGGCCAATGTTTATAGTAAAACGGATGATCCGGATCAACGGGGAGTCGATTATTTGTTGGAGCCGCCATGCTCCATGGCTGGGCCATTGAATTAAAATTACTCATAATATATAGTGCCTCTATAATGCCTCTAAGGAAAAAATGAGAGTCGAGTCAAGAGGCAACAGACTCGACTCTCAATAAAATATATTATTTTTCTGACTGGAACATAACCCCACGATCTTCATCAATGATCGATATACCCAGATAAGCATGCCCGGTCACAGTTGATACAGCTTTGCTCGCGTCCCTAGAGAATTCGACAGCTACCTGATCCATATTCATCACCTGGGCGGCTCCAACGATTGAAGGGGCCCCAGTTGCGAATCCAAGAGCGCCGGGCGCCCAAATAGCTTGATCGTTGTTGGTTCCGTCATTGGTTACGTACGAGCTGACATAAATATCAACACCAAGGAAAGAGCCCTTGTATTGATCGCCTTTTAATCGGATTGTTTCGTTTGTGGCTGGGGTATAAGCAACGATCCCAGTTTCACCACGGATCGAGTCTTGAAGCTCATTAAATCCTTTTGGATGCAAAACGCAAACATAAGGGCCCGGTACAGATTTACCTGATTTATTTTGCAATTTTTGGACAGCTATATAAAACGTGTCAATATCGATCTTTGCACCAGAGACTCCGGCTACATCCGGAAAACCAGCAAAAGCGGCGGCGGTTAAACTTGCAAACATGCCATCGTATGATCTAGCAATTGATTCAGCGATTCGAAATGGATCTATGTCGCCCGGGCCGGTACCGGTCATTGAGGCAAGATCACTAATAGAGTATTGAAGTGCCCGGCGCTTCACAGTAACATCCCATGCGGTATCAACTAGGGCGGTATCACTAACAGCATCGGCCTCTGTGGCTCCTGTAAATGTTGTCCAAGATCCACCGGCATACCCATCTAGGCCAGCTTGACGGACTCGAATCGTGTCCGATCCTTTGCCGTTGATTGATCCAACGAAATCCATGAATACAGTGTTTCTTAATGAGGTAGAGTCAGCTAGAAATAAACGGATCTCTTGACTAATCATATTAGCCATACGGAGATCAGTTAACAGCGAATTATTGGTAATAGGCATTTTGCATATCCTTAATAAATTATAGGTTTGATTATTGATTTATTGGGATCTCTGCTGTTGACGGGTGCGACCCTGCCCAAAGAATTCGATATTATGATTCGGTGATCATTGAATTAATGATAACACAAAATTGATGAATATAAAAGAAAAAGGCGATCCAATTGCGCAATTGGATCGCCAAGGATGGAGGTAAATTCACCCTTTTTGTTGAGGTAGGCTATTAGGTGTTGCGATATGCGTTTCTTATCGCCTCTCTATTCTGACGATAAAATTCTAAATCTTCCAAACCTCGATCGATCAGATTATCCTTTTTTACTGGTGCTGATTTTACCCGGCTATTCGTTTTGGGTGGTTTGATCAGTGGCCTGGTTTTACGAGCTGGAGTCGGATCGGGATCTGGGGTGGTCTCTATTTCTACTGTTAAATGTGGTCTCAAAATAACAGGGGCGGTGCTTGGATCTTCTTTGATAGCAGATAGCCATTCACCCAAAGATAAAGCCTCTTCATTCCCTTTTTGATATTTCTGATAACTCCATTCAACCGCATCACGAAGATCCGGATCACTCCAACCATGATCGGCCATGGCCGTGTGACGATTATATCTATTATCGGCCTCTGTTAGTTGTGATTTATAGTTTTCCAATTCTTCGGCCATTGTATCCAGAGTCCCCAGTTTTCCATGGATTGAGTCAATCTCATCCTGTAAAGTTTTGGCCCGATCCTCGGCGGCTATTCGATCCGCTGATAGTTTTTTGATCCGGTCCTGAAATGCCGCCTGTATCTCATCTTCTGGGACATAGACAACCCCGTCTATTATTTCTTTTTTCATAGTGCCTCTATGGTTAGGTGAATTGAGCTTTATCTTTTCTTATTTGGTCCAACATTTGGACCGCCTCTAAATGATCTAAATCGTCATATATCGCCATGACAGCCATAACGGGACTCATCAATCCAGCATCCATTCGGGCTATGATATCAGCTGTTTGAGCTTTGTTTTCCTCTGCTGATAATGGCAATGATATATAACTGACTCGGTATCCTGATTCTGGTAAATCTGTTCCAAGATAACGATTAGATAACATGGCCGATTTTGCCAATAATGACTCATCACCGACTCGGAATATAGGGGCGAATCGCTTCGCTGATTCTCTTTGCCCGGATCTGGATATTGCAATGGCATAGCCGGATCTCGGATCTCCACTTTGGCGGCTAATATCTGCCGGTGATAGTCCAGCAGCTAGGGCGACTCTGGTTTCATATTTGGCGATCGATTCCAATAGTGATCCCGGATCAACGGGTACCTGAAAAGTCCCGACCTGGGGCTGTGTATTGGCATCGGGATCCTGAGCAAATACTAGAATCGAGCTGGGATCGGTGGCTATTGCTGACCGTCTAGCAACCTGATCCTGATCCATCTGATTTAGACCACTAACAGAGAGGCCAGCGATCCATTTTTGGGCCCAACATGCATCACGAACTAAATGTAGCCAGAGAGTGTATAGAGTCGCCGATGTTAGACTCCCATAGACCATTTGAGATCCAGTATAGGGATCCCATAAATGCCCTGTTTTCTCAGCATGATATAATACCAACGGTAGGAAGGGCCGCCCTGTTTTATCTTTCCAAGGATACGACTCACCTTCAAGCGGTCCACCCATGTACTCATCAGAAACATCGATCCCAATTTCACCCGATGAATCTATTTTATGCATCTTAAACGTTGGATAATTTGGATCTCTGATATCAATCACATCGGCGATCCAAACACCCTGACCATCTTTGGATCGGAGTCGATACTCTTGATAATACAATGGTACATCAGGCTGATCCGGATGAGCCTCCATTATTACATAATCACTGGTGACAATTCGATACTGGAGTCGACCTTCAAGGGGGTACTCTTCAGAAGGTGGGACCACATCGATCCGAATGATTGACTCCCGCATGCCCAATACCATCTGTTGGGCTCTCTGCATCAATGGCCATAAACCCGCCATTGTTACGAGTCCATTTCGGCCTATTAAATCGCTGATATCCTGAGATTGTGAATTAGAAACACTTGGGGACTCATGATATAAAACTGCGAGCTGTCTTGTAATCTGCTCAAATGGATTGGATGATAGATCCGCCGGGCCCCATGCCTCACGTCGATCCGGTGGTAGGTGACGCGCCAATTCATCTTCCAAATCTTCCAACCAAGCACCAAGAATCAACCGTTTTCTTAATGATGAATGTTCCCAACGTTGGGTATCTTCTGATGAAGGGGCGATCGGCTTCGGTGGAATAATCATCTAATACATCCTGATTCGATGGGCTGGAGTCGGTGATCTTCGGCCCAATGTTGGAGTCAAACAGTAGCGCATCGCATCGACCGCGTGACCCCACTCATCCTTAGATCTAGCCGCCTGATTTTTCTTCATGGTCCACCTCTGTATAGAAAGTATCAATCTTTCACATTTCGGGCTAATATAAAATTGCTTTCTAGCCATGATAGAATGGATCATAGCACTACCCCAGTATACACTATGCCGGGCCTTTTTGATAGTCCGAATTCGCCATGGTAGATTGCCGCTTGGATAGTTCATGACATTTTCAAATGCTCGCATCAATAGGGAATTACTCATTCGCCCTGAATTATTCGATGATCCGTAATGTATATTATCACCCGACCAACGACATGCGCCCGGCTCTATATGGTTTCTTCGTAGCATTTCAAGGATAGCCCTGGCATGGGCCTCTGGTGGAGCTTGACCGGATATATATTCATCTAATATGTAAACGGTTGGAGTATTTGGATCGGTCATCTCAATAGCTGCCAGAATTGCAACTTGGGAATTCGGAGTCGACCCATGATCGATCCCAATTGCAAATTCATAATTACCCTGTGGAGCAGGATCACTGGTGATCATTGCCTCAACAAAACAATCAAAGATTCGGCCCTCTGGGATCCCTACGTTCCAATCACCGTTAATCCTAGCTTCACGATCGATGGGTAGATAATTCTGAGTTATCCGATCGATCTGAGTTTGTGATAATATCGGATCACAATACATCGGAGTCGTGGCCTCTACTGTTAGCGGCGCCCGATGGCATGACACCTGTCCAGCCTCAACCAACTTTTTTAAATATTCTACATCTTGGCCAACCGGAGTCATAGTGATCCCAATCACTCCAGTTTTACCCCCGGCGCCACCTCTTAGAGTCCTGGCCACTAACTCTCCCCATGCATATTGATCAACGGGTTCATCGATGCCCACATAGCTCAATGTTGAAGAGGCGAGTCCAAGTCCTTGATTTGCAGTTTTTATAAGAATCTTACTTCCATTACTGAAGCGGACCAACGCATGAACCCCTTTATATCCTTTACCCGGAACAAATATACAATCTGGATGAAGTTGATCCTTTGGGCACATCTCATGTAATTTTTCCTGAATTGTTACGCTCTGCATGTGGCTATGAGTGATCAGAAATGCGGTTATTGGCGGTGGATCTGTTTCAATATATGGATGAGTGCCGAGGCATCTGTGAAGAATTTCACAGCATTGGGCCGCTGTCTTACCAACCTGATTCCCGCCCAATAACAATTTGATTTTTGAATCATCTTTTAAAAATGCCAATTGAGGCGGAGTCGGGCAAAAATAAACTAGGGGATTCTTCTCAGCTCGTCTTTTCAGTCTTCTAGTCGTTTTGGCCATTGATCGGATATTCATATCATCCAAATAGTTTATATTGTCGATTCGCGTCTTTCCATTCTCTGTACCCATCAGCGACTCGGCCCTCGATGATTGGCCAATACTCAGGAGTCAATTCGCATAGTATACAATCAAAACCTTGAACAATTGAAGAGACTCCAGTAGTCCCAGATCCAGCAAATGGATCCAACACGACTCCACCCGGTGGAGTCAAGAGTCGAATTGCCCATTCCATGACTCCCCTGGGCTTGATTGTTGGATGAGTGTTACGGACCTCTTCAGAAGTGCGACCGGCTCCAGCTCGTGGATTGTTGATTCCAGCTGAATCAGGTTCACGGTTTACTGCCTCGGCTCCAGTGATTGGATCTAAATGTGATAGACCCGCCTCTTTCTCTTTCCGACTCGGTTTAGGGCATTGGTAGATATTGGCGGGCCATCGGCCCTGATCGTGAATTATCTTTTCATAGTCTGGTTTTTTTAATTGACCAAAATTCGAACATTTTTCCAATTTGTTAATATTATATTCTTCCTGTGGGCCCGGCCAAGCTGGATCACCGGGTTGTAATCTACATGCATCAATATTCATGGCCCCTGTTCCCCATTTCAATACATTCTTAGCAATAGATAAACCCTGTTCTATCGGTTTCCTGGCGATCGTTGCTGGTTCATGTGATGGTTTTAAAGCTGTTCCAAAGCCGTCCCATTTTTGGGCCTGTTGACTCTTTGGATTGTAATTATATTCCTGTGATCCGGCATTGTTCAGATGAGGGCGATCTTTTTTGTCTACATTTCCAATACAATATCCCCCTGTTAATGTTTTCTCTAATCCTACCATTTTATCCATGTCTAAACTGATATTTCTGGATTTGGGAAACCCTTGATATTGAATCCAGCATAATAGATCCCGGATCTCGAATCCGGAGTCCTCAATTGCACATGTTATTCGGTGCATGGTCCGGGTACCTCCAAAGGCTAATAGATGGCCCCCTGGTTTTAGAACTCTGAAACATTCTTTCCAAACATCAGTTCTAAAAGCAATATCGCCACCGTCCCATGTTTTATTCATAAACCCTTTGGATGACCTTTGAAACAGTCCATCAGTCCCATACTTGGCCTCGGCGCTATTATCACCCCCGAATCGTTTTGTTATCGATTGTAGATGATAGGGGGGGTCACAGATAACCGAGTCAATCGAACAATCAGCGATCTGTTTTAATGTTTTTAAGCAATCACCTTTTAATAATGTGAATTCTGGGATCACAATATCCCCGTATAATTTGCGCATGTTTTACCTCTTTTTTGTGTTTATTTCCTGCTTCGGAAAACTGATATACATCGATCCCATTCTGGAGTCACGGTGTCACTACATGCCCGTAATATATGCAGGGAATTGGACATGTTGGCAATGGAATCACACTCAGCCTGACTCGCCCCGTCACCCTCTCTGGTTTGTAGTCTACAAAATAGCTCTCTGCATAGTAGATCCCCGTGATTATCTAGGTACTCCATAGAGCATGAAACCTGTAATAGATCCGGCGCTGTTAGATTCTTTTGGATATCTAGTTTACCCTGTTCTATTGTAGAATTGATGGTAGCCAATTGAGTCAATGCTTCACCCTGTTGATCTTGAATCGCGGTTAACCGAGCTGACCTGTTTTGTAGTCCAATGACGAGTCCAGCAGTGGCCAATCCACCGGTCAAAGCTCCAATTAGTAATGATTGTAATATGGTCATATTAAGACTCTCCAATTTTGATAACATTGTTTAATTCCTTGATGTTGGACTCTAGACGTTGTCGAAGAATAGGGGGTAATGAGATAATTGTGTTAGTTATTTCATTCAACAATTGGTCATCGGTATAACCGTCTAATTCGTCGCCGGTTGTTTCCTGGGACTCGATTGTTCTGATCTGAGTCATACATGCTAGAAATTGGCGCTGTAAAGCGGCATAGGCTTGCCATGATTGTGATGCTTTCGCTTGCATAGCGGCGGCTTTTAGATCGATCGCTTGCGTTTTTAATGCGTCCTTTGCATTGTCTTCTAAAACGATCGGAGTCTCCTTGATGACCGAGTTTGTTGAGTTATCCTTGGTGTATCCGAATCGCCTTTCTAGTTTCCAAGCTGCGGCCCTCCAATCTTTTTGAGCGGCTACGTCGATCACTTGTAGATTACTAATGGCCCCATCACCTAAAGCTTTTTCGCATCGGTTCAGAAATGATCGGTATTGCCCGGTGTTTTGGTTTCTCCCTTTCTCCATCCACTCGTATAGGGTGGACCGAGAGACCCCACCCGATTGGGCGGCTATCGAATAGCTGGCTCCAACGCTAAACGCTTTGACGATCTGGTCTCGGACCACCGGGCAGAATTTAGTACGTCGTCCTTTTTTTTTCTCTCTGTTCATAGGCTTCTCTCTTTTTTTTTTTGGTTTTTGAAAAAATTTTTGTTGCGCACAAAAAGG
>Ga0098058_1000840_pt1 | contig 9989 bp, 11 predicted proteins | sample 19_taG_FD_75061 | JGI IMG/M metagenome (GOLD analysis project Ga0098058, IMG submission 75061) | Marine viral communities from the Subarctic Pacific Ocean - 19_ETSP_OMZ_AT15317 metaG | ecosystem: Environmental > Aquatic > Marine > Oceanic | place: Pacific Ocean | collected 2015-01-19 | reverse complement strand
TACATTAATTACGGCGATAGTCGAAGAGTAATAGAGACAGCATCTGGTATGGAAAAGATGATATCATCGCTCGCTATTAGAGTTGGATTGATAAACATATCATCTCTTCCGAAAACAAATGTCTTGATGATAGATGAGGGTTTTGGTGCGCTTGATGAAACAAATCTTGAATCATGTGGCAGGCTCCTTAACTCTCTTAAAAAATGGTTTAAAAATATAATAATAATATCACATGTTGAAGCTATAAAGGATGTAGTAGATAACACACTTGATATAATTAAAAATGGAAAGGATGCAAGAGTTTTTTATGAGTAACGAGTACGATGACATTGTAGTTATCTGTGAAGAAGGTATTAATGTAATTGATAGATTTTGTGATGTTTGTGATCTTATGATAACAACATCTGACGATGTAGAATATGTAAAAAAATACTCTTGTTGTGAGTCTTGTGGGATGAAGTGGGCAGAATCCAGAGCAAAAGAATGGCTAGCAGGATGGCGACCTGGCAGAGAGAGTATACTAGAACACAAGGAAAGATCTAGAATAATTCGTATTATTTAGATGAGCTCATATAATTATTGTTGAGAGAGGTAAATTATGCTTAGTTTTGAAGAGATAAATGTAATAGGTCAGATAACTAATTCCACGTGGGGAAACTGGTCCACAAAGAGGAATCCTGGTATCTCAATAAAGTGCAGCTTAAGCTCGGCAGTTCCGGATGAAGGTCCGGATATTCTGACACTACAGTATACTACCGTTGTAAATCTCACATCAGATAGTCAGCGATCAATGAGAGATGCTGTCGCTATTTATGAAGATGAATCTATTAGAGCATCTAATGACTATTTAAAAGATATGAAGAAAGATTTTAAAGAGGCTATGGGTAGATCGTTAAAGTTAAAGGAAATTGATACATATGACTCTGTAGAGCTTATAACTATGTCTCCTTATTCTCCTAAGAGGACTGCATATTATAGGAGATATACAAAACTTCAGTGTGAGTAAATGACTGCCTATAACAAGACAAGACAGATACAAGAAGTTGTTAAGTGTGGGAAAGATCCCGTTTATTTTTTTAACAACTATCTTAAGATCCAGCATCCCGTGAGGGGACTAATTAATTTTGACACTTATGCGTTTCAAGATGACTGTGTTGAGGCATTTAATGATAATAGATTTAACATAATACTTAAATCCAGACAGCTAGGAATGTCAACATTGACTGCGGCCTATTCAGTATGGTTAGCTCTTTTTCAAAGGGATAAAAATGTTTTAGTAATTGCAACTAAGCTAAGTGTTGCACAAAACTTTATAACAAAGGTTAAGACCATGATAAGGGCAATGCCCAAGTGGTTAGTGTTGCCAGAGATTATTACTAATAATAAGCAGCTTATGCAGTTTAGTCACGGATCATCGATAAAGGCAATACCAACATCAGATGATGCAGGCAGGTCTGAAGCATTGTCACTTTTAATAATTGACGAGGCCGCATTTGTCAAGAATTTTGATATGTTGTGGATGGGACTTTATCCTACAATATCCACAGGCGGCAGGGTTATAGTTCTTTCAACTCCCAACGGTGTAGGTGGGCAGTATTATAAGCTATACACAGAAGCTGAAGCTGGCCTCAATGAGTTCAATCCGATAAAAATTCCATGGGATGACCACCCAGACAGAGACGATAAGTGGTTTGCTGAAGTTACTAAAAACCTTTCAAAGAGACAGATAGCACAGGAGTATCTGTGTGATTTTGCAACCTCTGGTGAAACGTTTCTCACGCAAGTTGATTTTGACTGGGTGAGAAATCAAATAAAGCCACCGATTGAGAGAACTGGAAATGATAACAACGTATGGATATGGAAGTATCCTCTATCTGAGCATGATTATGTAGTTTCAGCAGACATTGCAAGAGGAGACGCAAAAGATTATTCAACTTTTCACATTATAGATACAGATGAAGGTGAGTGTGTGGCTGAGTATAAGGGCAAAATTCCGCCAGATAGATTCGCAGAGCTTTTAAATGAATTTGGATTAAGATATAATAAAGCTTTGATGTGTCCTGAGAATAATAGCTACGGATATGCAACCATACTTAAGCTGAAAGAGATTGGATATCCTAGACTTTATTATCCCAAAAGAAAGGCAATTTATATAGGAGACTATATACCTCCAAGTGATAAGGAGGCTGCAGGCTTTAACACCTCCGGAAGGTCTAGGAACATGATATTAGCAAAGCTTGAGGAGACAATAAGGAATAAGCTTATTAAGGTTTACTCGAGCAGATTTTATGAGGAAATTAAGACATTTACATGGCAGGGTCAAAAGGCCCAAGCAAGAAGAGGTTTTAATGATGATCTTGTAATAAGCATGGCAATTGCAATGTGGCTATACGATGCATCTTCTGATTATAGCACTACGACAAAAGCACTTAATGATGCAATGCTTAAGGCCATGAGCGTATCTTCTAATGTTTACGAGAGCCCCAACCCAGCCGCAGAGAATAAAAAACATTTTGATGATATGCCTATCACTACTGATAGAGCATTGCAACGAGTTAGAGATGGTGAGAGAAGAATGCAAAAAGATAAAGCAAGCGCTTCTGGTGGAATACCAGATGAGTTTATGTGGGTTTTGAAGTAAGGATTTTAAGTTATGGAAAAGAAAAGTAATATATCGCTTTTTAGAAAGCTTACAAAGCTTTTTAGAAGCGGACCGGTTGTAAAGCGAAAAGTACGATCAATGAATGTAGCAGACGGTGGAGTTTCCACTGCTTTTGAAACATTTAGAAAGTCACAAAGCCAGGTATACAGTGCTGCAATGAGCGCTTACGGTACCTATGATAGGCTAGCACGATATTCAGATTTTAGTGAAATGGAGTATACCCCTGAAATAAGCTCTGCTCTTGATATATACGCTGAAGAGACTGTGTCAGCAGATGAAAGGGGTACTGTTCTTACGATATATTCTGAAAATGCAACGATTAAAAAAATACTTGAAGAGCTTTTTTATGATACAATTAATGTTGAATTTAATTTAACTGCTTGGGTGAGAAATCTATGCAAGTATGGTGATTTCTTTCTTTTTAACGACGTTTCGCAGGAACATGGTATTGTTAATGCGTTTCCTATTCCCGTTAGTGAAATGGAGAGAGAAGAGGGTTTTGATCCCAAAGATCCAATGGCAGTGAGATTTAGATGGGTAACACAGGGAAATCAAGTTTTAGAAAACTGGCAAGTATGTCATATGAGAATTCTTGGAAATGATGCATTTTTACCGTACGGCTCTTCTGTTTTAGAGTCAGCTCGAAGAATATGGAGACAATTAATACTTGTTGAAGATGCAATGCTGGTGTATAGAATAGTAAGGTCACCAGAGAGACGTGTATTTTACATAGATGTCGGTAATGTCCCACCAGAAGATATTCCAAACTACATGGAACAAGCGCAGGCTTCTCTTAAAAAAGCCTCTGTGGTAGACAAGACAACCGGACGAGTTGATCTACGGTATAATCCACTATCTGTTGATGAAGACTATTATATTCCAAGACGTGGCGGTGAAACTGGCACAGAGGTCTCGACACTTGCAGGAGGTGCTAATGCAACTGCTATTGAGGACGTTGAGTATATACAGAAAAAACTTTTTGCTGCATTGAAAATTCCAAAAGCGTATCTGGGATACGACGAAGGGCTCGGTGCTAAAGCAACCCTATCACAGGAGGATATTAGATTTTCTAGATCTATCAATAGAATCCAAAGGACAGTAATTGCTGAATTGAATAAAATAGCAATTATTCATCTTTATTGTAATGGATTTGAAGGAGAGGACCTTCTTGATTTTAATTTACAGCTTGCAAATCCTTCAACAATTGCTGTACAGCAGAAGCTGGAGCTTTTTAGATCTAGGTTTGAAATAGCTGGTACAGCAGCAACAGCAGAGGGAATGGTAGATAGAAACTGGATTAGAAAGAATATCTTGGGCCTTACTGATGAGGAAATTGATAGGATTATTGAGGGTAAGTTTGAAGATAAAAAATATGATCTTGAGCTTGAATCTGTAAGTCTTGAAGGTGATGAAGGAATGGATGTTGCTGCAGAAGATGATTTTGGTGACATGGAGATGGCAGCAGACGATAGAAACGAAAAAGGTCTACCTATGTTATCTGAGAAAGACAGTGAAGATTTTTCTAGTTTTGATTTAAAGAGCTTATCAATTGTTGATGATAATGCTCCAATAAAGGCTATGAATGCTGTAAATTCTACTAGTGGTATTTTAGAGTCTGACACAGAGTATGAAAAAGAAAGAAAGAAAAAGCACAATCGAGATAAAGAAAATAGAGAGAGAAAACTTAAGAGAAAGAGAGGCGCTGATGAAGTAGATCATCTTTCATTGGTATCTCATGGAGATAAAAGCAACACAAGCGATTCTTTGATCCATCCAGACGGAATGAAAGATGAGATGTATAAGCTAAGAAGTGCAAATAAGATATCTAATGCCTTATCAGAACGTGATTATTTTGATGTTACAGGATATTTAGATAATAAGTTAGACCAAAATGCAAGAATGGATGGCGAAATGAAATCAGTTATAAGATCGCTAGAGAGATATACAGAGAGCAAACCTCGAGTAATCTCTGAGAAAAAAGTAAATTCATCAGAGGAGGAGTAGTCAATGGCTAGGTCACATAATAAAAAAAGAAATGTTGGGATAATTTATGAACTGTTGTTACGGCATATATCTGACAGTCTTATAAATAACGATAAGAAGTCTGCGCAAAAAGCACTTCGCATTGTTGAAACAAGATTTGATAAAGCTACTGAGATTTATAGGGAGTTTAGACTTTTTAATGCTCTTGCAAAGTCTACAGTTAGTGATACATCTATTGCTGCTGCAATTTTAACAGAAGCTAAATCTGCTGCTCGGCGATGTAATGTTAAACAGCTTGATAGGGAAAAATCTCTTCTTATTAGAGATATTAATCACAATCTTAGAGATAAGAGCTTTTACTATAGAAGGGTTCCAGATTACTCTACCATGGCATCTATACAAAATCTTTTAAATGAGTGGAGAAAGGATGATGCTAGTGACCTAGCTAGTGTTGTAATAAGTGAGTCAAAGATTGTTGAGTGGCTTTTAAGTGAAAAAGAATCTAATGAAGAGATAGTTTCTGGCCTAGATGAAAATGTAGACAGCCTGGTTGTTAAGATAATGACGGAAAAAATTAATAATAAGTATAGCGGAAATCTTAGCTCTACGCAAAAGCGGATCATTAAAGAATATGTAATTCTACAGAGTGATAATGATGAGCATGGTGCTCAAAAATATATGACAGGATTGAAATCGCTTTCACAAGAGTCAATAGAGAGCCTGAGAAAGTCAACTAGTAATAAAATACTTTTGGAAAAGATAGATAGTGTTGCTGAAAAGATAGATAGTCTAGATACATCTTCATTTAGTGATGACACTATAGTAAAGTTCCTTATGGTATCAGATTTAAATGACAGAATTGAGGAGGAAATAAATGGAAAATAATAATTTACAGCTTTTACGGGAGTGGACTCCTTTAAAATATGATAAATCTTCAGTGAATGAGTCAAAGGATCTTAGTGATGGACGGATGACAGTGAGGGGTGTGCTACAAAAATGTAACACGCTTAACCAGAACGGTAGAATATATCCTCGTGCAATACTTGAAAGAGAAGTGCTAAATTATCAGAAATTTATTCGTGAAAATAGAGCTCTAGGTGAGTGTGATCATCCTGATAGTTCAGTTGTTGAGCTAAGAAATGTGTCACATATCGTTAGAGAGGCAAAGATGGATGGTGACAGCGTTGTTGGTGTTGTTGAAATACTCAACACACCCGCAGGAAAAATTCTTCAAAGCTTGCTTGAGTCAGGAGTTACATTGGGGATATCATCTAGAGGGGTTGGATCTACTAAGCGTCAAGGTGATACTCAAATTGTTCAAGATGATTTTCAGCTTATATGTTTTGACATGGTTAGTGAGCCCTCCACACCCGGTGCATTTATGCTTCGAGAGGGCGTAGTAAAGAGATCTGAGATAGATGATTATTTTAACAACACAGACAAGATTGATAGAATATTTAATGAAATATTGAGATGGTAGATTAGATGGCTAGATTAAAAAGAGAAGATTTAAAGTGTATCGTTAAGGAGTGTCTTGTTGAGATATTGCAGGAAGGATTGAGCGGTGAATCTTCTAGTAATGTACAAGTGAAAAACCTTAGTGAGTCAAAAATTAGAGGTACATCACAATCAGTAAAGCCAAGGGTCAATCGAAAGTCTCTTGACAGTATTTCCTATGGAAAAACCTCAAGGCCTGAAGACAATGTTAATGAAAATTTTGAAAGAAATATTGACAATGTTGCAAACAGTCTTACTGATGATCCTGTTCTGTCTAGCATATTTAAAGATACAGCAACGACAACACTTCAAAACCAGATGATGGCTGAGTCTTCCAGACACAGGAGGGGTGCTATGCCTCCGTCGAATGATCCTATAGTAAAAGCAGTAGAGGCAAGCACACCAGCTGAGCTTTTTGGCGACTCTGCGTCTAAGTGGGCAGATCTTGCATTTTCAACACCAGTTAGTAAAAGTTAGAGAATTATTTATTTTTTGAGTATACTTATGAATGATATTGCAACTGGAGGAAGATGTGAAAAGAAATCTACTTACACCTAGTAGGCTTAGAAGAATTATCGCTGAAGAGAAAAAGAAACTTGAAAGTGCAGAGTCTGTTGCTAGCAAGACTGAAGAAATCCCAGCGGGAGGATACGCGGAAGCTCTTGTTAATCACATAGACTATATAAAAGCACTGGGGATTAAAGAGGCAAAGCTTAAATCACAGCTCAAAAAATTAAATGAAATAGAGAATCGTATAAAAAGATCTCTATCAAAGAGGAATAGGTAATGGCTTCACAACCACAGACAATCGTACAACCAGCGTTGCCACCAGATTCAAAGTTTGGTGCTAGAAACGTTGAAGTGCTTAAAGCATGCTTTCCAGAATGTCCTGTGTATACTAATAATCCAGACAAGGCCATTACAGATGATGAAAGAAAACAGGCATTTCACGAGCTGGCTTTAGAAGGAATGGTTATAAATGGTCTTGGTTTTAATTCTTTCAATAGAGATTTTGTAGATGCTCCCAATATTGCTGACGTAGAAACGGGCGGCGGCGGAAAGCCAGCATCACCATATGGTCCTAATATTACTTCTCCAGGACCCGGTAGTACTAGCGCAGCTGACCAGGCTCCGTTTGTTGGTGAGCTTCCGGATATTGAAAACAATATAGAGTATGGCTCTGGTATGAAGGGTACGACATCTCCCTCTAAGACATCTCCAGAGATAGCAAGGCAGACTATTTTGGGAACGTACATTAGTGGAAGATCTTACCAAGGTTCTGACGGAAGATCCTGATGGCAAAAAGCCTATACTACAGGCTTTCTCCGTATGATGCTAGAGCAGGTCACGGTTACGGGACAACTGTAGTTAAAGGATCAGGTAGAACCTGGAAGATGGGATCAAATGAGACTGGTATATATACTCGAGAAGGACGTCCTCTAGAAGATGCAAAAGAAGATGCGACTGAAGTAGACGCATACGTTGAAGATGTGCTCAATACAAAGTTTAAAAATAAAACATCGTCTGGACCGTCAAGCCCAATAGATAGAATAACTAGATACGATGCTTCATCATATGTAATGAATCATCCGTTGCCGGAAGGTAGTTTTCCTAAAGCTAGAACAGGAATAGCTCCTTTTTCTTCAAAATTTCTATATCCCGGCGGTCCTTCAAAACATCTAGGGGGTAGCAATGCTGGTGGGTTTGACGGATTACCAATGTTCACAGGCGCTGCTAGCCAGGCATTTAATACTACGGGACCTTATCGTAGAACCGGAACAGTTCATGGATTTTCTCACGCACCAGATCCGATAATCGATGATGACGAGATGAGAATATTTAACCTTGAAGACATGGAGGATATAGATATAGACGAGCTTAATCTTCTAAGGCAGACTAAAAATATTGAAAGAGTCTTAAAAACAATTAAAGAGATTGAGCAGCGAGTATAGCAAAAGATGTTTTTGAGTGATAAGTATATAAAAGCAGAGGTATTAAAATATGTCTAAGACATTGTTTGAAGAGGCAGTCGCAGATGCCAAGAGGCTTCGTGAAGTTGCAGAGAAGAATGCTAAGAACGCTGTTATTGAAGCTGTTACTCCAAAAATTAGATCTTTTATAGAGGAGCAGCTCCTTGGTGACAACGACACAGATGAAAATGATAATACCAACATTCTTAGTGAGACTGCAGAGAACATAATGGCTGATTATAATAGTGATGAAGAAGTGACACTCGATGAATCGGCACTTTCAGCTTTGCTTGAGCTTATGGGCGGTGAAGATATGTCTAACTCTTTATCCGACAATAGCTCAAGACATCAAATTTTTGAGTCAATTAGGGGAACCCTAGAAAAAATGAGTGACAAAGAAAGAAATTCACTATTGAATGCAGCAGATAAAATTAATAAAAACGTTGAAAGTTTAGAATCTTACGAGATAAATAATCATAGAAGACTAGAGGAGAATACTATGGCAATGTCTGACGATATTTTTTATGAAGTTGACCTAGCCGCTTTGAAAGAAGCAGCCGAAAAACCAACTGATCCACTTGAGGAGCTTGACATAATCATCAGGGGCCTCCCAGATCCTGAAGATGAAGAGGAGGAGTTTGATTTTTCTGCTCTTTCAATTGAACCTTGGGAAGAAGAGCTTGAAGGTGATGAAGAGCTTGAAGTTGGTGAGGAAGAAGAGGTTGAAGTCGGAGCTGATGAAGAGGTTGAAGGTGAGGAAGATGTTGATGTTGATGTTGACATTGAAATTCCAGACCTTGGAGCTCTTGAAGAGGTTTATGATATAGACCCAAGCATGCTTCGAAATGAGCTTAGAAAGATTCGCAAGCTTGCTGAGGGTGATGCCAAGTCGATGGCCAGTTCATTCGGCGGTGGAAAGGCAGGAAAAGATGTCTTTGAACACCCACCCAATCTAAACGTTTTATCTGAGATGAAAAAAGTACTCAGGAGTCAGAGACGCAATAATCGAGCTCTGAATGAGAAACTGTATAAGTACAGAGGTGCAGTTCAAACACTTCGTGAACAGTTGGAAGATCTCAATCTCTTTAATGCTAAGCTTCTTTATGTCAACAAGCTTCTGCAAGATAAGAACGTAACTGCTACGCAGAGACGTTCATCTATACAGGCACTTGATGAAGCACGAAGCTTACGTGAAGTTAAGTTAGTATATAAAAGCCTAACCGAATCCTTTAAAGGAAGAGGTGGGAAATCTATTAATGAGTCTAAAGCTAGACGACCTGTTGGTTCATCTAGAGCAACTCGACCCTCCGGGGCTTCGAGTAACTCGAGTGAAGTTGATAGGTGGGCAAAGCTCGCTGGACTCAAGTGATATTTGCAATTAAAGGAGAAAAGAGATGAGCAAAACTTTCACACTTAACCAGCTTACCGAAGGTATCCAAAAACGAAACATGGGTGCTGAGGCTAGTCGGTTAACCGAGAAGTGGTCCAGAACAGGACTTCTTCGAGGACTTCAAGACTATCATAGAGAGACAATGTCACGTCTTCTCGAGAATCAAGCTGCACAGCTTCTTCGCGAGCAGAACTCTCTTTCTACTGGTGGAGGCGCATTGACCTCTTCCGGTGATATTCGAGGTTTCACTAACATCGCATTTCCGATCGTTCGTCGTGTTTTCGGCGGCCTTATCGCTAATGAGCTGGTTTCCATCCAGCCGATGAGCCTTCCTTCTGGACTGCTTTTCTATCTTGACTACACCTACGGCACTGATGTCGGTGGTGATGACTCAAGAGGAATTGATGCTACTCCGGATGGCACTGGTACTGATGCAACGTATGCAAAAGGAACTTCGATCTATAACAATCCAGCAGGGAAAGGTGTT
>Ga0098058_1000838_pt1 | contig 9996 bp, 13 predicted proteins | sample 19_taG_FD_75061 | JGI IMG/M metagenome (GOLD analysis project Ga0098058, IMG submission 75061) | Marine viral communities from the Subarctic Pacific Ocean - 19_ETSP_OMZ_AT15317 metaG | ecosystem: Environmental > Aquatic > Marine > Oceanic | place: Pacific Ocean | collected 2015-01-19 | reverse complement strand
ATTATACCCTAAAAGCTTCTCTTGTATAGCCTGTGCGGGGTTCTTTTCAGCATCATTAACAGCAGTCTCCAAATCCTGCAAAATCTCTTGTATATCGCCTACGGTTTGAACCTGATATTGAGAAGATTCAAAACATGCTTGAAGAGCCATAGCTATAGAAAAGAAAGCATCTCCATGTCCCATGGGAGTTTCGGGAGCTTTGAGTTCATTGTTTACCGACAATATCTGAGAAGTCTGTCTTTCGTCTGCTAATAGTTTAGTATTCCCTTCATGAACATAAGTTTCAAATATCTGTGCCATAGTCATTTTACTTTTTGCTGTGAAATGCATAGGCCACCATTTCGTATCTAATCCCCTATCCTCTAATTCACCTCTCGTATTATCTATATATCCTTTAGTAAGATTGAAATTTTGAGCAACGTCATTTAGAAACTCTATTTGTGCTGTGTAATCCCACCCATCTAACCATGTCTGATGGATTTGTTCTATCCTGTCGCCACGCTTCCTAAAGATAACTAGATGTGAGGGGTGCCTCTTTTTCCCTACATCGAAGCCAGCATAAATACCATCTGTCTCCTCGAACTCATGCTTATGGTTAGCTGGGTAACTCCTTAGATTGTAATCTAATACTTTAGCTATATCTTCCTCAGAGAAGTAAGATTCCTGACTCAAGAAAGGTTTTAGTAAGAACTCTGACGCAAAAGATTTAGGTTTAGCTTTCTGTTGCTCCAGTAACCAATCCTCACTATACAGTTCGGGCATCAATACTCGTCTCCCCGGTACAGGATCAAATGCAGGGAGCTTTCTATATTTGAATCGAGTATCTGTTTCAAGCTTTGCCAAGATATCTCCGGGTAGCATAGGAGTACCCATCACTACAACTGGTACCCCTTGGTTAGGTATGAACATAGATTCAGTCATGAAATGTTCTTCAATCTTATTTATCTGTGATAAATTCAGCGGGTTCTCAGGGTCTTTTAGAATGTCATCTGCTATCAAGGCTCCGTTGACGTGCATACCTCGTTTGAAGGAGAACAACCCACCATGTTCTATCTCTAACGAGTGCCCATTGTTACTTTTATACCGGAATGTGTAATCTGCTTTTGGGGCCTCATTCCTTATCCACTTTTTGATGTGCGGATTCCTAGCAACTTCTTTGTTTATTTCACTCATATGATATTTAGCCATGGTATCACTGTAAGATAAATACAATATACGGGTATCAGTCTTAGCTTTTAATAACGTCCAGATAGCAAATGCGTGTCCTAGAATAGTGCTTTTAAAGTGGGCACGGGGTAATACAGCGGTGTAGTTAGCTCCTTCGGTTATAGTTTCTTCTAGTTCATTACAAAGAAACTCTACGTGCCAAGCTTTAAATAGTTCAGGACGTTCAAAGCTGTCAGCCCATATGTCACGGACAAATTCCCAGAATGTACCTATAGCAACCTTGTCACTATTTTTTATTCCTGTGGATAGGAGTCCGAATGCTTCTTTAAGAGTTACTACTTCTTGCGGCATTCTGCTCCTCTGTAGATACTAATAGTTTTAATTTACCAGCAATACTAGCTAAGAGATCACCATCATCAATCTCATTAACTAGCACCCTCATAACTTCCTGAACAAACTGTAGGTTGATTAGCCCTTCTAAGACCCTTCGCTCTCCCTGTATACCGACATCCGCAGCTTTTACCGCATCTAAAGCTCTGGTAAAGTTTAGATTACCTAATTCATTAAAAGCTTTTTCTCTAATATCTGTATAAATTCTTAGCTGTTCATCTTGTAACTGGAAGGCTTTAGTAGATTCACTCTGTACTATCTTATCATCAGCTTGTGTAGCAACTTCAGTACGCTTAGTATCCCAATCGTATTTTCTAGCCCACGCATAGATAGTAGGGGGCTTCACACTAATATTGTAGTTGACAGTTAGATGTTCGGCAATTTCCCTAGCACTCATACTATTAGCTACATATAATTCCATACCTTTTAGGCGTATTGCAGCCGGTATATTTTTAGGCATTAATGTAATCCTGTGGCTTCCGTACCATGCTCTGCACTTTGTGAATCAATGTTTCCTCCGTAAGGGCTTCCATCAGATTGTAACAGCTTACTGAAATCCATGTACCCTGTTTTATTGGTGGCAGCGTTGAAGCAAGCCGGTACTTTAAATTTAGCTCCATTAGAGAAGAATTCTTTGTATTGTATACCGATCTCATCTCTGGTACACACACCCTGCCAAACATTCTCTTTTTCAATAAGGGGTTTATAACTACTGTTTTTTCGTAAGCTTCCTGTGGTTCTTTGAGTGTCGTCAAATTGTTTGTTGTGAGCGCAAGCGTAGTATTTACACCAAATAACCACACCCTGTTGCTCTTTTAAATCTTCTAAGGTAGTTCCTTCTGGGAACTTATCTTCGTACACCACAGGCTTTTCTTTCTTAGACCAATCCTTAGACATATACATCTTAAACTTATCTACCATCTCTTTTCCTCCATAGGGCTATACAAGCAGCGTCAGCGTAATCCTGTTCGGGGAATACATCTCCCCACTTAGATACAGCGAATGCCATTATATCACTTTTCTTAGCATTACCTTTACCCACAATTATTTTTTTCCACACTTTATTATCCACAGAAGCAAATGGAGTACCTGACCTATGTAATTGTAGTTTTACTCCCGCTACTACCGACGCAATAGCTATCGTGGCTTTCGCATTTTGGATGTATATAGCGGACTCTATCGCTGCTGTGCTTATATCTATTATACCCGTGTAAGCTTCAAACCTGTCAAGTATCTCATAAAACCTAGTTTCATAATTCTTATCTGTACTCTCGAACTTCTCCATAAGCAGTATGTTTTCTTCGGAATCCAGAAGTGTTAGGTGTATGGCTTTTGACGAGCAATCGAACCCTGCTATCATTCTGAATCCTTATACGCTTGAGTTCTGAGGGATACTATCCTAGAGACTGTTGCAAATGCAGAAGTATATAGTTTTAGCTGCCCCAGTAACCTAGTATACAAAGTCGTGACATCTATTACATCCCGCCTCAATTTAGCTAGTGACTCTCTGGATAGCATGATCTCCCCACGCAACTGCTCTTTGGTAGGTTTACGCTCGCCCCTTCCTATATGCTCTTCTGCGACTTGATACATAGCCACATTATACCCCTCATCGAACTGGGCTTCCATAGCTCCTTTTCTAGCTTCTATATCCGCAACATGTTGTTCTAGTAAACTTTTATATCCCCCATAAACAACTAGATATTCTTCTAGTTTAGTTACTGATGCGTGTATTACATCTGAGAATTTGAGGTCTGCATCTGGTGTATCTAATGACATCCCAAACGTGGGAATACTTAGACCCCCTATATAATTCTCTGCACCATCTGTAGCATTCGTATAGTTCCAACGTTTTTTCATACTTCCACCTTCTTACAACCACACCAACGGTTACCGGTACATTTCTCCGGAGCTTCAGTCATTGCCATTACTAAGTTGCATCTTTCCACTACACTATCCCAAAGGAGTTCATCTTTGTCTAACCTAAAGCATTTCCAGTCCTGTGTGTTTTTATTCTCATACAAGATGTAACCATGCTTATAGTTACCCATGTTTAGATATAGTTGAAGTTGCATTAGGTGTTCTGGTTTCGGCCCCCGCAACTTTTTATACTCTTCCTGCTTGATAGTTTTTAACTCTACCGGCACAGGATTGTCGGGATATACTATGAAGTCTATTCTTCCTGAGATAGGGGGTTCTTCAGTTTTAATGGGAAGTTCTCTAGACACCAGAATTTTCACCTTGTCCAAATACTTCTCGAATCTTTCTTCAAACGCCCCACCCACATCGAAAATCCGTTGTATTCTAGGGGGTATATCACTCCACAGCAACATGCCATTATATGCCATGTACATATATCGGTCACATTTATTACCTAATGTAGACGGGTAGAATACACCCGCTCTTGGGGGAGAGTTCTTCCGTTCTAGACCCTCTTGTATCAAGGATGTTAACCCTAGATCAACTCTAACATCAGGAGCTTTTATACTATTTGATTTTGATATCTGTTTAATTCCTGCCATAGTCTTTCCTTTATGTCCTGTAAAGTTTTCTCCCTCAGGTGCCACACTTCTGCAACGCCCATATCCTTCAAATCCTGATCTCTTCGTGCATCTCTCTTAGACAGGTGACCGAAAGGCCCATCTGCCTCTACCACCACATCTAGCTCTGTAAGAAGGAAATCTACATCATACTTACCGAATTTAGCTTGGGCAAGATATCGTAGCCCTAATTCCTCGATACATCGCTCTATAAGTTTTTCTTGCTTAGTCCCGTTTCTGTATGGCACTAACTAATTTCTCCATGCTATCGGGGTTTGCTGCGGCTACTAACCTAAGATTATCGAAACCTTGTATAGTCTCGTCGCCAAAGAAGTCACTTGTATACCACGCCCCACTCTTAGTTATAAGTCCTAAGTCCAACGCCTCTCTAAGGTATGTCTCAGTTACATCTATCCCACCCTCAACACGGAAAGGTATCTCTACCTGTTCCCACCTAGTACCGCCGAACTTATCTTTCTGTAAAGATGTAATAATGTTGAAGCCTAGTCGTTTATTCTTATTATCTTTGATATACTCGCCTCTACGTGTCTCTAACACACCGTGAGCAAAGAACTGCTGTCCTTTTCCTCCCGGCATGGTCTCTATCGCCGCTACAGGCCCCATAGACCCCCTCACTTGGTTTATAACGACGAGCGCAGAACCGTTTCGTAACAGTGGGAGAAGTCTAATCAATGCTTGGTTCCAAGACCTTGATTGCCATGCCATAGGGCTATAACTAAACATATCTTTCTGTTTCAGTATCTCATTAGGGATAAGTCCTGCAACACTGTCCAAGACTACGATATCGACACCCTTCTCCATACCCGCAGCCATAGTGTTGTAAGCATCTTCTGCATTCTCAGGTACTTTAAGAAGTACCTTGTTGGTGTCTAAGCCACATTGAGTCATCCACTCGCTATCCCAAGACTGTTCGGTGTCTACCCAAAGCACTGTACCGTTTTCTTTCTGCACAGTTTCACAGAGTTTGGTACACAGGTATGATTTACCCGACGACCACCCACCGTAAATTAGTGTGAAACGTTTCTTAGGTATCCCTCCGTTTGTTATTTTGTCTAGTTGGGGTATACCGAATGAAATACGATCATAGTCTAAAGCCTCATCGTTACCTGTGGATAAACCTAAATTTTTATCTTGTAGTAGTGTCTCGAATAAATCCCCTGCGTTATTCTTCATCTAATGCAACTCCCGGTTTTACATGGTTTCTATTTAGATACGCCTCAGCCCAAGCAAAAGCTACCGCAGCACATTGAACAACTTCTTCGAACATCCCCGCACTGCGTTTCTCGTACACTTCCCTAGCAACCTCTCCTACTTCCTCAGTTAGAATAACCGTCCAATGCTCATCTGAGTTATCGGTCTGGTCACCCCACATGCTGTCTTGTCGTTCTCGTTCTGCTAACACCGCTTCTAATACTTTCATACGTGTAATTTCTGTATCCACTAAAACCGTCCCCCTAATCTATTGACCCTTCGTGCGGGTATTTAATCTTCTGGAGTTCTTTATCCGCTAACATAAAGAGTTTTACAAAAGCTTTTCCTAAAGCTACTTTCGACTCATCTAGTTGCTTATCTACATCATCCTCAGTGTCTATATCGTGTATACCTAAAACAACTTTTGCGTTGTTGTAGTCACCTAAATTTACTGTGAATGACAATTCTTGCGAAACCTTTGGCATTACTAACTCCAATCTATATATTCTTTAACTGTAATCGGTACAGGTGCAGGTGCGTTTGCGTATACCACAGCACCTTCCTGTACTTGGAAGTCATGTTTGGTAGCCCACGAAGGCTCACATAATTCCATATCTACCATAAGGGGTATACCTAAACTATTCTCTTGTAGTATATCACGAATCTGAGGTATCAGCAATACATCATCCTTGTGTATTTCGCATATTATTTCATCGTGGACTTGTAATAACATCTTACTGTTAGTGCCAGTTAGAAACTTATCTACCTCTATCATACGCTCACTTAGAAGATCGGCACTAGTTCCTTGAATCAGGTAATTTACAGCCCTGTACCCTTTATCCCTATCTACTTTGTATATTCGATCATACTTACTCTTGACCCAGCCCCTCTGCTCAACCATACGAACCACAGAGTCAAAGAACTTTTTAGACCCCGTGATATTTTTAAAGTATTCGGCTTTATATCTACCCGCCTCTTTGGGGCTGGTGTTTAACTGACCCGCAAGTTTATCCTTACCGATACCATAGATAACCCCAAAAGTTATGGTTTTAGCTAACTGTCGATAGAACTTATATTCCGGATGATCTTTATCGACTTTGAACGCTATCTTCGCAGCCTCTCCGTGGAAGTCCACATCCCCGTGTTTCATAAGCTCAAGCATATCTGGATTACCTATGTAGTTCATAAACATTCGAACTTCCATCTGCGAGTAGTCATACGAGACTAGGTAATGATCTGGTCTTGGTTTGAACATTCTCCTGATAGCTAATTGCTTATCATTGGTTTCATCTAATGATTCGTCCCCTACAAACCCCCACACCTCTAGTACATCCTTACGTAAACTTTTAGCAGACACAGATACATTCTGACCTTTAGCTGCAATGATAGCATCAACCCTACCTTGAATTTCTGCTATCTCAGCCTCAGTATTAAACTCTACATTATGTAGTTTGAAATGGTTTCTAGGGATGTTCTGGAGATTGGGTTCTCTGGACGACAAGCGACCTGTAACTGTCCCCCAATTAGCATAGGTTGTATGCATTGTGTTAGTTCCCCTATAAGGTTCAATATAAGTTGAGACTAGTTTAGTTAGGGTTCTGTACTGCCTAATCCACCCTGCTAATGGGTGGTTTATCTGTACCAACGCCCCCTCACTCCATGAGTCGTTACCTTTAAGGGTCTTCTGCGGAGATCGGATTCCTAGCTTAGTAAAGGCTCCCCCCACCTGACTAGGACTTGATACATTAAACTGATCTCCTGAAATTTGATATATGTTTTGAAGTACTTCCTCACTACGCTCAGTTAGTTTATGCAACGAACTTTCTACGTAATCATTATCTATGGCTACGCCAACACATTCCATATTATACAGTACCTTCGTAAGGTCTTTTTCTAGCTCCCAAACTTTCGCTTGCCCACTACGCAGAATTTTATCTTTTGAGTCCTCATACAGCCGTAACGTTCCTTCTACATCCTTTTCACAATACGGGCCTAGTATATCAGGAGGACACAAAGAAAAGTCCTTTGTCCATTTATTTTTACGCAAGAGTTGCTTGGTCTCTATGTCATAAGCCCCTGCATCAGGCCCATATCTACGTATGAGTGTGTCTGTGAGGTTTAGAGCATTTACATTAGTACTTTCTGTGAGACGCACCATAACAATAACATCAATCAAATCTTTGTTGTTTACTACTAAACCATCCTTCTCTAGGAACTTCAGGTCAAACTTCAGATTGTAACCAACTATAGTTTTACACTTATTCATCACTTCCATTAGTTTAGTAAATCGTGAAATATCTAAGTTACTATTAGGTGTTTGGTGTCGGAATGGGAAGTAGAAAAGACCACTACTCAAGTTTGAATAGGTGCTTTTCACTCCCACCCCGACACCACACAACTGATTCCCTTTTAGGGCTTGTAACCCGTTAGTTTCACAATCTACTACCCATTCATCGTGTTGGGCTAGAAATTTAATAGCGTGTGAGAACTGTGATTCAGTAGTAACTATCACTAGAAAGGCAGGTCGTCGTCCGAAGCAGCATCAACACTTATAGCAGTGTCCGGTACCGTTACTTCGTTAGAAGCAGATTCTTTTGCTGCTCCATACCGCTCATTCATGTATTCCAAAACTGGAACTAGCTCATCTACCTCTGCAAGCTTCTCGCTAGGGATATCTAATTCCCTAGGACTTACTACCACAGTGTACGAAGTATCCTGCATCCCTGAACCGGTGCGCCGAACTCGAACCACACCCTTATTGAGAGCACCCCAATCGTTGTACACATCTACAAGCTGGTTCCAGATGTAATTACTCCGACCAAAAGCTAGCGGTACGATCTTGAAATCGTCTACGTTCTCTCTGTACAGCTTACGACCGGATGGGCCTTCTACAGGCTCCCATGTGTCTACCCTACGTTCGGTGTGTAGAACATCGTGTACAAACGCCCAAACCCCAAATCTGTGGGAAGGTCGGGTTCCTTCTGGAACTGCTGCTAGTGGGCCATTTGCGCCACCAAGAACACTAGTCCATCGACCCTCATCATTGAATGTGTACATCCAGTAATCTGCGAGTTTGGGGTCATCTTCATCACCTGTCGCTACTATAGACATGAAAGCCTGATCACCGTCTTTAAACCACAGTTCTTTCCGTAGTTCTGCCGATGTTTCCGACGCTGTACGCCTATCTATTCTGCTCTGTATTCCACTAATACCTACCATGGATTTCTCCTTTATTTACCAATAATTTCTATCTTTTAGAACTGTATCTAGTATATCAGACTTTCGTATGTCTTGCACATCTTTATACGGCTCTGGAATCCTTACATAGGAAACCCTAACACCTTCACCTAAGACAGTCAAGGCTTTATCTAAACCAATTTGACCAGCTTCATCATTATCAAAACATAGTACTACCTCTCCTACTGAGAACTCCTGAAGTAATTCTGCTTGTGCTTTCGACATATACGCACCGAGTAACGCTACAGCAGGATACCCTGCCTGATCTAACCACATAGCATCTAGTGGGCCTTCTGTTACATATATAAGTGGGGCTTCGTTTACTAGGTGCCCACCAAAAAGTAACTTAGACTTCCTCAGTGAGTGGTTATATAGGTATTTAGGAAACCCCTGCTTTCTTCTCACTGCCCACCCAACAATTCGGGCGAACTCATCCCGTACAGGGAAAGCTAACCCATTCTGTCCGGTTATACCACATTCCCAACGTTTCAAAGTTTTGATTGTGAACTGCCTATCAAAAATCCAATCGGGCACAAATTTGGTATTGTATGGAAAATCTACTTCCGGAAGTGTGGTTAGTTCGGGCTGCTCATCATCGAAGAATGAGGTATCTATAACAACCTCATGATCTCCTATGAAACTATCTACTTGTTTACCTGATAGACTCAGATACCTTCGCAGAAACGATTTGAGACCTCCCTGACCACACCCCCGAAAGCAAATCCATACACCTTCTTCTGTGTTGATTGAACACGAGTCATGTTGGTCAGCGTGAAAAGGACACCTGATGGTGAACTGTTCTACCCCTACTGGGGTATTCAACCCTGCCTTTAGCAGGACTTCTGACCAATCAACCATTACTTACGTGCCGCCTTTCGATCTAGCTTATTAGCTCTAACAAAAAGCACCACTTCATTCTCGTAACCGTTAGAATCACTAACTCGTCCCCGGCGAATATCAGCTACCGTAATCGGTACAGACGGTTTCCCCGGCCCCTTGCTCTTAGCGGTTTTCACGATAACACTGTTCTCATCTTGCTTCAACCATGCGAATAATTGCATTTCTTTCCTCCTAGAAAACGTCATCTATTTCCTTTATTTCACCTTCATCAACATTCCATAAAAAGGTACACATATCGACCGGCAAATCTCCATCCCTATACTTCTGAAACTGTATTGATCTGAGATTATCAGAGTCCTCTACCATGCACATAGAAAGTGCAATGTCAGAAGCACGGATGAGAGCATCACCAAATGCTACTTGATCGGCACGGGGAGGCGCAAACATATTTGCCGCATCCCTCGTAGCCTGTGTTGATACCATAATAGTTGTGTCTTGGGCTAAAGCCAAGTTTTTAAGTCCATAGAATAAGCCATGGTTCTGTTCCCATGCGGCTGAATTCTTCATGGCGGTAGATACCAGATACACACCGTCAATAACAGTGATATCT
>Ga0098058_1000835_pt1 | contig 9999 bp, 23 predicted proteins | sample 19_taG_FD_75061 | JGI IMG/M metagenome (GOLD analysis project Ga0098058, IMG submission 75061) | Marine viral communities from the Subarctic Pacific Ocean - 19_ETSP_OMZ_AT15317 metaG | ecosystem: Environmental > Aquatic > Marine > Oceanic | place: Pacific Ocean | collected 2015-01-19 | reverse complement strand
TGACGATGCTTGTCTATATGATCTTGTCTGAAGAAGGTTATTTTACCTTCTGGATATAGTCTACATGTATTATGTCTGGATAGTTCTTAGCTTTGTCTTGTGCTTCTTTAATATCCTTAGCTATATCTTCTACTATCTTTGTACTTACTCTAGGAGGATTATTCCTAGCTATAACTAATGATAATACTTGTACTGATATTAATTCTAATTGTAAGGGTATATTATTGGTATCTATAGTACTATGTCTATTAGGTATCATATCTAAATGTCTTTCTATATTATCTATTGTATCTATAATATTCATAGTGGCTATATTATCTTTATAAGGTCTATTCCCGCAACCCAATTGACTTTGTCAATCTCGTACTATAATCTTTCTTTGGCTAGGACACTGTCTATTCTATTATAATGTAATTCACTCATAACTTATTATTTAAAATCACTCAAAAAATCTTCAAGGTCTTTGTCTCCATTATCTCTGGCTGGGAAATCTGTTCCATCAATATACTTGTTATAATGGTCTGTTAACCCTGCTTTATAATATAACATTAATACTGTCATTCTTATTAATCTGGTTGGTATTGCTATAGGATGATGGTAATTCTTTTTGTAATACCTCTCATCTATATAGCCATCTGTAATAGCATCTATCTCTGCCCTGGTTTCCCACTTAGACATATGATCTCCTATGGATTGTTCTAGTTCTTTATTGTCTTGACTATAAATATCACCATCCCACATAATACTATTTTCTTTTTACTCCCATGAAATAATCGTTTCAATTTAATTGTTCTAATGCTTCCGCGATCTCACTAGATGTCAATATTCTGTCATATTGTCTATTGAAACTAGAACGGGTTGGATGTATTCCATGTGACTGTCCAAGTATAATGGATTCACTTGATGTAGGTTTAACTACTCTTTTCCTATTTTGTACAACTGGAAGATCTAAATAGAGCTTTGCAGCCAATGTCAATCGCATCTCTGAAACTCTTTAGTACTTCATCGTGATTTTCTTGTCTCATATTCCTACCATTTTTTCTAGTTGTTCTCCGTAATATCTTAGTACCTTATCAATTGAAAGGTCTGGTGTTAGTATTGCACATTGACCATCATACATTGTCACTCTCATGTCTAGTATTTCATTCATTGTGTTATTGTTATAATATTTCCCATACCCCAACTTATTTGTCTTAGTATCGTATAGGAATATCAATTTATTTTGATTAACTGTCTTCTTAACGTCCCACCATCTAGGAATAAGGTTACCAGGTCTTTGTCCCCAGAATCTTCCATCTCTTTCTGGAATGTGCTTGAAGTCATAATCCATTACTAGACTCTCTAGTGTTCTATTCATTAGAAGTTGGAGTGTTATTTTATCTAGATCTTGTTTCATATAATCGTTTGCTTAAAGCTTCTCTAAATATAGCCTAATAGGTGTGCTAGCATGTTCTTCCTCGTCTAGACTAACGTCCCCCATTATTGCAACATCACCGTTGGCTTGGTCTACTACTGCAATAGCGATTACTCGAGTCTTCGGTGCATATGATATAACCCACTTATCATCCAAGTTATAATGTAACACAATCTTATTAGACCTGGAAGTATGTTTAGTGAATCCATAGTTAATTAGCCACAGTTCATCCCTAAACTTTAAAACTTGTTTAGCTACTATCCAAATGTAATGATACCTAGAATCTTTCTTCCCATCCTTCATAATACTTATCTAACATCTGCCTAACAAACATCTTACATGGACTTAACTTCAACCCAGTAACACATTGTTTAATTCTTTTGTTTAGTTTCTCAATTTGTTTAAAACAATCTTCCTTCTCCCTTTGAAGGTGTTGCATATACTGCTTAACAGAATCAATATCCTCGTCATCTAGTTCTGGTTCATCTAATTGGATAGCTCCAGCTTCCTGAGATACCTTAATGTGATCTTCCAGTGCTTCCTGAATCGAGTTGAATTTCTTCCCTCCTGCTCCGTTGAAAAATGGGTTTGCCATAGTTGCCATGTTTATTTTTTAAAGTAATCGTTATAATAATTTATCAATAATTGTATTAATTCACCTAATGGTAATTCCATGTCGTCTTCAAATGTTTCTATTATCACCAACTTACCTTCACGGATCCAAGCTAGCTTGAAGTTCCTAGAGAATGGAGAATATAATATAGATGTCATACTTGTCATTTTCTTAACCAATACTACACCTGGTTCTCCTGTATTCCATATACTCCCAGCCTGGAATATGAATCCATGCTTGGATGTTAATGCATCAGGTACTTTCCCCTTGGTCAATATATCCCCACAACACTTCTGAAGCCAGCTCCCATTGAATCCTTCATACTGTACAGTATAACCATGCTTCTCTGCATATGTCAGTTTCTTATTTAGGATCCCCATTCTTATTCATTAAGTCTCTATATCGGCTCTTGTATCGTTGTTGTTCCGTGTCATCATATTCACCTGTTCTCCAATTATAACTAGATATCTCCACCTGTACTTTAGGTCTTGTGGCTGGATACTTCTTAGTTTTTGAAGGAACCATCCATGCATTCTCCAATGGATTCTCATCAGCCTCTGCCTGCCTAGCACAGCTTCGTAAAACTTGCCAACATATTATTTCCAATTCCTGGTGACTGTATTTATCTAACAACATATATTAAAATAATAAAATTTATTCGCTATACCAAATGTTTTATTTCATTCCAACACTTTTTTCTACATTTCTTCGCAACCTCTGTTGCTTCTATCTCAAATGGGTGGTTCTTGTACCCATGTATTTCATCTAATCTCCAATATTGTACCATAGCTTGACGTTGATGTGTGAACTCATGTATCACTGTATCAATTATGTCTCTGATATTTGTATGGGCTCTAGGCCATATTGTTATCAGATTGTCATCATATTCGTAGGTACCTCTATACCCTTCACCATCGTAATCACATTCAATATAAAGGATGTCCTTACGTTTCGGGTTAAGTCCCCACTCGTCTATACACCACTCAAATACAATTATGACCAGGTCCTCCAAACGGGTTTTCTTCTGGTACTTAATTGGAGTATACAGATTCCATTGCTTCATATCATTAATATAATGAAAACATACCACTTATCCAAGAGATTCTCTATGATTCTTCACCTGATGTATAACATCCCTTAAGGTTTCAGTATGCTTACGATTTACTGAAAATTCAAAGATTGCCTTCCAAGTCCTGTCATCGTCCTCTTCCTTACATGTATGAGATCTTAGTTTGATTAAGTAATACTCCTCCCTCATATTGACTGCACCAAGAGCATCCCGTAATCTTTTGAGTTGCTCAGCATTCCAGTAATTGACATTATTCATTCGGATATAATGTCCAGTGTAATCAGAACAATGTGAAGCTGCTAATATGTTCTCAAATGTGAATCCATGATCTTCTAGACTTTGGAAAATCTTCCTAGTTAAGTCTCCTCCTGGTGATAGTGTAATGTCTTTCATATTAGTTGGTATAAATTTCAATCTCTTTCAATGCCGTTTCAATTTCAGTATTCAAATTAACATGGCTTACTGGACAACCTAATATTAGTTGTGCCTTATGATTCGCAGTCACTATAATTTTTGTGAATTCTTTCAGCTCATGTTGTGCACCTGGAATATTTTCTTCAAGTATTGTACCGTCCTTCATCACATCAATCGTACCTTCTCTACATGCTGCAGCAATAGCGATTATATCGGCTAATTTGGCAGTGGTCACTGATTCTTCATTGAGTCTCACATTCATTTTATCAATAATGTCTTGGAGTGGTGATCTATCGTCTTTCATATCCTTCTTATTTATATCTTAAAGATAAGAATTGCTAACCAAACTACCAAATATGTTTAGGTGAAATGTACTTTATTTATCGAAGAAATCAGACCAGTATCTGTCGTCTGATGTTTGAAAGGCGTCCTGAAACATTCTAACGACACCCTTAAGGATAAGGTCTTGGTCCTGACCACGTAGATGGGCTTGATTCATCGTACGCTGTAATAGTGTAGCTGTATCCATTGTTATTATACCAGCCATTATAAACTCTGTCAATTGTTTGTGTAGTTTCATAGTCATCCTATTTACATATAAATATGTTTTCGGGTGCATTAAAAAAGGGACTAGATATAAAACCTAACCCCTTTTCTTGGATAACTATTACTTCTTTATGCTACAATAAAGTCTTCAGCTAATTCCCAAAGTCTTTTGTTGATTTTCAAATCAGCTTTTGCTCCTTTCACTTCCTTAGTCTCAAGATCTTTCTTACCATCTCTCTTAACTGTCACACCACCTTTCATGATATTCTCTTGGACTCTATTAAATACTGACCACATATCATTTCCTTTGTCAGCTTCTCTTCTCACCTTAAGTAAGTCAGTTGTTTCAATATCTGTCTTATCCAACTTCCATCTCTTACTAGCAGCCTCTAGAGCAAATTGTTCTTGTTGTTCTTGGTCCAATTCAAATTCTTGGAACTTTTTAACTGAATCCAATACAATTGGTAAATTCTTTGTCATTGCTGTGATTGTTTCCAATACTTTCTCAGCTGAGTAACCTTTGTGTGTGATTCTCAACTGCCCAAATGACTTATCAGCAACCACTAAACCATTAGCACATACTAATCTAAATAATCCTGCATGGAAGTTAAAAGCACTTGATGCATTGTGTGAATTTGTGATCACAATCTCTGGGTAACTATCTCCAAACATTTCCATATCTGGATTTCTAAATGTAATTACATGGAATTGGAAACCATCATTACCTGAATCCTTTCTAGCTCCTCTTTGTTTTGTTTTAACTGGGTGCCATCCTAGGTTACCTAAATCTTCAATGATCTTTGTTGTCGGTATATGGATATACTTACTAGACACTTTCTGATGTCCTTCCATTGTCCCTACGGCTGGTGTCATTTCTAAAATGTCATCTACTGACAATTTATTAAATATACCTGTTGTTTCTGTTACTTCTTCAACCTCTACTAATTCTGGAGCTACATCCATAAACGATGATCTCACTTTAATAATCTCATCACCTACGTTCACCAAATAGTTCTGACCGTCTTTACCTTTGATCACCCCTTCTAATGAAGTTAAATTCGTTTGTAATTTCTTAGGAGCTTTGTCGTTAAAAATAACTTTGTCCTCATTTGTGAATTTTGCTACATTTTTCATAATCTCTAATTTTCAATTGTTAATTTTTAATTTTTATTTCTATACTATAAAGATAATATCTAATATTCAATCTACCAAACTTTAAAGTACTTTTCTTGTAATTAATATTGTTTTATCCCCTTTTCAACTTCAGTTATACATTGTATACCCATATCAGCATGGGATTTATATAATTCATTGAATGAGCCACTTGTTTTTAATTTATCTAATTCTGTTTTAACACTAACAAATTTGTTTTTGGTATTACGCTTGCAATGTTTATTTTTCTTTTTTGTTCTATGTCTGGACTTTCCTTCGGCTGTATGAGCTCGAGCCTGATCGTATGTTTCTAACGCCATCTCTAGATTGGGCTCAGATCCAATCCACTCATATATGCAATATTGTCCATGACCTGATACACATCTCAGTATACCATTTCTTTTCCATGTCGATAGTACATCTGGTAGATCTGTGAAATCATCTACTATAATTTTTCCCACTGATATTTGTTTCGGTCCATCTTTGAGTTGATTAAAAATATAATCCGCGGCATTATATAATTGCCAAGCTGTCTCATTACGTTCATATTTATCTACTCTGGGCGTTCTTATCAACTTGGAGCTTTTAAATGTTTTGATAAATGTATTGAGTTTACCATTAAATTGAGCTTTCTTGAATTTCTTTGTCGTACGAAAGAATATCTGACGACCTCGGCCAATACCTACTTCTTTAAGATATCTTTCAGATCTTAGTGCGATCATTATGTCTGCATTGATATCATATTCTCTGCATATATTACTTCCAGCTTCTTGATTTCCAGTTTCAATATAGCGATCGCTCTCTATTACTAATCTGTATATAAAATCATTTGTGAGTTCTTGGGGTATCATAAGTTCTTATTTTTGTTTTTAATTACTTTGTTTCTTAATAACATCATAAAGATATGAAACCCATTCCAAACTACCAAACTTTAAAGTACTTTTCTTGTATTAATCCCCAACTTTGAATAAATCTGGGGGAACTGGATCGAAATAGAATAGTTTACCTGAAGGCATGCTCATTGGCTGTACTTTAACTATATCATTAGCTATGGTCTTAGAGAATACTCGCTTAACCATTGGCATTACCACGTGGTCAAACTTATTTTCTTCCTTTTCTTCCTTTGGATAGTAGGTGTCTAGAACCTGAGTGACTAGTTTGTCCAGATCCCATTTTTCTCTTATATATGGATTCATTTACTTATCTGCGTCGCATGTTTTGCATTTTACGTGGAGCATTGTGTCTATTGTTATGCTTATTATAGTGTTTAGGGTTAAATTTCTTATTTTTAACCTCAAAAGCTTTCCTAGCTGACTTTTGTTCTTCTTTCTTCCATGCAATTTCCTCAGCTGACTCTTCCACTGTTTCCTTAGCTACTGGGAACCAGAATTCATCTGTACTAGACCAGGTTTCTGATCCCATTTCAGCATAACGTTTCTCCTCCTCTTCTTGGAGTCGTTTCTCTTCAGCTATACGCGTACGTTCCCTTTCTAACTGGACTAGTATCTGTCGTGTAAATAATAATATTGTGTTATTTATTCGCATCCTTTACTGCTTTTTCAATTTCTACATTAAGATCTATTCCAAAGTGTTTGGATAAATCGCTCGCCATCTCAGGTGTCCATGTAGCATGTCACTAGGCTGGCAATTTCTAATCTAGTCCTATCAGTTATCATTTCCATCAAGAACTTCTCCAGTATACCTCGTATGCCGGCTTCTAATTCTTTCTTAGATCTTGCAATATTTGCCTTGCGATTGTTAGAAGGGTTGATTCCTGGAGAATGCATGGTTCTGGTTTATTTAATTCTATTTCATTGCATGGATTAGTATCCCGTATCAGATACCCACTCACATCTATGTATGCTGTCCCTTTTCTCAATTGAGCAGCAACATACTCTGTCTGTTTAAATTGATACGGATTGTGTTCTACTGTGATTGATGCATTATCAACCACCATATGAGAATGATGATCAGGTATTCCTATTATCTCACTCGAAACATTTGTTAATATTACTTTTGAAGGTTTTCCATTGTTGGCCAAATACTTTTCCAACACGGCTTTCATCTCCCCCTCGTACATATGTAGCATATACTTTTTCTATTTTGCCACTTAACCATCTAGCTGGACCATTAACAATTGTATCTATTAAACTTAGTCCTGTTTCTACTGGCTGTGGTTTGTTCATTCTAGACTGAACATCACGTACAATGTCCATATCTACTTCAAATCCGGCCTTATCTTGTTTTGTCTGTACTCCTAATACATTGGGGTTGTATTGGTTTTGTCCTGGAGTATCAATATACATTCCTAGATCCTTCATAGCCTTAGCCGCGGCATCATGTCTAGCTTGTTCCCGTGCTTGATCTCGTGTGAGTACACGTCTTACATGATCATCATTTGAAAGACGATCTAATGCTTGTATCTTCCTACGTTCCAGATCCATTGTACGTTCATGAGTACTCATAGCGCGCTGTAGATGCTGTTGTCTTAGCATTAAGTTTGCGATTTCTTTAATAGCTAAATTTTCATAACTCCCCATGGTCTTTCAATTTTATTTTAAGTAATGCTTTCAACAAATAGTGTTCTTTGTGAACATCCTTTAGTAATTGGCCTTTTCTGTCCTTAATTACAAAGATATCATCTGTCTTTTTATTCCAACCAATAACTAACTCAGCTTTTAACATCTCATCTCTGTGAGTTTGTTTAGCAACCTGTTTATCAAATTCACTAGTCACTCCATCAATTACTAGTACTTTACCGGAAGCCATTGATTCGTCCACGATGTGATTTGCTAACCTCCACGATCCACCAAATAATATTTGTAATACTAGTCGTTGGATCTCTTCCATGATTCTTTCAGTTCTACTTGTAGTGTTGCTATAATATCCCATACCTGTTCAAAACAACTAAACCTATAATCGGTGTCTACTAACAATACCTCTTCAGTATAATAGTTATTCACTAACCGTTCAGCTACATCCAATTGGTCTATATTTTCGCATGATTCAACGACCTTAATGATCCACTCATGTTTTCGTGTAAATCCTTACGCGTTCTTCCTAGTTCGATCATTTAATAAGTTGTTAATTGTTTCTATTACATTACTGACTGAAGACATATCAATTTTCCAGATTCTTAGTTTCCTTTCACCTGGAAGATATATTTCTGCTGTCAATTCATTGGGGTATGTATCAGTCTGATAGTGGTATGACTTATGTACAGCTATGCTAGCATACTCCATGTATACTGGTTCGCACTTTACTTTCTTACCATTCTCATCTTTAGTGTAGCTATTCTCGTACGTATTAATCTTTAAATTAAGATTAGCTCTACCCCCCAACTTATCCAAGCTCCTAGCGATATTCAATAAAGCTTCTCTCTTAGTTTGTCCCTTTAACATTAGTTCAGTTGTGATTTAATTATTCGTAGTTCATCTCCCATCTGGGCAATGTCTTGTCTTATATTGTGTCGTTTTATAAACTCGTACCATTTGGTATCCGCGACATCATTAATTGCTTCAGTGATATCACAATGAAGTTCATACATTGAATCTATCAACTCATCTTGTTTAATCTCCTCAGGAGAAGCTTGCTCTACATACATCATAATAATTAATTTATCTACTTAAATATAAGAAATTTATCTTGGAAAACCAAATTATTTTGGAAGAAAGCTGGTATCGGAATGTCTTATGTTAATACCACGACTAACAGGCTTAGACCAGAAACGTTCAGCTTCATCTAACACACCATGCAACTTGAGTACGTTTGGTAGGGTTATACCGGAATATGCTAAATGATTTGTCAAATCAATTCTCAGATCTCTGACAGCTTTATCATATGTCTTCCAAATTCACCAATAATCTCAAAGATTTCGTCTGTATACTGCCCACCATGTCTGTCAATGAGAGTTGGTTTGATATACTCCAACATCCGGGCTAGCTGTTCGTATTCTTTATTCAAACTGAATATATTTTAGGGTGAATATTACGTTCGGGTACTCTGTTATTAGTTCTGACACGGCTTTGATATTCTTTATACTATCATCCATGAAAGCTATATCATCATAACCTTTCTTGATGTGATCTTCAATCCAATCCTTCTTAGCCTGTGGATCACTGGTACCTAGTGCAACGATATATACATCAATCCCCATCGAATCTAAGAAATTCTTTACTGGGTATGCTAATCGTCTGGCTGTCAGTACTGTCACCTTCTTATGAGGTTGATCCAACATCTTCTTTAGTATGGATATATTCTCATTGATAGGATCTGCATCGAATTTAGCTTTATTAAAATCACTAAAATCAAATTCTACACCGTCTACTGCGGAGTAAAGAGCATATTCAGCTGGAGTCAATTCAAACTCAATGCCACTAGGTTCTTTAACCTTTATCTTACAATCAGTTCTCACCAATGTTTCGTCGAAATCAAATACTCGTAATGCTTTCATGTGGCGTTAGTTCAGTTTCAATAAATTTATTAGCTGAATCCATACATTCAAATAGTATTGGAGCAGCTGCTTTGATTCCATACGATTCTCTCACCATCGTATTCCATCTCTTTATCCCTAGGAAATTTGATTTTCGTTCTTTAATTACAAACATCTCTTTCCCTAATCTCTGGATATATTCAGTGTCTACTTTATACATAACTAACTAATTGATTGAGGTAATGAAGTTGTCTTTGGTTTAAGACATTCCTTCTTAAAATTTTCCAAGTACATCTCTATCAGTACTCGTTCTGGTGCATCTTCATTCCTTAAGGATTTTAAGATGTCATCTGTTGCTT
>Ga0098058_1000831_pt1 | contig 10019 bp, 19 predicted proteins | sample 19_taG_FD_75061 | JGI IMG/M metagenome (GOLD analysis project Ga0098058, IMG submission 75061) | Marine viral communities from the Subarctic Pacific Ocean - 19_ETSP_OMZ_AT15317 metaG | ecosystem: Environmental > Aquatic > Marine > Oceanic | place: Pacific Ocean | collected 2015-01-19 | reverse complement strand
AGTTCGGCAAACGATAATAACGGACAAGCCCCAAGGTCACAAGGTCACGCAATTCTTTTGACCGAACAAGACCTTAATGATGGGGGGTATTATACTATGAATTTCACATTAAACGGAAGTTGGATTTATTCAACCGATGGTTCGGCGGATTTAGATACAAATACCTATATTAAAATTGGCGATAATACTTCCGATGTTGCAACATTGCACACATTCACCGAAGCGGGTCTTGAATCACCGCCTTTTAATTGGTCTATGACGGTAAATGGAACTTCTAACGAAGCCAAACTTTATAATGGAAGTGGAAGTTTATTAAATACCGAAGCATTAGCGGGGGGAAGTGAGTGGTTTGTTAAATTTCATACAGTTGCAACAAGTGACAATTTAATTGCGGAAACATGGTTTAATATCTACAATTTCACAATAAAAGCCATTGACCCAATAGTTACTTTAAACACTCCGGGGAATAATTCGGGTTCACAATCTCCGGTTAATTTTAATTGTTCGGTTGTTTCGGGTGTTGGTTTAGTTAATCTTAGTTTATATGGTGATTGGGGTGGCACTTGGCATTTAAACGAAACTGTGGGAATAACCGGAATAACCAACGAATCAACATTTTCAAAAGTTATGGTGGACGGGGATTATAATTATAATTGTCGGGCTTCTACTTCGGGCGATTCTATTTATGCACAAAATAACTTTTCTTTTACTGTGGATAGTATTAACCCAAACTTAACGGTTTCAAGTCCTTCGGGAAGTGTGGCTTCTCAAACTGTAACCTATTCCGCAGTTGCAAACGATACAAGTGATTTAAGTTATTGTTCTTATAATGTAACCCGTGGGGCTTCAATAGAAGTAAGTAATACGGCGGTTAATTGTTCGGATATTAGTGGGGATTTTGTTGTTTCTTCGGACGCTAATTATATCTTCAATATGTTCGTTAATGATTCGGCAAATAATATTAATATAACAAGCTCGGCTTTCACCGTTACAAGTGGGGGCGGTGGCGGTGGCGGGGGCGGTGGCGGTGGCGGTGGTGGTTCTATCTTTGGAATTGGTACGATTGGAGATATTCCAATAAGAAAAAGTATTTGTTTACCATTTAAACCCGCCTTTGAAAGTGATTGGGAAACCTTCAAAAAGGAATCAACATTTGCAAATTTTAGAAAGGTTTGGGATTCATTCTTTAATTATATGTTTTGTCAAGGTGCGGGAAGTATAGTTTACATAGGAACTTAGTTTAACATTTAAATAGCCGGGGGGTTTTTAGTCTTTCCCCCCGGTCATTTGGCTTTAGACACGACCGACCAATTCATTAAGTTCGTCGTCAATATCATCATTATCGTCGTCTTTTTCTAAATTACTCATAATCTTGGTTGTACGAACCTTTGAAGGTTCTTTTGATTCTATATCGGTCTTGTAATCAAGACGGCTTAAAATTTCACGGATTTTGGTAGCTTTACCCCTCGCAAAAAAGGACGATTTTGTTAATTCTAATAAGAACTTTTGATAATCCTTGGGAATCGTCCATATATATTCCGTCTTTCCTTTCCTTTTCCCCTCAAAGATATAATAATCGTTCTTCTTTCTTAAATATATTCGTCTTTTATTCTTCATTCTTTTTCTTTCTCGGCTTTTTTTCTTTGGGTACGAATTGCGGTTTCTTATTTAAAAGTTTTATTAGTTTTAGAAGTTCCGGTTCGCTTAGGTGCAAAGTTTGATTAAATGTGAATGGATAAGTCCTTGCGGTTATTGTGGATTTTATATATTCCTTCCCTTTGGAGTTCTTATTTTTGAATGAAGCTATATGAAGATTCCCTTCTTTTTCTTGCCAAAATGGTTTATTAATTTTCTTTGGTTTTAGATACATTTTTATAGTTTGTTGTATAAACATTTATCATAAATATTTATCTTGTTTATTAAACGGCGACAATATCTTTTGGTGAATGTTTATTCTTGCCCCCCTTTTCATCACTTGTTTTATCCTTACCAAAGGTTGCGTTTGCCCATACCTTACTTAAATTATCACTCCAACATTCCGGCAATTCGTGGCTAAAATGTATGAATCTCCGCTTTGCCGGGTATTCAAATAATACTTCCGGTTTGCTTCTTGGTGACATCATGTTTCTTACCTTTTGCCAAAACTTATGTTCTTTTTGATTACCCGCCCCTTTCTCCGTTAAACCATAATCATTAGATTGTTTCCATAGTATTATATCCCTTAACCTTCTAATATTAGTGTCCGCAAGGGCGGTGTCTTGGGTCAAGAATATCAAAAATATATCCTTATGCCTAGCAATAGCCAACAACTTAGTCATATCAACATTTTCTTTTTGCATGAAGTCCCTAGCATTAAATTGAATTGCGGATTCATCAACCATTGCCAAGCAACCCTTGGGTGCGTCTTGTATTGTTTCAATTAACTTACACCAATCCGGCAATGCTTTCTTGTTAGCACTTGGAGAAATATAAAATATACTTCGTCCCGTTTCATTGTGGACAGTTTCGGCAAACATAAAACAACTTGCAGTTTTACCCGAACCCCTAGCCCCAACAATATAAACTATCTTGCTTTTCCCTTCAATGAATAACCATGCAACTTCTTTCATTTTAGCTTCGTTACTTTTTGAGAAATCTTTTAAGATAACCTTTGCCTGTATTGGATTATCATAGAAAAAGTTTCTTACAATATTCCAATCATAAATTGGATAGAATTTATTTAAGTAACGCTTCATTGTTAAGGCGTGTCCATCAAGCCAAAAGTTTGCAGTTCCAAAAGATGACCGTTTCATTTAAACATCTTCATACCCATCACTCCGTTGGGGTTGTTGTTCGGACTTTGGAACATAAGCGTCCTTAACTCGCTTATGGTGTTCCACTCCCTTTTCAACAGATTCAACAGTTGAATCCAAAATTTCACTTTGTTTATTATAGGACTTGTTTGTGTTTCTATATAGCCGGAACATTTCCTTTATAGACGGGTTATTAACTCCCAATTCTTTTTTTAACATATTGAAAAGGTTATTACTTTCCTTATCCTTTTGCAATTCTTCAAGTTGTTCATCGTTCCAATCAACTTCATTAATATCATCAAACCAACCAAAATATATTTCCTTGCTTCCCCATCTTGATTTTAAATTTTCGTTTGTATCAATAACACTTTTCACATCGGGGTCAAGTTCATAAATTGAAACCATTGTTGGACTTGCTAAACTTAAAGCCCCCTCGCTAAATAATTCCGTCGTTTCTTCTCTCACTATCAAAATCCTTTTTGCATAATGCCAAGCTATTCCCCCGGCACTAAACGAATCACAAGCAAAGATTAAGAACCCATTAACCGATAACGGCGGTCTTGAATATGAAGCATGAAAACCATTGGAACAAATTATTTGTTGGGTTTCATATCTTAACCCGCCAATATAATTTATTGCGGACAATATGGCAAAAGCTATAATTGGCATATAACGATTTGCAGAACTCACCGTTACAGTTTCCCCATACTTATCCCAAAAATACCAAGTGGCAATAAAGATAATCATAAACAAAGTTTTTCCGCTAAATGTTTCTTTAAGTTTGTGTTGGGTATGGAAATCTAATTTAGACCAAAGCCAAACTAAGATTATCAAAAATAGGATTGCGAAAGCCCACCAATATTCACGGGCAAAATCTAAAATCGCACTCATTTCTTTTTATCCTCGCTTTTATTATTTAGATTTGCAATTTCACTTTTTAGTTCGGCAAGTTCTTTTTCATGCTTTAAATCCGCAAGTTCTTTTTCTTTATTTTTTTCTTCGGTTTCTTGCATATCTGTTCTTGATTGAATCCTTTTGAATCCGGCTTTTACTTGTGGTTGTCCTTGGGGTTTTCCTTGTTGTTTATTCATAAAAACAAATCCCGCAATTACTACAATCGCAATTGCACCAATCCCAAGAATTGTATTATCACTTACCCCGTCGCCATCTCCTAAAATTCTATTTTCTAAACCTTCAACCAAATCTTTCTCGGCGTAAACTTCCGAAAAATTATTTCTAAAATTCAAAGCCCAATCATTAAAAAAACTTTCTTCAATAAAAGTTGAATTTTCCAAATCAACGCTTTCATTAATTGAAATTATTGAATTATTTAATTGAGAAATTTTTAAATCAATCTCGGTTTTGTTATAGAATGGTGTAAGTTTACCGTCAATAAAAGTTTCATTTATTCCGGTTGTATTAACCTTGTCCTCAATCCCCATGACTTCCTTAAAACTCTCCCAATAATCATCACAAGCCCCTTCGGTTTGGTTTGCAGAATTACAAAGTTGCCATTTGAAAGGGTTAAATGCTTCCACGGGTTCAACCATAAGCAGAACCGTAACCATTCCGAAAACTAATAATAAAAGCAAAATTATTAATGTTATTCTTCTATCCATTTTGCACCCCCTTTTTGATATTTATAAATTTCATTTTATCGCCCTCAATTTTATTATCATAACTTGATTTAATCCCATTATGAAATATGAAAGATATTTTCGGACAATTCCCGGCATGAACATTCCAACTTTTGAAGGTTGAACATATATTTCTTCAATATCATAAATCTTTTTTTCTTCAATTCGTGAATCAAGTTCGGCGTAATGTATAAACGCTTTTTCGTTAAAACTGTGTTTAACATCAAGGTCACTATATTGCCCCATATTTGAACAATGGGCAACTTGAATTTCAATTAATGCGTCGTCGTTGCAAAATTTATGCAATTCTGTTAAACATCTTTTGGGGTCATTAAAACAGATAAGGCATTGTTTTAATAAAATGTAATCATAATGATTTTCCTTTAATGGATAGGGGAAAATGTTGGCGTCGCAATAAATAACCTTTTCGCTTTCTTGATAATCGCAATTATCCCAATCTTCTCTAATATCATCACCACACGCAAAATTTAATTTATTTTCTTCAATACTCATTTTATTGTTTCGTTAATTTTATTTAATATCGTGTCCATAGTTCCGGGGGTAACTTTATGTTCAATTGTAAATTTGAATAAATCCAAACCGTAATTATTTGTTACTATTGAGAGGATAAAAAGAACCCCACAAAAAGCCAAGAATAATAAAAATCTATATGCCCATTTTCCCAATATTATTTTCTTTCTTAAATTTATAATATGAAATGGGAAGTTTTCAACATTCCAATCGTCATAATCTTCTTTCGTTACCATAGTCTTATTTTAGTTTTTTATTTTCGTTTACAAAGTTGTATAATGACCGTTCAAAGTCAAAATTGGAAACATTCCTTCTTAAATCCCGAAGCCCTTGTTCCCTATTATCCAAATTAGTTCTAATCAATCCATTTGAGAAAGCCCAAACAATCCCATAACGCATTAAATCATTACATAGGCGGGTTTTGTTAAAATCGCTTTTCGGGTCATTATCACTAATAATATCTAAAAAATCCATAACATTTTTTTGCATGGTTATTTTTATGCACTCGTTTTTTGATTTATCGTTTTTCATACTTTCCATTCCATTATTAAAAACTTGATAACTCCATCTAAATCAAAGATTTCTGTTTCAAGCATTATTGTTTCTAAATCCCAAAGTGTATCTTGGTTTAGTGATATTGTTGTATTTTCCATTGAATATGAAACCCCGGGACAACTTTTGTGGTTATGAAGCCAACCAATAAATTGGTGTGTTCCGGGGGAAAAGAGGTGTTCTCTTTGCCACATTGGTCTAATGTGACTATGATATTGGGGGTTTTTCTTCGTCTTTTACTTCAATCTCGTTTATGAAGTATGGTGTTTTTTCTTCGTAATATTCAACCCCGTCTTTGCTTTTTTTTCTCCAAAGTGTTGAATAAACGGCATGAGATTTCCCATTTATGAAAACATCGCCGATTTTCCGTTTTAATATAGTCTTTTTAGTCATTTTATACCCCCTTCTCCTCAATCTTTAAAATTTCATCTACAAGTTTTTTATTCTCATAACCTTTTGATTCTAAAAAGTCGGGTAAACTGTCATATCTTGATTCAAGGAATTGTTTGGCTAATTCCTTTCTTTTTTTACTATCTTCCTTAACATCGGGGAAATTTTCTTTAATTGTTTCCGCAATGTTCTTAATCTTAAATTCTGTCTTTTTATTTTCATTTTCAAAGGTTTCAATTTCTTGTTTTTCTTTTACTTCAATTATGTGTTTTGATTCATTAATTCGGTCTTGTAAATACTTGATTTTTTCATCATTATCCGATTTGATATTCTTCAAATCCATAAGACGATTTTCAAGAAAATTTATGTCTAAATTTTGAGTGGCAAGTTTTCCGGCGTGTTCTAAAATGTGATTTTTGAAAAATTCTGAAACATTAAATTCGGGTTCTAATCTCAAAATTGTTTTAATTGTTTGGTCTGTTTCAAAATCTGTATAAATATTTTTTACCATCTTTTTTTTTCGTTTTTTTCTCCGTTTTTTCGTTTTTTCGTTATTTATTTTATTTTTTTTCATTTATGCACATATATACGCATACTTTTTACACGGGGAAAAGTATGTTCATATATGCGTATAGTGTGTTTTTTGAAAAAGTGAATTTTTGGTTTTTGTGTATGTATGTAGTGTGTATATACATACATACATTATTATTATACTTAGGATTTTGAAGTATGTGCATATATGTGTATGTGCATATATGTTCATATTATTATTTTTAGCCATTTTAAAGAGTAGATTGTTTTTCATAAAGTTTAATTGTGTCACTTTGCATATCTCGGACAGATACGAATTTTTGCAAATCTCGGTCTTGAAAATAGTGAATTTTTGGACTATCAAGAAATTTTTTAAGAGTTGTATAATATACTTTATCTTCAACACCTTCATAATTGATTTTGATTATTGCAATCCCCATTTTAACCAACCTATCAAGTATGTCTTGGGAAATACCAAAACCTTGATATTTCCTAAAGAAATGTTGGGGTTGCCTTTTTGTTGTAAATGTGCTTTCGTTCACACTTCCAATTCTTTTATTGTCCCGGAATATATCCATCTTCGACCCCCACTTGTTCAATTCCTAAATATTCCCAAACGACCGCTTCGCTTTGCTTATTAAAATCTTTGTTAATAAAATCTATCACCCACTTTTTCTTAATAAATCGCACATCACCGCTTTTTTCCATTTTTAACCGTATTTCTTCAAAAATTTAATTCCAATAATAGCCCCAAGGGATAAATCGGGCGTTAAAACTGACACAGAACACATTGCCAAAGATATGGCAAGAATACCACGCTTCCAAGGTCTTGATATTAATTTAAGACCAACATATTGCCATTTTGAATCTTGCTTATAATTATTGTTTGTTAAGTCTAAGGGGTCACGGTTACGGGATTTAGAAAACTTGGCGGTCACGGTGTCCCAACACTGTAACAATCGGTTGTCTAATAACCATCTATTACCCAAACTTTGCTTCTTTTTTAAACTTATCATTTTGATTTTTCGGACTTACGCATACAGGCTTTTGTGTGTTCATCGTAGTTATATTTAAATTGATTCAAATATTGCGATTCAATCACCTTATTACAATACGGGCAAGTGTCTTTATAGACGGTTAGTTCAACGGTTTGTTTTTGAACTTCCATTTTCTTAATCCCCCCTTTCATTTTATTATTTTCCATCTTTTATACTAACCCTATGGGTTAGGTTATATATAAAGGTTTCGGTAATCAAGAAGCTTTATATATAGCATTTACCTATAAAAAGTAGTAAATTATAGCTTATTGTAGTAAAATGCTATAACTTAACTATTGTTAAGTGTATAAAATGCCAAAATCAACAATAAACCTAACCAAGAAGGAAGATAAGATTGTAAAGTTAGCAATGGTTTTATATGATGTTCATAACAAGCCCGACGCTATAAAGAAAATAATTAATATTTGCGGTGAGAAAATGCCAAAGTTTAACGGCAAAAAAAGTAAGAAGTGATTGGATTAGCCCAATGACAAAACCGAAGTTACTTTATTCCGGAACTAAGAAATTACCCGAAATTTTTAGTGAAAAAGAAATTAATATGATATTTCAACATATTATAAATTCACAAGATTATTTAAAATCGGATTGGGGGCAATTTATGAAGTGGAGAGATATTTGTTTAATAGCGTCGGTGTATATATTAGGTTTAAGACCATTAGAAGCGTGTAAACTAAAATTTTCGGATTTTAATTTTAGGATAATGGTTGTGAAAATTAAGGGGACAAATAACAAAACCGGAAAAGACAGAATTATTCCCGTCCCACAAATCTTAATGAAATTTTATAAAGAATATTTTAAACTTCCAAGAAAAAGATTTTGGAAGGGAAGCAAATATTTATTTCCAAGTGCAGAAAATAACCATATTAGTTCGGGAAGGTTAAAACATATATTCCGGGAAAAAATTTTAAAGCCCTTGGAATTATGGGAAATGCCCCAAGATTCAAAACTTCCAAAACTTCGTTTATATTCTCTTAGACATTCCCGGGCAAGTCATATTTTAAAGAAACAAATTAAAGAACATGGGCAACCCGATTTATACACAATTGCGAATTTCTTGGGTCATGCGGATTTAAGAAGCACACAAGTTTATTTGCATACAGACAAAGAATATCAAGATTATTTAAGGGGTCAAATAGAAATTTAAACCCATATAACCCTTGAATCAACGCCCAAAGCTTTGGCAATTTTCATTTTCATTAACCTTGGCGGGTCTTGAAGGCAATTAATTATTCTACTCATATACGCTTTATTGATTCCTAATTTATCCGCAAGATGTTGTTGTTTTAAATTATTAGATAACAATAAGGTTTCAAATGTCTGTTTAATATACCCTTTGTAACTCCTATCAACGCCATCACCATAAAAAAAAGCCGTTTCCGGCGTATTATCCATGTTATCAATTATTTGTTCCATTTCATCACCTTTTACACCTATTTTATTATAACCTTAGAAAAGCGGAAAGCACAATACAAACCGCTAATCTGAAGGAAAAAAGAGGTGATAAAAACCCAATGTATTCACCCTTTATAAAGTGTTATGCACCCACTAGAACCCTAGACACACCCTAGACACACCCACGGGTGCATAACCCCTTATAAAGTCTTGACCAATTCCTAAATCATGGACACCGATATTCGTGACATTAATTTTATTATTTTTGAAAGGGGGTTTATTTAGGATAAATAAAAATGGCTTTAGATTTTATACCACTTTGGTTGGCAGGTGTCTTTTTGTTAGTTGGTATTCTTGGAGTTTTCTTTAAGAATAGCATTGCACGAAAATTCGCAGTTATCGGTTCACCTTTGGGGCTTAAAGTTGAAACCACTTTGTATGTTTTAGGAATCGTCGGTTTTGTAGCCGGTGGTTTAGCGTTTGTTATGGCAATCCCGGGAATGTTTTTGGGAACGGCTTCGGTTTTAGGTAGTGACGATGCAGTTTCTCTTGAAGGGGCAATGTTAGATTGTAAATTTAGCACCCTTTCGTTAGATGACGGCAATTGGAACTCAACAAGAACTTTAAGTTCAACGAACAATAGACATTATACTGTTTTCATTCAAAACGAAACAAATTCCGGTGCTAGAAGTATCAACGGGACTTTGGATTGTGATAGTGAAAGAGCAGATATAAGGCAAGGTGTTTCGGCTTCATGTCACATTGAATCGGATAGTTTCAAAAGTTTCACATCAACAACGGATTCAAATACATATTATATTTCGGCGACCGACACAACACAATCGGAAGTAGATGGTCACACTTGGCGACAGACAGCATACATACAGGACAATGCAGTTGCAACAACAAGTTCAGACCAAGAAACGACAAAACTTGTATTTGCCCAAGATGAAGCGTCACAAGATTTGGGATTCTATGTAACCCTTCCGGGAGATACTGTGCTTAATTATTTAAGAGCAGACCAAGACCCGCAAGATATTAGAATTGTATGCGACGGTGAAACACAAGGAACAATAACAGTTGTCAAGCAATCTGATGTTTAAATAACTTAAATTACCTTTTTCAAAATGGCAAGT
>Ga0098058_1000827_pt1 | contig 10051 bp, 8 predicted proteins | sample 19_taG_FD_75061 | JGI IMG/M metagenome (GOLD analysis project Ga0098058, IMG submission 75061) | Marine viral communities from the Subarctic Pacific Ocean - 19_ETSP_OMZ_AT15317 metaG | ecosystem: Environmental > Aquatic > Marine > Oceanic | place: Pacific Ocean | collected 2015-01-19 | reverse complement strand
TCGATTGGCCCAACACGAAGTTTTATGATAAGATCAAAGAGAATGTAAATTCATCTTTGAAAGCTGAACTTGTTGAGAAGATTGCCACCGAACAGGAAAAGAAAATTCATTCGGAGAAGATCAAGGCAGAAATTATTGCTGATAGACTGGAAAGAGCAGTAAAGCCATATCCACAGGCTCCGGCAGTATGGAAGCCTACCGGTAAGAAAAGATCGCAGCACCAGCCTGAAGACGCTGTTATATTGCTGAGTGACCTACATATAGGTGGGCACTTTACCAGAGAAGAAACTGGAGGCTTGGCAGAATATGATCTTGATATATTCAAAGAAAGAGTAAATAAGTTAAAAGCTTCTACTTCTGATATTCTGGAACTACACTCTCAGTTGTACGAAGTTCCAACTTTGCACATAATGAGTTTGGGTGATGTCGTTCATGGAATGAACGAGGCTGGAGAATGGAGCCATACTTATATTAATCAGCCAGTATTTGATCAGATGATGGATGGTTGCGAAGCAATGGCAGAAATGATTTATTTTTGGCTTGGTCAATTTAAAGAGATCAGGTTTTATGGTGTTCGCGGAAACCACGGACGTGCCGCACCCAGAGGTATGGAAAAAGATTATGTCAACTGGGATTACGTGTCCTACAAGTTTTTAGAATCAAGATTCAAAGATCATAAAAGGGTCAAATTTGAATGCCCAAAATCTTGGTGGCACTCTACAACTATTAGAAAACACAAGTTTTTGTTGCTTCATGGTGATGAATTGGCCGGTGGTGGCGGTGCAACTGGCAAGCTGGAAGCTGCCAGCATGAACATGGCTGGACTAACCAGAGAAATTTATGACTATACTGTAGGTGGTCATTATCACACAGTATCAGAAATGGCTACAAACTTTGGAAAAGTCATCGTTAATGGAAGCTTTATTGGTGCAGACATATATTCCTTGAAGTCGCTACAAAAGGGCTGCAAGCCCACTCAACGAATATTTGGAGTCCACGACCAGAGAGGTATTACTTGGTCTTACGACGTAAATTTGATTTGACGAGGAATAATCAGGTATATATGGAATTAAAAGTATGCAGTTACCACAATGGCTAGCAGAGATAGTCAAAAAATTCAAGTGTCCTGTTTGCGAAGCATTGATGTCAGAAGATCATGTTTTTTCTTACGGATGGAGAATTAACGAAAAGGACCCTGAAAAAGACTTTTTCGTAGACTATTTATGTAGTGAATGTGACAGAAAGATATTGATACCTTTACAGGGTGTGGATTTGGAAAAATTTGCCATGCAGGTTATGGAAGAGACTATGGTTCAGGATTTGGATCAAGATGATCTTAATGACTACGATTCAGGTGAGCCTGAATCGTATAATAAAAGTAATCCAGACGCCCCCAAGGCCAAGAAGCGACTTCCCAAGAGTAAAATCAACGATGAAGAAGTGGGTAAATTTGTTCAGGAAATGCATAATTGTGAAGATTATTCTGATTTTCTAAAGATGATAGGGCTAACTGAGGAAAAAATAAAAGAATATAATGGTCCAAATGACGAAAATAAATAATGTTAAAAATAAGTAACTTTAAACTTGCTAAATCAATACTAAAAACGGCATGCCGCTCAAGGGATGTTCCTTTTATGGATTTAGCCGTAGAATTTACCTCTCCCACGAATGCTGGAGATGAGGGATATAAGAATGGAAAAATTTTAGTGGCACCCAGAGGCTCTTTGTCTGGAACGGTGTCAGCTATCATATTTATGTATCTCAATAACTTTCAAAATATTCATCAAACTGAGGTATTTCAGTCGAGAGAGCAAAGAATCAAGGTATGTTCCCAAATTCATAACCTCTTGTCATTAGTGTTTTTAGATAAAAATGTTATTAAAAACTCAGTTCCAGAAAGCCCTATTGCTCAGAGAATATACCAATATAGACTACCGAGCATATTAATGAAGGGTTTTATTTGTCCAATTTATGGTAAAAAATTTGATAATTTTAAAGTAATAACTTATGAGTCACCCTTCTTGGATGGTGCTCAGATATTGAAAACTGAGGATTTTTTGGGCAACGAAAAATATCAGGGATACGAGTTCCCGTTTGTGTTTTTGAATTTCGATGTTCTGTATGATCCTTGTAAGATGGCACATCTATTCATAGCAGCTTTAGAATGTCATGATTTAAATCCAAGAGATACTGTGCAGGAAATACTAGAGTCAGAACTGAGTGATAAACTGACAGGTTTGGTAAATCTGGAATATAATGACGAGAATGATGCTGAAAACTTTTTGGCATTCTTGTACACATTCTTGGATATAGCAGATAAGATTGATCCTTTATTAACGAAAAATGCTCAGGCCAATCAGAACTCTGGACCTACTCAGATGGGTGGACAAGGCCAAGCTACTACTTGGTGGTATTTGGGATTAATCGAAAAGATGCTTGACCCAGTTAGAGGTCAGGACTGGACCACGCACAGAGCATTGGAGGAGATGAGAAGTGAGGTCTGGGATAAAATCGAATATGAGAAAGCTAGAGTTGGTGTTGATGCTATTCCATACGAGAAGATGTTAAGAATAAGAGACGGAGAAGTGGCACCAGAAGACATAGTCATTCTGGAGCGTGTTCTGTCGAATGATAGAATATGGTAAGGAGAAAAAATGAAAGATATAGAAGTATTAGAAAGCGTACGCGAATTACGCATGTATACAAAGAAAATATACAATCTAATTATGGATGGAAAAGTTTGTACATCCAGAGATAAGATAGTGGGACTTGGTCAAAAATTAGCCGCCTTGCAAAATAGATTGCAGAATGACATTGAAATTTCTGAATTAGAGGATAGAATAGAGAAATGAGAACTATCTCTACAGAGAAATTTGCAAGGAATTTTGGGCATGGCGGTTCTTATGACCAGAGCCCAAATGAAGGAAGAGACTCTGAAGAGCAGGGATCATTATTCTATGATATGCCCGCTTCTGAAGATGACATTATAGAGCAATGGAAACCAAAGAAGAAGAAGCATAAAAAGAAGAATAAAGATAAAATAGAAAAATTTCCAGAGAAAGCCCTATAATGGTAAAAGACAAAGTTACGCTCACTATAGAAAATAATTCCACATATATTTCCGGCGACCTAAACAAAAACTTATATCAAGAGCTTAGAAAAAAGCTCGGTTATCGTCCAGAAAACGCTGACTTCATGATCGCCAATTCTAAATTTGGCAATAAGTGGGACGGATATATAACCACCTTGCACAGAGACAAAAGATGGTGCAAGTGTCCAATTAAAAAAGCGGGAGTTCATTTCCCCACTGGATTAGCAAGTAAGGCTAAGGGCTTTTTGGAATGCAGGGGCGTAGAAGTCGGTGTCAAGGATATCAGAGTAAAACCTAAAAGACAACTTTCCCTGTCTATGTCAGATGAATTTGAATCCAGAGCATATCAAGGAAAGGTCATTAATGATTCCGTCAAACAAACCCGTGGCATTATTAAAATCGCAACAGGTGGGGGAAAATGTCTAGGTAAAGGCACTCCCATATTGATGTTTGATGGATCAATTAAAGCTGTTGAAGATGTTGTTACTGGTGATCTTTTAATGGGTCCAGATTCTAGTCCAAGAACTGTTTTGTCAACAACTTCTGGAGTAGATAATTTATATAAAATAATTCCCACTAGAGGTGAGTCTTTTGTAGTTAATGAGCCACACATATTATCTCTTAAAATGACAGGCGGCCATAAGAATGCTGGTGAAGTGGTAAATATCTCTGTAGCGGACTATTTTAAACAAAATAAAACTTTCAAACATTGTGCTAAAGGGTATCGATCTGCTGTGGACTTTGATTATAAAGACATTAGTATTGATCCATACTTCTTAGGTATTTGGCTGGGAGACGGAAGGAAAAGATCGCCAGAGATTACAACGGCAGATGATGAAATAGTGAGTTATCTTGAAAAGTTTGCAAAAAGTCATTCTTTGAAATTGGTTCCAAGATTATATAAAGATAAATGCCCACAATACGCAATCAGTACAGGAAAAATTGGTGGAAGTCAAAAGAATGTCGTATTAGAGAGGTTAAGAGATTTAAGTGTAATTAATAATAAGCATGTTCCTATGCTGTATAAATGCAATTCAAAAGAAGTGAGATTAAAAGTATTAGCAGGTCTTTTAGACTCAGATGGGAGTTTGCATAATAATGGATATGATTTTATTTCTAAAATAGAACAATTATCTAATGATGTGGCATTTATATCTAGGTCTTTAGGACTAAGAGCTTTAGTTTCCAAATGCAAAAAAACTTGCACTAACAATGGAGTCGTGGGAACATATTATAGAGTTTCTATAAGTGGAGACTGTTCTATTATACCTGTAAAAATACAAAGAAAAAAAGCAAGCGTTAGAAAACAAAAGAAAAATTGTTTGCATTTTGGATTTAATATAGAGAGTATTGGCAGGGGAGAATATTACGGATTTGAGCTAAGTGGCGATAGATTATTCATGCTTGGGGATTTTACAGTAACTCATAATACTGGAGTGGCATGCGGAATTATATCAAAGCTTGGCGTCAAACCGTTTATATTTTATGTCACATCAATTGATCTATTATTGCAAGCCAAAGAAGAACTGCAAAGATTTGTACACAAAAACGGAAAGCCAATTGATGTAGGTATGATTGGCGGTGGTCATTATGAGGTACACGATATCAATGTGATTACTGTTCAGACCGCCATTAGAGCATTGGGTCTAAAATATAAGAAGGGCGACGAAGATGACAAGTCTATAAAAGACAGCAAAAAGGTTAAGGATCATTATGATGATATCAAAAAACTAGTCATGTCTGCCAAGGGAATGATAGCTGACGAGGTTCAGCATTGGGCAGCAGAAACCTGTCAAGTTTTGTCAGACTACAGTATTAATGCGTATTACAAATATGGTTTTTCTGCTACTCCTTGGAGAGATATGGGAGATGATATTTTAATTGATTCATGTTTCGGAAAAAAAATTGCAGATATTTCAGCATCCAAATTAATAAAAATGGGATATTTGGTAAAGCCAAACATATTCTTTGTTTCTATAAAGAATATGAGAGGAACAAAAAGACCTACATACAATGACATATACGATGCGGGAATAGTGAATAATGGTTTAAGAAATCAATGGATTACCAATATAGCAAATAACTTTGTAGAGAATGACAAGCGTGTGCTTATATTGGTGAGGAAAATAGATCATGGAAACATACTGGCAAGCATGATAGGTTGTGATTTTATACATGGATCATCAGCCAAGAAAAAAAGAAAAGAGCACATTCAGGCTATGAAGTTAGGCGAAATACCATGTACAATATCTAGTACCATTTTTGATGAAGGTATTGATGTTAAGCCTCTGGACACGCTGATACTCGCTGGCGGCGGAAAGAGTGCCACAAGAGCTTTGCAAAGAGTGGGTAGAGTAATCCGCACATATACAAATGCAGAAGGTATAGAAAAAACAGAAGCAACTATAATAGATTTTGAAGACCATTGTAAGCATCTTCTGTCTCATGCTAAAAAGAGACTTAAAATCTATCAGACCGAACCAGAATTTGATATTGAACACTTGAAGGTATCTTAATGTCAGATGATTTGAAAAAATTGATTGTCAACAGTATTAATCAGACACCTGATGAGACTGTAACAGGCAAAAAGAAAGTCGGCAAATCTGCCGTAGAGGAATTAAGATTGTATGGTGGAGCGACCAGAGTAATAACACTGGACAACTTCAAACACCACGACAAGCTGAAATGGCAAATAAGATTGGACGTTTTTCAGTGGACCAATAGAGATATAGCTTTGTACATTACTGAAAAATATTACAAGAAGTACAAAAATAACTGGGATGTGTCAATCGTTGGAGTGGCAACACACGTTGATAGAATCAAGAAATGCTTGTTTGACATACTAGGCTTTTGTGACAATGTAGTTATGAAAGATTATTTGGATTACTTTTTCACATATTGGGCAGATTTATGTGTGCATGGTGCCAACAAAACTTTAAGATTTAAATCTTTTTTGGGCTCTGACCCGATAGATGAATTTGTAGATAGCTATAATTACTCAGAGAGAGTCCAGTATTATATATCTGGTAGCGACTCTGATTATGAGGGTAATTTACCCAAGGTGGATATCAACAAGATAGATATGTCTTACAGTTTAGGTATAGATAATTTAATATTGGATTTCGGCATAATAGTAGCCATGAATTATTTGCTCAAGAAGGGCAAACCTTTAAATATAGCTACTAAGCTGGTGTCCGATGCCGCCGTAAGAATTTGCAAAGACTCTGACTACAGCTTAGTGGCAGAGATAACTAATGCGTATAGTCCCTATTCAAACAAAATGATTTATAAAAATAGTGATGAAATTTCAAATCTTATTCAACGTAGAATAGGAAAAGAAATTTCATTTAACATTGCGTTTTTGGACAACGTAAACAGATGGGAATATTTTGAATATGAGTGCAACAATGAGAAGTGAAAGAAGCAGCAACAAATCAGACCAGAATAAAGTAAATGAGCAGATAAGAACTGCTAATGTGTTCCTTATAAATGAAGAGGGAACCCTGATTGGTGAAACCAATACAGCAGCAGCATTAAAAATGGCCGCAGATAAAGAGCTTGACTTGGTACAGGTGGCCTATAATAAACAGGAGAATTTGCCGGTATGTAAAATACTTGACTACGGCAAATTAAAATATGATAAGACAAAAGGAAAGTCCAAGTCAAAAACCAAGAATCAACAACAAAAAGAAATAAAGATAGGGATTAATATAGCCCAGCACGACTTGGATATTAAGATCAATCAGATTAAAAAGTTTTTAGGCAAGGGATTCAGCGTTAAGTATTCTTTACAGCTTAGAGGCAGACAAAAGGCCAATAAAGACGCGGCTCTTGAATTGTTTTACAATTCACTAGATGGTCTTTCTGACTATGCAGAATGGGATAGGCTCAGAGTTAGTAGCAATAACATGCTGGTAATACTTACTCCGAAAAAGCCATGAAAGACATAAGTAATCTTAAAAAACATTTAGAAAACGTCTACGCCAAAGCACTTAATAAACAGCCTTCAGACCGAGAAGTAGAAATCTTGGCAGAAGTCAATGCCCTTTGGCAGACGGTTATCCCCGATCCATATTACAAGTATTCGATAAACCATTTTAATGGCCATTCAGATGATAATACTCTAAAGTTGTTAACAAAAGATGTCGCATTGACAGCCAAGAAAAAGTTTGTTGAATACTGCTGGGGAAAAGATTTTGATTTAAATGATGACGTACATGACGCTTTAATTATGACTCAGAAGTCTATAATGGATCGTAGGTTTCGTGAAGGTAAGAACGTGATAATATATGCTCCCACTTCCAAGGAAAGTCTTCCTCCTAATCTTTTGGAGAACAAGATGGGGCATCTTAGAAATCAACGAGGAAGAACAATGATAGCTGCTTTGATTATGAAAGAGGCAATTAGGTTAAGATATTCTCCGGGGCACAGAATGCATGGATACGACTGGATTGAATATCCAGTTTTGAAGTCTATGCTTACAGAAGATAAAGCTTCTCTTAATATGCAAAGAGCGGCTGACTGGCTTGTTGTGGATGATATTAATTTGGAATCTTCTTCTCCTGCTGCCATGTCTTATATCTCCAGTGTTGTTGATCCGTTTTTTATATCTAGAGTTAGAGATGGGTTGCCTACCATATTTGTGTTTAGGTTTGATGTTAATAAAGAAATTTTGAATATAGAAAAAAGTTTAGGTGTGGCAGTTCATAGGATAGTTAATGATCCTAAGACTCACGTTATTTCTTTGGGTGATTGAATATGAATTTAGAAGATCGATTAAAATCTGAAAGAGATTTTATATCACTGTTGTTGGTCAACAGAGATATGGTTGGCGACTGGATGGAATCCGGCATAGACACATACTGCTTTCATAAAGATCATCAAATGATCTTGGCTGCGGTGAAGTTTGCATTCAGCAATGATGTTCTACTGACAAAGAAGACATATTTAAACTGGCTTCAACAGCATGCTCCTTCACGATCAGAAATACCAGCATACGAAGCACAATTTTTAAAGATAGCTCATTCCAGAGCTACCAATGATGATTACCCTATGCTGAAGAATATGATTTTGGATAATCATATGACAGTAATGGCTTTTGCTGCGATTGAAGATTATCGCAAGGACCAAAAGGATGGAAGAAGAGGAACTTTTTCTACATCTGATTTAACTAAAAAACTTGTTGATATTGTAGAGGATCAACAAGCTTCAGAGGGTCATGTAATTTATGAATCCATTTCTGAATATGCTAAAGATTATTATGATGATCTGATTATCAGGAAGGACCAGCCAGAAGAAGAGAACAGGATAAAATGCGGTATCAAAGAAATTGACGAGACAATGGGCGTCGGATTTGCCGCTGGTGAAATGACATTGTTTTGTGCAGATATGGGTAACTTCAAATGTTGCCACCCTGACTCAACGCTGATCGCTCAGAATGGAAGTAAAATATCTGCTTTAGATGTTTATGAAAAGTTTCGCCTTGGTGTCTCCTTGCCAAAAGTGATGTCATTTAGCTCGGTTACTGGTAAGATGTTTTATCAAAATATAGTTGCCGCTCAGTCAAATGGCGTTAAACCTACTTATAGAATAAAGACAAGAAGCGGTTTTGAAACAATCACAACAGACAATCATCCATACTTAACCTTTAATGGGTTTGTGGAATTAAAAAACTTAACCATTGGTCAAAAAATAGCTGTTACTAAATTTGATTCTTTCGGAAGCATTGAAGTTGATAAAAATTTGGCTATATGGCTGGGTGGTATGCTTGCTGAAGGTGGGACTTCTGGTTTAGGATACACATTTACCAATTTAGACCCTGATATAGTTCATGTGTTTGGCAATGCTTGCGTAAATTTAAAAGGCAATATTAAGCAAAAAACACTACATGGAGAGCCAATTGAGGGAAATTATAGAGTAAATGCACTAAGAAAATATGGTATTAAATATGAGCTAGATGGAAAAACTGCCTTGTTTAAGTTTATACACGATGAAGTTTTTCAGTGGAACAAAACTTCACTATGCTGGTTGCTGAAAACCATGTTTAGTTGCGATGGAAGTATTTCTTTATTAAATAATAATATTTCATATTGTACTAGTTCTAAGAAGTTGGCTCAGGATGTTAAGAGATTGCTTTGTAAATTTGATATTAATTCTAACATATTCTCTTTTATGAGTGAGTCAGGCAATATGGCGTACAGGGTTGTTATTTATTCAAAAGATAATGTGCAAAAATATTGTCATCAAATTGGTTTTATTGGTGAGAAATCAGAAAAACAAAAACAACTACTATTGACTATCGAAAGTAAAAAATCTAATTCTAATCTTGATATTATTCCCAGTGATATTTGGAAAATATTGGATGAGAAATTTGAACATTATGGAAAATCACACTATGGGTGTAGACGATGGATTAATGGGAAAAACACTAGAGGAAAAGAGGGTCATTGCGGAGTTAGAGGCAAGGGTGTCAATAGGGGACTACTTGCAAAGATGGCCACTTACCTAGACAAAGATGTGGAATTGAAAAAAATTGCTACTTCTGATGTGTTTTGGGATGAGATCGTGTCTGTTGAATATGTTGAGGATATCGAGACGTATGACATACAAATGGAAAAAGAACCAAACTTTGTGTTAGATGGAATTATTACACACAATACTACAATCATGCTCAATATAGCGGCGAATATCTGGGAGAGAGGATACAATGTGCTTTTCGTTCCCCTTGAGATGACCAGAGAAATGATGTACCAAAAGTTTTTATCAAGAGAATCCAGAATTGACTTTGAGAAGCTGGTTGATCCATACAAGATGGTTGACGAAGAATGGAAAAACGTTAAAGAAAAATCTGATTATATTGCCAACAAGGCAGACAATCATTTTTACATAATGGAGAAGCCAGAGGTTAGTGTTTCTAATTTGAGTAGATTGATTGAGAAACATGCAGACACGTTTAAACCC
>Ga0098058_1000822_pt1 | contig 10080 bp, 19 predicted proteins | sample 19_taG_FD_75061 | JGI IMG/M metagenome (GOLD analysis project Ga0098058, IMG submission 75061) | Marine viral communities from the Subarctic Pacific Ocean - 19_ETSP_OMZ_AT15317 metaG | ecosystem: Environmental > Aquatic > Marine > Oceanic | place: Pacific Ocean | collected 2015-01-19 | reverse complement strand
CCAAATAAACTAACACTCATAACTAAACTTAAAAAAATCTTTTTCATAATACTTTTATTTTGTTGGGTTGTATAATAAATATTTAACGGTAATTTCATCACTAACTTTAATATCTTTTTTTGTTTTTAATAATAAATGATTATCATCTACTATATTTTCACAGTTGGGATTATCTGAATAATTATAAAAACCACCCAATGGGGTGCGTTGATATCCGTCTTCACATCTATCATCTTTAACATGACTTATACCAATTATACTACCCTCTTTTATGTTTTGAATGGCAAATAAACCTAAACCATCAATTGATGAGTCTTTTATTGTGACACAATCTGGTAATGGTTTATAATAATCTTTCATTGGTCATCTCTATGCAAATCAAACTCTTCGCCTTTAATCTTTTCCCTTACCCAATCTTCTTGCAACTCATCCGCCAATGTCATGGAGTACTTATCTCCTTCTTCTTTCTTCATTTCGAACTCCCACATGTTCTCACTTAAATATTCATAAGCTTCCTCATCGGTCATTCCTTTTAATTCTTCATAGTCATCAGTATCTATTTCAATACTTTCAGTACACCTCCAAGTGTACCAACTTTCTGACATATATAGTTTTAATTTACTCATAATGTTCTAATTGATTTTCGTTAAAAATATGTAATAACCCAAACTCATCCATCTCCGCAACAATTCTTACGTTACCAGCAATAGTCTCAAAAACAGATACTATGGTACATGGAAACTTATAACCTTTTAATTTATAAGCTTTATCTCCTATCTTAAATTTTGTTTCTTTATTCATTCTTTATCTTTATTGTATTCTTGAAGTGGGCTACTATTACATTCTTTAGAGTAACCACAACCACCTACTAATAAGGTAACTAGTAATATTAGTAATAATAATCTACTTATCATCTTTGTTTTGGTTTAAACTTTCACTAGCTTCGGAATAGTCCAATAGATTTGCACCACCTATTTTTTGTGAATCCCAAGCCTTATCCAATTGTTGTTTTCTGAAATACCCCATTGGGAATATGTCAACAAAATCATCAAAAGTTATAATATCTTTATTCTTCTGTTTAGCCTTATATGCTAAATAATACACATACATTACAGCGTCACCTGGAGTTTCAACAATAAAAGACAACATTACCTGTGTCTTCTTATCTAAGTCGTAACTAAGCCTATTTAACCTACTTTTGATTATCATTATCAATCCTGGGGCTTTCTCATATATCTCATCTACATCTTCATCTGACATAGTAAGCAAACTCATAAACACCTCAAATTGATTATACAATAATGGTAAATCGGCATACTCCTTATCCAATGGTTTACAAAATTTTTCTTCTACTGAATTTGATTTAATATCTTCTACTACCATAACTTTTTTTTTAATCAATACACTCCACCTCATTCTGAGTTTCAATCCAAACTCTAGCACCACAACTCAATGGTTTATCAGGTGAATAAATAACTTTAGCAACTTCATTGCCGTCGGCATCACGAATGATAGCCTGATGACAGTAATCATTTGTTTTATATGTTTTGCATGTGATTACTGGATTCCTCTCTCCAGTCTTTGTATTTTTCTTTATAACATGTTGATTTACGTGTATAATGTGCTTCATAGACACAAATATACTAAAAATATTTGAAAAATCAAAATTATTTGGTGTATTTTCTTAGAGTCTTTTTAATTGACTCTTCAACAGGAACATCTTTGTTCATACCCATATTCTTTAATAACTTTTCTATCTGATTCAGATATCAACCCCAAAACCTCTTTAGTTTTTGCATCAACCTTTGATGATATAAACGATTCTAATTCTTTTCTTGATACTCTACTACAATGCCAACCTTTATATGTTTGTCTTGGTTCTGATAACGGTGTTCCGTCTTCTGGGTTTTTTGTTTCTATCTCACCAGGTATTAGTTTATTATGTAAGACATACTTACTAATATCCATACTTAGTTTGGATACTAAATAAAAAATCTCTTTAAGCATCATTTTTTTAGAACCCGCCACTTGTTTTTTATCGGCAACCGCCATAAAAGCTTTAACCGCTGTCCTTTTTAACCACCCCAAATCGTTAAATGATTCTTTGAAGACGTTCATTATTGAATCTATAATATTAGAAACTAATTCTTTGGTTTTAGCTTTGTCACACAATAACATTGCTTCAACAAACTTTGGTATATATGAAGATAATTCAATCTTTATTTTGTTTTTTAATTCATCTAAATCTATTATCATTTTAATAGTCTTAGTATTACCCACTAAAAAATTTCTTTCTATATACCCCTCCATCTCTCTAATAACATAAGCCTCTATCTTAGGTTTATGTTCTGAATAGAAACTAGGTGCCGATTCGTTTATATATCCCCTAACAACCTTTCTAATTGATTCATCAACTGGAACATCTTTGTTCAATTCCCCTATAAAAACTTTTGGTGTTATTCCAAGAGCTGCGGCTGTAGATAATCTTGTATTGCCGGCAACTAAATGATATCTATCATCAAAATGCACTATAAGTGGATATTTGTATTCACCAGTAACCAACTTTCTCATAAGTTTCTTTGGGTTGCTTTTGTTGTACATATCGGATATGTTATAAACATCTGTCATATCTAATCCTGACTGGTTGGATTCCGTATTCTCTAGCTTATCCCAAATGTCTTTAGTTAGATCTTGCGCTTCGGATGCTTCGAATGATTTTACAATATCTTTAACGCTGGTTTTGAAATAGTTCTTTTCGTCTCTATTTAGATCTTGTGCCGCTCTTTCAATCTCTTCCATTTCACCCTTTATATTAGGCATTTCTGACCACGCATCAACATATGCCGTTCTTGCGGCTTTTACTGCAATATCGTTTGGTTCGACATCTTTTTCGGTATTTTCATCTAATCCACCCCTATCAACTTTACTTAAACCTTCCAAATCACCAAATGATGGGTCATCCATTATCCTGTCTTTTTTGGACTGTCTCATAACATCCCAAGTATGTGGTTTCATCTTCATATGATTGACAACAATAAATTCGACGACCACAGGGTTTGCACCCATTTCCTCAATGAATCCAGAAAACCTATTTACCAAGGCTGCCGACATTTTCTCATGCCCATAAGCGGTTGGTTTTCCTGTTTTTGGATTGATGTTGTATGTTTCCATCTTTCCAAGATCGTGAAAATAAGCTGCCATAATAAGATTTATGTTATCTGGGTAATCTCTAATTGCTCTATTGGTAACAACAATGATGTGTTTTAAAGTATTTCCCTCTGGATGGTGTTCGGTGTTTTGTTTGGCTTGCCATTGTTGTCTAACAATATCCTTTAAGTCATCTGGCGATGCATGATACAGATCTCTGAAGCTTTTTAATTCCATATAATATAAATATCACTACTCGAACGAAATTACTTTGTTTTTTAATTCATCGCAAGTGCCAAGTGTATAGTTATAGTATTTTTCATGTCCTATCTTTACTTTCAATACAACTTTTTTATTTGCTGTTATGTAAAAGCCGGCAACGGTGGGTACAAAACCTTCGTCAACACAGTCAATATTTTTATCAAATATCTTCATATAAAAAAACCACCATTACGGTGGTTTAATTATTTAAAAACTGTTAGTAATTAGCACCCAACTTCACCACAGGTGGTTCATTGGTGTCTGTATTAGGTGTGGCGTTAGCCACTATCTGATCAGCATACGCTTTTTCTTGTGCTTGTCTTTCTTTATTCTGTCTTTCTACCTCAACTTTGATTTCGGCGGACCTAGCTAAAAGAAATTCTCTATCCTCTTCGGATAAGTTATCACACTCCGACCATGGTATACCAATAACTGTCATAAGCGCCCAATTTTCATCTTGTCTACTCAACGTGTTTTTTACATTGTTTTTCTTAAATCCCATAATTATAAAATTTTATATTATTTAATATATGATAATTTATCAGTTTGTGAATGATGTTTCACAGTTTTTAATGTTTCAGTGATAACATATGTTATTCTATAAGGATCAGCATTGGATGCTGGTCTCCTATCCTCTAAATAACCTTTCCAACCATCGTTCACCATTGCAACTGGTATTCTTATTGAGCAACCTCTATCACTTACACCATAACTAAACATATGAATTGGCGCTGTTTCGTGGTCACCTGTCAATCTTTCATCATTACAGGAGCCATAGTTTTCAATATGGATTTCATGTCTGTCGCCAAAGGCTTCACAAACAGATTTAACATATTCTTTACCGCCAACTTCTCTCATTTCTTTAGTTGAGAAATTACTATGTAATCCAGATCCATTCCAGTCTCCTTTCAATGGTTTTGGGTGAAACTCTACATTTACTTCCCACTTTTCAGTGATACGGTGTAACAAATAACGGCTCAACCATAAATCATCTGCGGATCTCTTTTTCCCTTCACCAAATAATTGGTATTCCCATTGTCCTAATAACACCTCAGCGTTTATTCCTGTAACATTTAAGCCGGCATCCAAACATACATTTAAATGTTCTTCAACAATTCTTCTACCATTCACTTTGTCGAATCCCACACCACAATAGTATTTACCTTGTGGTTCTGGAAATCCGTCCTCTGGAAACCCCAATGGACGTTTATTTTTAATAAGTGTATATTCTTGTTCAAATCCAAACCAAACATCTTTATCTTCTTCACCTAATAAATGTCTTTTATTTGATTCGTGTGGTGTCTCATCTGCTTTTAGAACTTCTGTCATAACTAAAAACGCGTTTTTCCTTTGTGGGTCCACAATAACTCTAACAGGTTTCAATAAACAATCTGAGTAATGACCATCAGCTTGTTGTGTTGATGATCCATCATAACTCCACATAGGTAATTGTTCTGGTTCTGGAACTAATCCACCAAATGTGTTATCCACAACTTTTGTTTTACTTCTTAAATACGGTTCTGGGTTATAACCATCCAACCAAATATACTCTAATTTAACTTTCATTTTTTGGGTTTTTAATTTAAATTATTATGGTAATATATGATATATATCACTGAGAAATCAAAGGGCTTAAAATACTTTATTTTTGATTAGATTTTTTAATTCGTCGTCCATGACTATTGGTAAATCATCCTTTTTAAAATAGTCCCAAGATGTGTGTTCTTTATCTAAAATAGGTTCTAGTTTTACACCAGAAACGTATTTATATATATAAAATGAATTATGTGAAATACCTACAAATTCGCAATTTATTATTTCTATCATTGTCTCTTCATAAAGCTCCCTAATTGCACACTCTTGTGGCGTTTCATTCTCCTCAACAAAACCAGATGGTATTGACCAATGAGATGGAAAATGCTCCATTCTTGGTGATCTAAGGCATAGTAATATCTCGTCTTCATATACGATGGCTACACCACCGAACTCATTTTCTTTTTCTTCACTCATTTTTCTTCTTCCTTAGCCGCATATAATGTTGTTATAGATTCTTTTACTGACATATAACTATCTATACCATGTTTAGCTATAATACCACTAAATGTTGTTAGATCTGGTCTTAGTATTTTTAAAGTATCTTTTTCTCCATCATAATAGACATAAGCCAAAGCCTCCTCTACAACTAATAGTTGTTGATCTTCTTCTAACTGATCAAAGATACCTTCATTTAATACGACAAATATATCTATGTTTGTCATATGGTTTAATATCTCACCAGCTTTAAATACTTTAACAACTTGCTTTTGTTTATCATTTGATAGTATCTTAAAGTCTACGAACTGTGGTAGCATAGTGTTATCTAAAACCTTATTGAATGTGTTTTGTGTTGTTTCATAAATTTCATCGAATTTTGCCATAAATTATATTTTTAATTCTTTTATTAGTCTTTCTTGTTCTGATGTTAACGTATTGGGTATATCTAAATCTAATATAACTACCATATCTCCTCTAATGTTGTATTGGTTGGACAATCCTTTATGTCGTAACCTCAATGATTCACCTATATTATTTAATCTACCCAATTTTATTGACACTTTACCATCTATTGTTGCAACCTCTATTTGCCCACCAAGCAGCAATTGTTCCAAACTCAATTTTAATTTATAATATATATCAAAACCTTTTCTTTCAAATATTTCATGTTGTAATACTTCAATTTTAACTAACAAATCACCTGGTATCCCACCATGTGGTATATCACCATAACCACGAAAAGCTATAGATTCTCCAGTCCTAATTCCTTTTGGTATCTCTATTTCTACTACCATTTCTTCTACTCCTTTTGGCGATCTTCTTTTATATTTAAGACTTCTTTTTATACCACTAAAAACTTCCTCTAATGATAAGTGTATGATATATTGTAGTGTTCTTCCTTTTCTCTGTCTATGAAATGGGTTACCATTAAAAAAGTCGTTAAAGAATGAATCAAACTGAAAGTCAGGACCAAAAGGATTTTCTCCTGTATGATGAAAATTAAATGGATTCCTTCTTGCATTATTAAATGGGTTTCCATTTGATGATCCTGTTGTGTTATAATTTTGTCTTTTTTGGTCATCAGACAGAGTTTCAAAAGCTTCATTCACCTTTTTAAACTGTTCTTCCGCATTTTTATCGCCAGGATTCTTATCTGGGTGATATTGTTTAGCTTTTTTTCTATAAGCTTTTTTTATGTCATCAGCACTGGCACCCCTATCAACCCCTAAAATATTATAATAATCCATATTTACAATTCATTTTTGTATTCTACTGTATATTTTTAAATAGTATGGAATACGTTATCATAATTACTAAAAATAAAAAACGCCAAAAAAAAGTCGCTACTTTTAAAACCTTAAAAGGCGCCACTTGTAAATATAATAAAATTATTCTAGAAAATAAAGTACTATTCCCACAACAGTATGGAATTTTTATTAAAAAGAAAATTATACCGGTTGATTTTGAAATTATTTTATTAAAAGAGTATGAGCGTGGTGATGAGCTAATGTCTGTTCGTGATAAATATGGTCAATTACTAACCAAGGACAATAAGCTGCAACCAAATGGTATGATAATCATTAAAAGAGAAACATATTCTATTGAGGAAAGATTTACTGTTATGGGTACTAAAAAAAGGTATAATGTTAGTGAGATAATAAAAAATTTTGTTTTATCTAAACAAGATAATCTTATGAAGCGTATAACATATATTCATAATAAATTGGTTATAGAGCATAAGGACACTTTTGATATGGTTATTTGTAAGACGGCTAGTGATGCCGAAAGATTGCATTATACATTGGGGCAATTCTATAAAGTAAACCAACTTGGTGGTGTTATTTTCTTTGGATTAGCGGATATATATACCGCTGAAGAATTTTATACAAAAATACATAAAAAGACTGGTTGGGAAATGGATAGGATATTTAAAACTTCTACTCGTTATTGATATTTTTCTGAATGTCAAACTGTTTCTCAGCTAATAATAGTAATCTACCAATCTTTTGTTTTTGTTCCTCATCGTTATAATAAACTGGGTTTATACATTCTAATCTTTCTTCATTATCTGTCGGAAAAAAGAATATTCTTACGTTATCTCCGTTTTCATCAAAATAGTTCTTTATGCTATTAGTATAATTTGTCATCATATCTACATTAGTGAACATATCCCTAGCAAGATAGAATACTATAATTAAAGGCGATTTTTCTTCATCCATTATTTATAATTTTTTTCATTAGAAATATCAATCCTAAAATCATCAAAATACCTAACTTCTGTTATTTTATATTGTCTTTGAAATCTTTCAATCAAAACATCTCTCTCTTCTTCTGTTATAGCTTCTTTAACTTCTAATGGGTTATTATTATCGTCCATAAGAAAAACAGCATAAGTTGATTTATTTAACGTTACATCTTCATATCTTATATAAACTTTCATAACTTTAAGTTTTATATATTAAAGCTAATTAAAAATGTTATAATAGTAAATAGTATTTACGGTACTGGGTTTCCCGGACCTCTTATAATTCCTTCCCAACCTTTTTGTCCAACCCATACCTTAGCTGGGTCACCACTGGGATTTGCCGGCCCTTTTACAGTACCGAAAGAATGTTTCTCAACACTTTGTTGTTCTGGTGCTGGTTCACCTCCTTGCTCTCTTACAACATCCAACACCTCATATAGTTTAGGATATTTTTGTTTCTCATCTTGTGGATCAAAAGCGATGTTACCGATAACGCCATTTTTAACCTTAGCTTTATAACCGCCAACGAAATCTTCTTTTGGTATGTAATATCCCTTCATCAGGTTCTTATTGGCTTTCTCAACCAAGTATTTGTATAACGGATGGTGTGGGAAAAGTATTGTTGGTTGATTATACTTCTCACTTGTTGAGTTTCTGAAGATATAAAATTTCAATTCACCGTTTTCGAACTTGCCGTCGGTGCTACCCATATCAACAATTATAAGATAGTCTTGAGATACCTTGCTAGCGTTGCCATTAGGTATTACAAAGTATTTCGGCATGTTGGTGCTCTTCAATAGTTTACCACTCTTTATCTGCGCTGTCTTGCCGTTTATCTTAGCATCAATACCCCTAAAGTCCTCCAAACCACCATCACAAGCGACTAAGTCTACATCGTAACCACTTTGTTCCAAAGAGACAACTAAATACTCCTCAGCCTTTCTTCCTTTATACCTGGTGGTTTGTATAATATCTATAATTTCATTTAAATATGACCCATTTAAACCAAAGAACTCCTCTTTATTATCTCTTATAATATCCAAAAATATTTGATTGGTGGCGTGTTCTCTTGCCGACTTATTATATTCAATTGATGTAAATGTCCTACCTTCAAGTTCCTGGTATGTGTCACCATAATCTCTTACTATCAGTTCAAACATTCTTTTGTGTGCCAATCTATTGGTATTTACGAAATTGAGTGATGACCAATAACCATCATCATTGGTTGTAACTGCTCTTTTAATACCATCTTTAGTTTCACAGTTCTCGTCTATACGTTTACCCCAATATTCTGTACTACCATATATTGATTGTATGGCGTCCAATATAACCTTATTTAGTTCTCTACCAAATATAGGGTTCTTAGACTCACTTAGAACTTGTCTAACAAGTCTTTGGTATTGTTCTTCATATAATCGTATTTTAGCCATCTAAAACATTTACTATAAATATCATATATAATCAATATAATAAGAAATCCCACCTAAATTTATCTCAATAACTTCATTATGTTCATAACCAATTATAGACCCATTAGCGTATTTATATAACTCTCTATCTAACTCTTCATGTTCTTCTACCGATAAGGTATACGTGATACCCATCCCATCTACCATAGTACCGGATTTTATGATGGTATTAGTCAATGTCAATAGATTGTCCATAGTCATATTAAAATGCTTTAAATAATCTTTTAATTATTTCTAATATTTTTTGAATTGGTGTTTTATTTGGTTTGCTTAACTTTATAAAGGCCTCTGGGTTTTTTCTGATTTGTGTGCCCAATCCATTTTTTATTTGGTCAATAAATCTCCTCTTTTTGGTCTCGGTATTTCTAATTTCTCTTTGTATTTCCCTGTCTTTTTTAAATTTATCTCTTGACACCCAACTCATAGTAAAAAACTTTAGTGATAATCTTTATTTATATTTAAATATATGTATTTTTATACTAAAATTAAAGATTATGGATAAAACAATATTTTTCGTTTTGGTTTGCTACGGTATTACAAATATTATTATATATGGGTCAATTTTCGATAAAATGCGAAAATTTTTTGATAGGGTAAGTCCTGATTTTATTGGTGCTTTATTTGGTTGTATGATGTGTATGTCTTTTTGGGTTGGTTTTTCTGTTTCTTTTGTTCATTCCCCCACATTATCTATTATTGGTTTTGATGAATCAAATATATACATATACCTTGTTAGTATATTTTTAGATTCTTGCTTTGCTAGCGGCACTGTATGGTTAGTGCATAATTTCGAAGAGATGTTAGAAAGAGTTTATAGGCAATAAAAAAGAGGGTTTAACCCTCTTTCACTTCTAATTCTTTTTCCACCTTATCAGCTAAGGTTTCGTTATTCTTAAACTTACCCTTTCGTTTAGTTTTTGAGTT
>Ga0098058_1000820_pt1 | contig 10088 bp, 20 predicted proteins | sample 19_taG_FD_75061 | JGI IMG/M metagenome (GOLD analysis project Ga0098058, IMG submission 75061) | Marine viral communities from the Subarctic Pacific Ocean - 19_ETSP_OMZ_AT15317 metaG | ecosystem: Environmental > Aquatic > Marine > Oceanic | place: Pacific Ocean | collected 2015-01-19 | reverse complement strand
TATTAGCCTTCAGCATATCTTCTTTGGATAACCCTCCTGAATCTAGGCTAATATCACCACCTTCTACTTCTTGTATTTTTGTCCTTATCCAATCTACAGTGTCATCATATGTTTGCTGTGATGTATTATCTGTATCATTCTTCTGAACTCTTTTCAATAGTTTCTCCAGTAGATCTACCTGGTGCTGTCTTTTACTTTTTCTCATCTTGTCGTTTTTATATTAGTTCTAATTGTGTTATATCTGTTTTGCATACCCTGCTAATCGCAGGTGGCTTTTTAGCTAGATTCCACATAGGATTCATCTGAGCTTTTTTAAGTGCTTGTTTCTTTGAATAGGCATTTACCTCGAAATCATCGAAGTCGAAATCGTTATACCCTGGAACCCAGAATATCCCTTCCACCCTATATTGTTTCTTTTCTAACTTTCCCATATTCTTTATTTTCTAATGTATTCGTATATACGTGATGCGGATAATTCCATATGCTGAGCAATGTATCTAACTGTGTGTCCATCTTCATATAGTTTATTAGCTATCCTTGCTTTTTCTTTGGTTGATCTTTTTTTAATTGGTATGTATTCCCTTTGTTTAGAATTCCAATTTTTACCTTGTGTCTTTTCCATGTTTACTCTCACTCTTTATTTAGTATATTATTTTATTAAATGTTATTTATAATGGGATGAATGTTAAAGCCCCGGTAAAAATTTGGAGGCCAACATACAAACGGACTAACCCCCCTCCCGGGGGAGACCTTTTTTGCTGCTTACATTAAACTATTGCTTTTGGCAAATTCAGCGTGAAAGGTCTCCTCAATCACCACTACATGATTTTAGCTTGTTTGAGCATTTTTTATGTCATTTTCATCAAATAGCTCTTCTTCAGTGTTAAAGAGGTTTTCGTCTGTATTTGATGGTATGTACTTTTGAACCAATTGCTTGATAAATGTTCTTTCTGAGTCTAAACCACCGGCATCGTCGTATAATGGATAGATAGTAACCTCAGCTGATTCCTCGAGACTGAAGCCGTCGTAAACGAGGGATGCGAACTCTATAGAAGCTCTTGTTGATACTGATGTTGATATTCTTGGTATGTCTGTTTTGAGTTCATCCCTTGTTGCTGAAACTATTGAAGCAATATTTTTTAGAGTATCCTTATCTGCATCTGGATATAGCATGCATAATAGTGCTTCTTCTTTTTCTTGTGATAGTAACCCCATTTCGATTATAGTGAACCTGTCTAGTAGTGCTCTATCCATTACTCGTGTTGAGGTGTATTCATTACCTATGTTAGCTGTAGCTATGAATGTTACTCCCTTGGCTACTTTTACTGTAGGTGAGTCTGTTGCTTCATCCAGTCTTAAGTAACGTTGTGACTGATCTAGTACTGTCATCAGTATATTCCATGCTTCAGGGTGTGCTCTAGATAACTCATCCAGTAAGATAATGGCGTCCTCCGTTTGGATTGCCTTTACAAAGGTAGATTCTGAGAAGAAAGTACCGCTATCTTTACTGAAATGAGTATTACCAACGAGTGTTGATCTAGGGTCTTGAGTAGCTCCTAGGTTGAAGTAGTATTCAGGTCTATCCAATGAGTTAGCTAAAGCCTTAGCAGCCATAGTCTTACCAGAGCCAGCAGCCCCAGTCATCATTATATTCTTCCCCCTCATAGCGGAGCGTATTAGATACTTCCATTGGAGGTCCGGTAGCATAAGCATTGCCGGTCTTAGCTTAGTTGAATCCTTGTGTATAAAATTCATTAGGTTAACATGTTCTGTATTAACAGGTGCAACGTATTCATTCCAGAATGGAGTTAATTCCTCTGGAACTTTTTTGAAGTTGCTAACTTTTTGAGAGCTTGTACCAAATGATGATAGCTCACTCGTTATTTCGACGGATAGGTTAGATCCCTTCCGTAATGCTACTTTTGCCTTTTTGATAGCTAATGATTGATCAAAGCTAAACGTATTCTTACCAACTGAGCAGTTAACAGTTTCGGTAACATCGTTAATTTTTAAAATGTACTTCATGTAGTGAGGTGTTTGTTATTAATTATATACTAATATAAGACTTTTTTATGACTTATCCAAATGAAATGGCTGTAAGTTATTAACAATTATCAGTTAGTTATTAACATAGTTATTAACCTTTGTAATGTTGTTAACATTTGTAACGAGTTATAAACAGAGTCTATATGGCATGTGATCTTAACGTTTTCAGCCATACCATGTGATCTTAACGTTTTCAGGTTATATAGACTCTCATTCATATTAGCAGGGACATCCTATCTTAATTAACAGATAGTAGATTGCAAAGATTGCTCCTAGTGTAGCAGTTGTTAATAAGCATCCAATAATGTCATTCTTAGTCATGGTGTTGAGTATTAATTTGTATATATAAATATAATAAAAATAAACGACTTATCCAAATTATTTCAGTGACAATTTGTCCCAACTATATGACAATTTGACATGCGGGGTTTAAGGTATGTTAGGCCGTGTATAAGACAGTTTGCTTGCATGTGAGGTATGACTAAGGGCCCTGGCCAAAAGTTTATTAGCCGGGCTAAAAAGTACTTTCTCGGGGAACACAACCCAGCAGTTTTGTCAAATATAATACAATATAACTCTTAGTTCATCTATCACAATCTACCACTTTGTTCCACATAATAGGGCATTTAGTATAGTGTGGGTGTATTACTAACAACGTCCTTTATTAGTGGTTTGTCTAACACCTGTTGGTGCTAAACCTCCGGTTCGAGTATTACCTTTATTAGTTGTATACTCCTTACGTAGATACTCATTGATACGTGATACTGATAGTCCCATTATCTTAGATATGTGACGTACTGAGCATCCTTCACCGAATAGCGAGATTGCTTGTCTTTCCTTAGCCTGTGTTTCTTCTTTCTTTACTGGCTGATGTTCTTGTTCTTTTGAATTCCAATTTGGCATTATTTATTTTCCTTTGATTGTTTATTATTAAATGCGATTATGTCTTCTTGTGTTGGATGTTCTATTCTTTCATTACCATAATCACCTTTCTTGCGTGATTTAATAACTCCTGTGTCGGGATTTCTTTCGTATATTCTTCCTACCTGATTTATCTTATCTCTATACTCTTTGCATAGCTTTCCGTCATTAGGTCCATCCTCCATCTTATCAACGAATTCTATCAATAGTTCTAATTTTGTATTCATGTTATCGATCTTTCTATTCATGCTACTTAATTTTGATATTATCTTTTGTTCCATTTTCTTTTTATTTATACGGTGCTTGCACCTTAGTCGCGTACCAAGTTGTTTTTAATGCGCGGGGGTTATTTTTGAGATGGTCCAATTATTGCTTCGCATTTACCCAATAGATTAACTATTGCTATGGCATCTGCTACTTTAATTGTTGCTTGTTGTGCTAATACATATAATATTCTTACTTCCTCTGATGTTAATTGAGGAGGTAGTTGTTGTTGTTTGTATTCAAATTCTTGTTCTGGTTGTTTAGTCTTTTTTGCCATTGTTTTCCTTTTTATTCTTCTTTTTTATATAAACCTATTATAACCTCTTCTGGAACTGATATGGTATAAGGTCTTCCATGAGGTTTTATATCATAGCCAATGATATTTTGATGGATAATCTTCCCGCTTAATTCTATGGTTCGCATAATTTTTAGCATTCCGTATCTTCCCATCTTCCCCTCTGGATGATCTATCATTTGGCCTTTTTGCATCCACCTTACTTCTTGTCCCGATCTGTATTTAAATTTTGTTTTATGGTTCATTTCTTATTATTTTGTTAATACTATATATATTAATGCAATTATGATACCTATCCAGGCGCCAAATACTAATCTAGCTGAAGCATGATATTGTTTTTGACGTTTAGTTCGTTGCTGTTGATATTCTGTACCATCTTCTCTCTCAATTGTTGTAGGTGTTCCTTTCATTTCAAATAAAAACATTATCAAATACAGTATCACTAAGCCAATTGCATATTGAATCGTTGTTGACATCAGTTTTTCCCTTTTTCTTGATTTATAAGTTTGTCTAATTTTTGTTGCAGTTTTTGTATATACTTCTTTGGCTTTTGAGTTAACTTAGCCTTTAGAAGTTTTAAACTAATTTTTGTTGTTTCTTCCATCTGTAAACCTTTTGTATAATGCATGAATCATAATTATTGCGGAAATTGGCCATAATATTACAATTAGTATTCTTTCATACGTTTTCCATGTATAAGGAGATCCGAATTCAATAATGAACATAATTAAAATACCAAATGCAATATAGTTTATCATAGCGTGTTTTTCTTTATGTATAAATATAACAAATTTTTACGACTTATCCAAATTATTTGGGATAATATTTGAAATATCTACTCCAGCTTCCTTTAAGAATTTTATACCTTCTTTATCTCTGTATTCATCTCTATAGACTACACGAGTTATGCCCGATTGAAAAATTAGTTTAGCACAATTTTTACAAGGAGACATTGTCAAGTATAAAGTTCCACCTAATAATGATGTACCATGTTTTGCACATTTCAATATGGCATTTGCTTCAGCGTGTAATACTTCCCACTTTGTTTGTTCAGTAAGTATTGTATGAATGAATACATCTTCTTCACACCGATTATCAAAGCCAGTTGGTGTACCATTGTACCCATCAGATATTATCATTTGATCTTTTACTATCAATGCACCTACCTTAGACCTTTTACTATGAGATAGTTGCCCCCATATCTCAGCCATCTGCATGTAAGTATTATCTAATCTATCTTGCTTGCTCATTTATACTTTTCTATATTGTCCAACAGCTTCTTATTTTGCTTACTAGGACGGTCAACACCTGGAAGGATGTATTCTATTATCGTCCAAACAATACAAATGCATATAATTCCCACGAAGGTCAGACCAATTATTTGTGCTAGTTGTTCTATTTCCATAACTTTTTAATTCTTTTTATTTATAACTAATACCGGATGGGTATTTGGATAAATATTATCCTATTGTAATTGCTTTTGGTTTTGCTTCATCAGCAATTGGAATGAAGATTGTAAGTAACCCTTTATCCATATCAGCTTTAATCTTTTTTAGATTATACTTTGGAGAAATCTTCCACCCTAAGTTAAAAGCTCTCCTTGCTATACCTTTATGAATATATTCGAAATCAGTAGGATCTCTATCGTCACCTTTTTCGTATATAACCTTTAATTCGCTTTCAGCTGTTTCTAATTTGATATCTTTTTTATCGATACCAACAGCTGCAATCTCTATAGCCAAACCACCATCACATGTAGAAATATCTACAGGATAATCGGGTTTTACTTCGGCATGAGATTGGAAATGTGTTGCTGTGTCAAAAAAGTTTTTGAACAGTAAATCGGTTGGAAACAACCGCTCTCTAAATTGTAATGTTGTCATAATTAAACTCCTAAAATGTTTGTTAAATTAAATACCCATCCGGTATACTTAATTGTTTTTGAGGTTCTAAAGATGTATCTGTTTCCCTAGTTCCTCGTAGATAAATATCAGTTTGTTTAAGCTTTATGCTCAAATACTTCAATTATCTTTGACTGTTGAACACCCTTTATTTCGTAATCATCTACTGAATCTTTTAGACTTTCTACTATCCGTGCTTCAGCTTCTGTGCAAGACATTGCATCAACTAAATATTGGTGTCTTGTTTTCTTTTCTCTTGTGCCTCCACCTTTTGTGTCGACAATTGTAATAAATTCTACTTTTCCTAAATAATACATAACCTTTTCTCCTTATTTATTTCTCTTTTTATAAATTTCTTAACATTTCGTAATCTTGCTCGTCAAGATTTTCGTGCTTTAGAAGTGTGCTGTTTTTTCTTGGATAAGGAGCATCCTTACCACCAGCCAATTTACCTTGATGTAAAAAGAAACAATTGTAACACATAACTATTAAATTATCTAAAGCCCGGTTCTTTTTATTTCTATCGTCAAATCCTAGTATCAATGGTACTTTTCCATCACCAGGTCTATTCTCTTGAAAGTTGCATATTTCGCAGCATTCATCTTTGACTTTATGTTTTATTAATCTTTTTAGCAATTTCCAAGTTGGATATTCTGTATGCTTGCCATCTAATAGATCTTCTAACGGGTATTGATTACCATGATGACCCTCTCTAAATTGGGAAATACCTCTACCAGTTTGATTTTTGTGTTTTTCATATAAAGATTTACCATCGCTATCAAAATAATTGGAAGCATATTTTTTATAAGTTGTAAAAGAAACCTTGCACCATTTTGATGCTGCAATATTTGATTTTGTATTTGCCATAGCTTCTTCTATCTCTGATTGAAGTAGATATCTTAGAGGTCTACCTCTTTTGTGATATCTTGTTGCTGCCCCTTTTGGTCCTTGTATACTACTCATTTTGATTTTCTTCATCATAAATTTCGGTATCATCTTCGAAATATTCGTAAATAGATTTTGATAATTCTTCTCCACCTTGAACAGTGTTATTCCTAATATCAGCTCTGATACCTCTTATGCTTCTAGCTTCTTGCCTATTCCAATGTTCAACTACATAAGCATTCTTCCAAGCTGTATATACGTCATCTGCTAATGCTAAATCTGGGTATTTTGTACCGATTAGGTTTTTCTTATCTTTATCAGCAATGTAAAATTTTCCATCGCCATTAGTTTTGGTATGTGCACCTTTAAACTTCTTTTGAATGAAATTTTGCATTTCCCAAAATCTTTGCCTTTTACCTTCTTTTATTGCCATAATCCCTACTTTTTAATTTGATCTCTAGAAGTTGCCCAGTCTTTTGTGTCTTTGTTTCTATTGTATTGATCTACTAACCAGTCTTTATTGTCATTAGGTAGTTTTTCATCTTCTAATCTTACAAATTCATCATGTGTTATTTCAATTTGTACCCATTCATCATTTCTATCTTGATATGGTCTAGTGAAAGTATGTTTTGTAACTTCACCAGAAATTGCTTCTGATTTATGTACCCATATTAGTATTTTCATAGCTTTTCTCCATTTATTGTATTTTGCATTTTGTATTGCATCTATAAAACTTGTCATTTTATTTCTCTATAAACATATTATTTAGTGTTTTAGCTAATTGCGTTAAGTTATTAACATTAACGTTGGAAGCATTAGTTCCATACATTGTCTTAAAAGACTTTGAAACTTCTCTATCACTTGAACCAGTGATAAAGTAAGAAAGTATTTTAATACCTCTTTCTTGAAACTTCTTAATTTCATTTGCTGTGTGTAATGCAGCTTGCATTCCGTAATAGGAAATCTCTCTATTTTCAAAGTAAGGTTCTCCATCTGAAAAGTTAATAAAGTAACTGTCTAGATTATCTGAAGAAGCAAGTATTTCGCTTTGAATAGCTTCAAAACATAAACCTTCTGGTGTAGTACCAGGGCATATAATGTGTTTGAATAAATTTTGTATTTTTGAGATTTTATCTTTTTTAGAATCGTAAGCAATAAAAATAGCTGGAATCCAGCGTTTACCTTGTTGTTCTGTTGAACGGAATGAGATTGTAACATTAAGATTTCCTACCATTGAAGCAGCTTTTGCAATAGCAACTGCTGATGTCATTGATTTATTCCATTTGTCACCTCCCATAGAAGCAGAAGCATCGATTGAAATGTGAACATTAGCATCTTTGTGGTTATCAATAAAAACTTGTTGAAATATATTTTCGCTTCCAAATCCAGCCGAAGAGATCATTCTTTTATCAATCTTTCCAGAATTAAGTCTATTATATTTAAGGGATCTTTCTTCGTTTCTAACTTGAAGTTTTCTTCCCAATTGAGTACCGAGTCTAATACCATTATCAATTGCTATTTGGTTTCTTTCTGTATAATAGCTTCTTAGCGTAAGAGTTTCAAAAGTATCAGCATATATAACTTCTTTTGTAAGATTTCTAATAACTAAGCATTCAACACCATTGGAAGTAGTATGCCATTGTCTCCCTAGTTGACCTTTACCAACTGTATTGTATGAGGCTTGTGAATTGTTTATGGCATCAATTTTCTTTTTCTCAGTTTTTCGAATAGCAGACTTTTTAATAGAATTTCTAATAAAATCTTTTTGCTTTTCAATAGCTTTTCTTAATTTAGATTTGTCATTAAGAGATAGAGGCTCTAAGTCTGATTGGTCGGTATTCTCGTTACCTTCCCCACCTTCTCCGCCTTCCTCTTCATCTTCTTTAGATGGCTCTATTTGGGGTAATGTTTTGTCTAATATCTTTATAACTTCAATTGCAACATCAACAGCATCTGAGGTAGATTTTAATCTAGAGATATTAGATAAATTTATAGTGTTGTAAATCTCTCTTAACCCATTAAGAGCAGATAAATCTCTATTTGCATTTGTTAAATTACAAATTCTAAAGAAGTAAGAATCAATATTTTCTTCTCTATGTTCGCTGGATAGTAAGCCTTTGTCAATTACTTTATCATTGAAATATCTATCATATAAAGCATTGTAGTACCCCTGATAACCTGGAGCTGAAGTAAAGATATGATAGTCTATTCTTCTATCCTCTATAATATTAATTAGGTCTTTGAGAGTTTGTTGAGTGATACCTTTTGAATTCATTGATGTGGTAATTTCAAAATCAAAGTCATTTTTTAAGCGGTCATCACCATTGTAAGCCATTAAATCTTTTAGTAATTGAAAATCAGAGAGTTTAACGTGAGATCCTTCGTGTAAAGCAAGACCAACAGTAGAATCGAAAGATTTACCAGTGATTTTAGAAGAGATTGTAACAGTCTTACCATCAGTGTAAGATTCATCCCTATTGTTATATTTTACTTCAACGTCATCACCAGAAACGATTTTAACGAAGTTGCCGACAGCTTTTAATCTTGAAGCCATCTTAATATAGTCTTTTTTGTTTGAAAATTTTTCTCCAGTCAAAACGTCTGTGTTAGAAATAGTATCATCTAACCAGAATGAAGAAAAGTTATTATTTTTTGACCAATTTGCCATCTATTATAGTGTTTGATTGTTATTAATTATATATAAATATAAGAAAAAAATACGAGATATCCAAATGTTTTAACAAGTATTTTGAGAAAGTTATTAACAGGTTATTAACAGATTTAGTTAATTGCAGACCCTGTGATGGCATTAGTTAGTTTTAATCCCATCTTAGTAGCTATATCTGTAACATGGACTTTTAGCTCATGAGAACCAAAACTATTGTCAGAAGTCATTTCAGCTTTTACTAGATTATAATCACCAAAAGAATTTTTCTTTTTGTAAAAAATCATATTATTTTTTAATTCAACTCTATAATTCTCTCCAAGATTATAGCAATAGACTTGGGGTTTTTTAGGAGCTGTTGGTTCTTTTTGTATCCTTCCCGGACTAGGTTTTACTTTCTTTTCTTTTTTACTCATAAATAGTGTTTTGTGGATAATTGATTTATAATATAAATATAAGACTTTTTTTCGACTTATCCAAATATTTTGAATGACAATTTGACAATTTTTAGTGACAATTTGTCATAGACTCTTTGGAGTTTTTCTCGATTCCTAGAGATTTTATACATATTAGTTCTGAAGCTTTGTTCCATCTATTAGTCTCGTCCCCATCTGAAAATATTATTTCCTCTATTTCAGAAGAAAATTCATCTTCGCAAATAATTGCATCAGCATTAGTTATCCATTCCCAAACAGAATTCATACCACTATTTCTATATCTATCGCATATAGAATCTTGACATATCCATCTTTTATGAAAACCCATTATTTTCTCCTTTTGATTGTAACTTTTGATTTATTATGATTCTTATTTGGTTTTATATATACTTTTCTGCTATCATTACCACCTGGTTTATACGTTGGTTTATTCCAACTAGGTCTTGGTTTGTTTACTGTATTTTTTATTACAATATGTGTTGCTGTATGATAATGTGATGGTGGACAAGTATTATAATAATAGTACCAAGGGTAATAATGGGGTTTGCCATAATAATAGTAATATCCACTATTCCATCCCCAATATATTTGATTATCATAATATGTTACTGAAGCATGAGATTCTCTTACATCTGAATATTCAGCATCCGTAAGATAATAAACTCCTGTACAAC
>Ga0098058_1000819_pt1 | contig 10089 bp, 3 predicted proteins | sample 19_taG_FD_75061 | JGI IMG/M metagenome (GOLD analysis project Ga0098058, IMG submission 75061) | Marine viral communities from the Subarctic Pacific Ocean - 19_ETSP_OMZ_AT15317 metaG | ecosystem: Environmental > Aquatic > Marine > Oceanic | place: Pacific Ocean | collected 2015-01-19 | reverse complement strand
CATCTCCATCGACGGAGATGTACAGATCAATGGGTACGACGACCTCTATTTTGGCGGCGATGTTCCGTCAGTTCCCTACACCTTATTTGAAAACAAAGCTGCGGGCGCTGCTTCAGTATTTAGAATAACGACCAGCGATTCAGATTCTGCTTATACAACACCACTCACTACCCCGAGCTTCACCATTACTACTGGTGATACTCTTGTGGATGGCGGCGGTGGGAGCCAAACAAAGTCTGGCAATATCGCTTTAGAAACGGGGGAAACAAACGCCACATTAGGAGAGACCGCAGGGGCTACGGGAAATATAACTTTAACCACAGGTCGCGGTAGTAACACCAGCGGGGGCACCGCCGGTCATTCTGGCAGTATTGACTTACAGACAGGACTAGCTGCCGGTAGCGCCGGTAGGGGGTATGTCCGGGTTGACTCGAAAGGTATCGTCCCCCCAATTTTCCAGCAGAACAATGTAGTTCCTACTGTTACGGCAGTATATGGAATTCTCATGAATCAAATAACGCTCGACAGCGATACCTGTCAGTCCGTCCAGCAAATATGGAGTCCCCGAGATGACGTGTTAATTTACGACGTTAAGGTAGCTAATTTCAATAACACCATCCCCTGTATAGGGGTTCCTGTAACGACACCGCACGGAGGATTCACCCAGGAGACGAATGCGGACATCCAGCTCTATAGATACTCCGGAGGCGTGGCTAGTTATGACGAACCGATCTTGATATCGCACGGGGCATTGGGCGGAGCTTGGGGCCCGACCGGCGCAGGTGGTACTTTACTCGGCCCCATGAACACCCCTCACGTAGCAGGGTTTGACATAGCGCAGGATGGCGGTCCCAATCTACAGAGGGGCGTTATCCTTTCTATTGGCCCTACGCACATGGCACAATCGGCCCAGGTACGTTGCGCTGGGATATTTCCAGGCACATCAAAGATAGACGGAGCGTCCACCAATGATACAGTAATGATAGAATTTTCTGTCAGTAAAGGTACTACAGGATGGAAACATGGCCCTTGGGTCGTGTACCTATACTGTTTAATTTACGACCAAGCGTCGCTTCCAACATAGAAAAGCCCGGAGACAGCACTATGCGCCTACTAGACAAACTAGACCCGACAATTAATATTGCTATTGGCGTCTACAAAGATAAAAAACTCGTAGACCAACGTTTTGGGCACAATGTTGTCACCAATGTCGGGCGGCAGTGGCTTGCTATGCTTGTTGGGTCAGATGACTACTCTACAGACCCCCCGAGCCCCCACATTACTTCTAAAATTGGCTACATAGGGTTTGGCTGCGGTGGCGCACTGCAGACCAATAGCTTGTTTGTTACTGGCCAGACAGAGCTAGTCACCGTGACTGCTTTACAGGACCCCGTCCCTTTGCATATTGCCCTGGGCGGCGAACGGTACTATTTGAAACAGGTGGATGACCAAGCAAACAATAGCGTTTACTTTCCCGGCGATTTTAGAACAAGATTTATTGTCGATGTCGCGGAGTCAGAGCTTTCTTTTACTAATAATACTACGCGGGTTTCAAACGTTGCGGTTGGGACGTCCGTCCCTATTTCCGAAGCGGGGCTGTATCTAACTACGGCTAAGCCGACTTTTACTCATGAGGCTCTGCCGCCACTTGCTGGGGAAGCAGACCCTTCCCAGCCTAATCAACTAGTGGCATATAATATTTTTGATCCTATTGTGGTTACACCTAATGTTATCCTAAGAGTTGAGTGGGAACTGCGGTTCTAGAGAGGTTTACGAATGGCATATAAATATTTTGGCCGACTAGCTGGGTTGACATCTGCGGTAGACGCCCTCACCACGTCCGCGCCTCCGAATACGACTACACCTTTTAATCCGCAGGCCCCTGCAACTAAGTTTATGGCCTACGGTGAGAATGCGACTAGCGGAGCGTTTAATAGAGCGTTCGGCGCTTTGTCCGCAAACATTGACTCCCTTAAGGGCGTGTTCGACGCTCCCGCTTTGCGTAGAGAAGTTCTATCTCCTCGCAGGGTGTCTACAGACCATTCCGATTCGGATGAAACAGGGTTTACTGTTCTTGGTAGATACGGTGCAAGTAACACCGAGGGCATACAATCGGGCGGTGATGGCACTGAGATCAACTTGGGTGCACAAGACCAGCCTCCGACCTGGGTCTATCTAGGTCTTCATGAATCCGAAATCTCTTCTTTTATCCGTTTATACAAGGTCTCTCACGACCCTAGTTTGCATGGGGGCAGCGATATTGACGGGGACCGCGCTGACATCTCCAACAGGCTAACAGTCTCACCCTCGTCAGCAATAGTTGGCTCGGGCGCTGCTTCTAATTCATATTTTCCGGAAATTCCAGGATATGAAGGCGATGACCTACAAAGTCTTCCCATGTTCATCCCGGCGATTTCTGCAATCGCGTCAGACGCACAGCCCTATGGCGGGACAGCCCTGACCCTTAACGTCCACACCTGGGAAACAGACGGCATTACTCTCTCCCCCTCCGGGCACAGCTTTTCCGATTTATGCCTCCGCCCCGGGTGCTATCTAAAAATTATGGGGCATGGCAGCGGTGGAGTGCTCAACGGCTTAACAAACGACGGGCTGTACCAAATTGCGTCTATTCGACACAGCCAGGATGGCGATAAAGCTGTTCTATCCCGTGGTAACTTAATTAAAGTTACCGTTGCGGATAAAGTTCCTTACAGTGCGGGACAACTTGTTGCTTGGCGACCGCCGCCCGAACATGCCAGCGGGGACGCTAGTCTCAAGACTGCCGCTGCCCCAAATTATGCGCATATTGTGCATATTATTGATCGTCCTGACGTTCCTCCCCCCGCAGGCGGCGACGAGCCTTGCGATTTATACTTGGCTGTGGTGGGGGCTAGTGACGATTTTGCGGGCAGCAAAGCTTCTACAGATGACTTCCAAAAGTTTGGCCGACGGTTGTATGGGAACGTGGGCCTCCCTGATAAGGAAGAAGGTGCTGCGTCTAATTGGAGCTTAATAGTTGGCACGGAGGTATGGGCGAGAGATGGTGCCTGGACAGCTTCTACGGTATTGAACGTTGTTCCTCCGAGCGCTCCTATCCATTTTCATCAGGATTTGATCCACGGGTTTGCCAGACCTTGTAGCCCTTTGGGCTTCTTGCTTGGCCCTACTCTTACGTTCACTGACGATAACGAGATCGTTAAGGGGGACTATTACTGCTACTGTAGTACGCTAACGACAGTAGGAGAGCAGCTTAGAGGAAACGCTGCTTCCGCTATACGCGGTAGTTACGAAGACCCCTCCGCCGAAATGGTTATTAACTACGGCGACATGCGCTCTATCACGGATTTTGCTCGGCATGTTCGGGCAGGGTACGAACAGTGGGAACCCGCAGCAGCGGGGCTCGAGTCGCCCTATGCTTCTGGCTTTGGCCCAACGAGGTTAACTCTCGGAAATGACATTTACTACATGGAGTTGGAATATGACTCGGGGGGCGCTCCGGGCGCTTCCTTTGAGGCAGACTATCCTGGCTTGGTGGGAACGCAGATAACCACTGAGCACAATGGCACTAATCACGAGGCGGTAGGGACAGTAGTTGGGGTGTCTGGTAATTATCTCCTCCTTAAGAATGTCCAGCTTGTGGAATCTGGGCACCCGACCCTTTCGACATTCCGGGGGGACCAGCAGTTAATTGTCGATCTCGTTTCCGGAAATTTAGGCGGCAATGGGTACAAAAATCTCCTACCATTAGGCGGTGGGGTGATCTATAGAGTAAAGAGACTTATTAGTTCTAATACGTCTTTTGGCGGCCCGTTCGGCGGCCCACTTGAGGAGTTCACGCCTACGGCAGGTTTGAACGCTGTATACAATAATGACTATGCAGCGGACCCCTCCTTACGCGGTCAGTACGGGACTGGTAACGAGATTCTTTACGCAGAGCAGGATAGACCGATAACGGTTATTTTCGATTTTACGGACGTAGACCAAACACTTTTTAAGCTCCACTCGGACGCGGACCCTACGAAATCTATTCGTTTGATAGACGCTTTTGGGCGCGCTTTGGATACGCTTTTGCTGGGTCGCATTAGTCTGGAGTGGGGCCGGTCGTCCTATGACCGTCGTATTGCAGCGGCTCCTGCTACTGAACAGAGACCCCTTACGTTCTTTGACGAAAATACAAATGCTTGGGGGTGGAAGTCTGACTTTAATATGCTCGAAAATAATTGCGGTATCCCACTTACCAGCCACGACACTCACGAAACTTGGGTGACCACGGCCAAAGACGATGACCAGATTGGTTATACCTACGGGTTTAAGACGAATTACGATGAGCCACGAGCCTTTGACTACCGAGGCATGCCTAAAGAGATAAACACTTTCTCTGCTGGTGATAACCGACAGCCATCTATGATGGAAGCCTTGGAGGCGCTTAAGCTAGGCAGCTACGCGCCTGGAGAGGCTGATAGGGTTGGTAAGATAGACGCTGCTGGTAAAGGGCAGGCGGCAAATAACTTTGGAACGTTTTCAAATGGTCTTATCAAGGGCGGCTGGGTCTCTTGGTGGCGTAAGGACAGAGATCAGTGGAATACGGATTATAACTACGCCGGTAGCGGCGCTGTTGTTGATAATGATCACAAGATAGATATTGGCGAGGCATGGTTCCTTAAGGGTGGCGTAAAGGTCTATCAGCCGGAAACCCGGCTTTCTCTCGATAATATCGCTACTGGTGAGGCATGCAGCAACGGTGATCACATTCTATTTTTCCACTTCGACTCTGCCGAAAATTCAGGGGATAACTATGTTGGCAGATACCGCGTCGTGCATCTTGGGGACCTCAACAACTCTGACATGACAGCCTTCCCCAACTCGGGAATGGAGATTTGGGACAACCCTTGGACTATTCCCATATGTTTACTTACGTACGACCTGAGCATTGATAGGATCACTAAGGTAATTGACTGCCGCCAACGGATATCTCGTGAGGATTCTCGTGGGAACATTTACGTAGGCACACATGGCGCTGCTGGAGAAGCCTTCCCCGCTACCACTGATGTAGGTGACTACCCAAATCAGGTTACTCATTTTGGCTCTATAGGGGAGGCTCTTGCAGCTATTGGTTGTTGGGACCGTCTACGAAGCAAGTGCCGAGATAATGAAGTAGACCGCTACTGGACTATTGAGGTTATCAGCCACACATTTGAGTGGCCTTTTGACTTACCTTCAACTGAGTATGACCAAACGGAAGCGGAGAAGAGAGGCTTAGGGTACCCCTATAGAATTCCTGTAGACGGACTCACGATTATTGGCCGCGCCCCTTCTGGCGACAATCCTCATTATACGGGTGACGACGCATTGATTATATGGGGGAACCCCAATATCGGAACCGGCCCATCCAACGGGGATGGTTGGACAGACGCTGCGGGCTCGCCGGAACAAAACCTTATCGACCTCAACGGTAAGAGCGGTTTGGTTTTCCGTAATCTCTCGTTCTCTTGGCTTGGCGCGGACACGGTTGCTATGCAAAACATTGCCCTAAATCGGGATATTGCATATGACTACGCCGATCCAGATACGTGGTATGCAAACATGCCTGGGTGCAATCTGTTTATCAATAGGACCGCAACCCCCGAAGACTACGAAGTGGGCGGTGACTTAGAGGACGGGGACCGCCCGAGTTCTTTTTATGTAGCGGAGAACGCAACGGCTCAGTTGGACCTTCGGTCTGCTACCAGTCGGGACATACTAATCGAGAACGTCCATTTGCATGGAGGTTCTGGTTTTCTCTTCCATGTTGACTACCCTAATTTTGACAACCTTACCATCCGTAATTGCTCTGCTTCTCACGTGTCAAATACGTTTGTTACGATTGAGTCTGTTTCCGCAGATCCCTTAGACGGAGCCCAAGCCACAAATCCAGGGTTTCATAGAAACGTACTTATCGAGAACTGTACAGCAACTTCGCATGACAATGTTACTGGCCCCAACAGTATTGAGTGGAAGTTTTCTAACGCTATTCACTTGACAGGTTGCCCGGATTTTAAGGTCAAGAACTGCACTATTACTGGCTTTCTGTCGGGCGTGTGCGCTCGTAACCAGAACTGGTGGTACACGAAAGAGTACTGGGTGAGCGGCATCGTCGCGAATTTACCTACGTCTATGAGCGGCGACATGCCCGGTGCGGGCGGGCTCATTGGAGTAGACGCTGTTCAGCCTAGCTTTGGGGTTGTTACCGGCTGTACTTTTGGGTACCAATACCAGCGTGGAATTTTGTGGCACTGCGTTGAGGAGACGTCTCCCGACTTGGGCGGAGCTTGGGGAGGTATAACTATCACAGACTGCACCTTTAAAGATTGGGCCACAGATAGAGTTGTGCAGTCCGCTCTGTACAAAGACGTTTGGGTACCCCAAGACACTGTTGGCCTGATACCTGCACCGGCTATTGAGACCGTTGGCCCAGACACCGTAGTTAAAGGGAATAAGTTCATTCGTCGAGAACATGGTCCGAACTGGGACAATATCAGTTGGGACGTGCGTCACCATATCGTTAACTGCCGTGGCGGAAGCGCTATCCGACCAGATCTGCCCGCCAATCCGCTTGGGGATTACGCCTTAGACGACACGTATGGCAACAATATTATGATTACTAATAACTCGGCTAATTGTCGAGCAGGGCATAGTTTCATACAGTTATCTTATGCTGCCGCCTCGGTAGTCTCGGATAATACGGAAGACTGTACAGAAAGAGATACTGGCCATGGGAACAATGGTGATGTCGCTAAACATTTTAGCCTGGGTTACCGATCTACCGATGCTTCCTTTTACGGTTATTTTTTAACTGACGTAACCGTTGATAATAACATTTTCGCCTGTAAACCGGAGTATGGCGCGTTTGGTGACTATGCTAACGCTCTGTGCTACCGTGTCCGAAATACCAATAATACTTGGGGCGGCTACTTTGCGTACAAGTATCGGAATTTTACTGGCACCGGCCCCAATATACCTGTTTGGGGCATGTGTGAATCTGTAGAAGGGGTAACTAGCGGGAATAATTTCAATGGCTTGGACATTGTGTTTGGTGGTGCAGACATGGACGCTACCGGGCATATTATCAGTGATAATAACTTTGCTGCTAACCAGAACAACGTTGTTGCCGCCCAATATGACCTTAATTGGTACCACACTAGTGACGTTAAGAAGATGGGCGGGTCGATAATTTTAGACCACGAGTATAATCTAGGCGGGGTATACCAAGCGTTAAACGATGTCTCTATTACAAACAATCGGACCAACGGTGGGAACATTACAATTGGGTTTGACATTGATTATGGGCCTTACAGCAGGTACCACAATGTGACCGTGTCCGGTAACGATCTTGTGCATTTGAAATTGCCGCAGGCGGCCACATGGCAGACCCAGGAGCACGGGGTCTATGGCCTGTACTCAGGTGGCCGTATTCGTTTCGGCGCTATTCCTGTGGATTGTAAGGTGATAAACAATTCTGTAGGTGCCGCTATAAATAATGTGGAAGGCGGCATTCAGGTTGGGTTTGGCGATAACATGAATGTGTATGAGCCCAACGTCGCGACCCCTCCCCATTTTATGACCGTCCCTTATAACTGCGTTATCAGCGGTAATGACATGCGAGGTTCTGTTATTAAAACGGCTGGCTGGATGTTTAATATCAGTGATAATACAGCTGTCGGGGGCATTTTCCATAACGCAACTGTGTACGATGAACTAGTAGCTTATACCACCGATGGTGGCAGTACTTTTCATAATAATGCCAGTCTAGCCGTAGGGCTCTATCATTGGAAGCTGGGGGCAAAGTTCGGCATCGACGGGCCCTATGGAAACTGGTTAGACCTAACGGAGCAGGCAACAGACGGTGGTTCTAATACGCAGATTAGGAATAATCAGTTCGCGAGCAAAAAATCATACTCGGATGAAGACCAGTATCACAGCGTCCCGAACGCTATGGAAAATGACGCATGGGACAGCACTAACAGCCCAAAAGATAACTGGGGCCCGATGATTGCTATAAACAGGGCGCACAACTCAATAATTGACGGTAACCAGGGGGTTCGTCTTATTGTTGCACAAGACTGCCAGAGTTTGAGAATTACAAATAACAATATGACAAACGGACGTGAACACTGGAACGGTGGACATGGGTTCACTTTCGGCTACGGCGGTCATATGGAGTTGTTTGGGCTTATGACTGGGGCAGTTATTAGCGGAAATAAACTTATCTGGGAGCGGGCGAATGTGCCTGACAATACGACTGGGGACGGGTATGACCAGTTGTTTACCTATAATGTTAACCAGCTTCCTTTGGCTGACGGCAACCACCCTTCAAACAATTCCACTATTCCCTACGTCGGAGTAAACAAGCCCTGTCTCGATCCCTTCGAGTGCGGCTTCTTTCCCGAGAGGGCTGATGGTGTGGCACCGGCTGTGGATAACGCTGGTCAGCGGGCAGCGGATTTTGAGAGTGCTGCTGCGTGGGGATTTGAGCAGGGCCTAATGAAGGGCACGTGGATGGAGGGATGGAGCGGGAGCATTTATTATAATAATGGTCATTCTCACGATGGAGACACGCTCCCCTTAGATATTGATAACCTTCGTCTAACGAATAATTCTTTCGCAGGTAGGTTCTGGGACCACTCGACAGAAGACTTCCCCGATATCCAGAATCCCTTTGTCACTGGGAATGTATGCTTTGTCAATAAGTGGTTTGAGGGTAGGCTTGAGGACTACAGGTTGCTGATCGACTCGGGGGGCAAGTACAATGAAAGGTGTTGGTTCCGAGCCTTCTCTACAGGGATGATTTACTCGGGTAACATCTCGTACGCTAGTGCGGGAATCGGTAGGCAGCAGTCAGATCCCGGTGGTGCCGCAGTTTATACTGACGCTCGCGGGGCCTATGCTGTTATTTCAGGTAACCACTTTAAGGGCTTTGAGGGCCCGTGGATTACTGGTGGTGGAGCCGTTCTTACCGGTAATAACTATACTATGTATGCCTCGGATGCTAATGAGTCTTGTTTCGGTAATGAAGTACATGGCTTCTATACGAAGCACGATCTTCCGGGTGCTTACGTTGAGACCGCTTCTCGGGGCGGCCCGAAGTTTGGTTGGAGTTGCCTGCCACCTGGGACTACGTGGGGCTGGGCTAACCTATCCCCCGAAGCGTACAGCGGTCTAGTCTTGATTGGCGAGCTAGGCGGGCAACCGCAGTTTACCAACAGTAGGCACTGGACCGCATTAGACCAGATTCTCCCCGGTGGCTCCGGTTGGGGCGGTGTCCCCCAAGCTGAGAGGTATGTCGCTGCTATGGGATTATTAAGTGAGGCTGACGCCAGTGCGGCGGGTGGTGGCTATATAGACACCCTTGGTAATAGCGCTGGTGGTAGCCATGGCTATCATAATGAGACCAAATTCCCTGTAGTAGGTCCAACCAGTCATTGGCTCGATATTAGCTAAAAAATGGGGGGCGCGATTTACGCGCCCCCCGGTTTTCTCTTTACGAGATTTTGCCTATGCAGCAGCAGGTTCAGCAGCGTCAGTAGCAGCAGCGCGATTAGCGCGTGCTTCATTGAATTTCTCAATGCCTGCCGACAAGAGCGCGTCAATTGCCGTCAGAGCGGCATTTGCAGCGATTACGATGAGGACTTGATTCCCCACCTGCTTTCCGAACTCCCGTGCCTTTTCGCCACGAGTAGGTTTTCTGCCCCAAGACCACTTTGTAGATTTTCGTGCCATTGTAGTTTCTCCCGTGTATCTGTGAGAAAAAGCGAAGGGGGAAAGATACACAACCCTTCCTTCACTACTCTTATCCCCAAAAAGGGGTGTATTTTTGCACTATCTAACGGTGATTCCACGGTTCTTGGCATGGCAGCGAAGGTCCATCCAAGAGTGGAACGACGTGGCATTTTCCGGTGGGAGGTCTATGTTGAGCTTGGTGAGCACGCGCTCCCACAGGTCGATGAGCCCCTCAGCCTCTGCGTGGCCGCCCTCAAGATCTGGGTTGGCAGTGAAGAATCGGTCCTCCGGAAGGAGGTCGAACAGGCACTTGTCGTGCGTCTCTGGGAACAT
>Ga0098058_1000811_pt1 | contig 10142 bp, 9 predicted proteins | sample 19_taG_FD_75061 | JGI IMG/M metagenome (GOLD analysis project Ga0098058, IMG submission 75061) | Marine viral communities from the Subarctic Pacific Ocean - 19_ETSP_OMZ_AT15317 metaG | ecosystem: Environmental > Aquatic > Marine > Oceanic | place: Pacific Ocean | collected 2015-01-19 | reverse complement strand
GTAACGAGGCCGGACGATTTGCGACCCCGTTAAAATCGGCGCATAGGTCGTTTTTAATTTTTCACAAAAACGCCCCTCGGCGTATTTTAACAAACGCTCGTCGCCCGAGCTTTTACACGTTTCGCCGTCGGTCTTTACCGATCCTTTGTCGGTTAGCGGGGGGCTCCCGTTATAGGCTTCGGCGATGATCTCACGCAATACCGCGAGGTTTTTCGTCCCGTTCGGCCTTAAAATCCCGATTTGTTTCGAAAAGGCCCGGGCTTTTTCGTAATCTTCCTCGACCGACGCGACCCAACGGTCGGCCCGACCTTGGTTTATTCTCATTCCGTAAACGCTGATCAAATGAAGCGACCATGCAGCGTAGCATTGGTCGGCCCAATTCTCGATTCTCGCGCCGTATAGATGTTTAAAAACCTGTTCGGTTATATTTACGTCGTTCTCGGCGTAATCTCGGGCGGCCTTTGGCCATTCCTCGAGGTTAACGCCGTCGAGCTCCCCGTACCGGATACGCCAAATGTCATCGCCGGATTTGCCTACCATGCCAAACCCTAGATAACGCTTGCACAAAACGTCGAGCGAGCTTTTTCGTTTTTCAAACGCCCCCGTCGCTATCCCGAGCAATTTGTCGGCGATTTGCGTGTCGAAGATTTGGCCCCGTTCGTAAGCTGCATAAACCACCGGCAAAAACGAGGGGTTTTCATTCACTAAACACGCGAGGTCGTAACTTATGTTTTGCCCGTTTAAAAGGGCGTCGGGGTTCGCTAAATGCTTTTCGATATGCTCATAAATCGAAAACGAGCCCGCCGAATTTCTTATTTCGAGCTCGGCCGGTTTGTTTAAATGTTTCCAAGCCGCCGAAACAATGCGCGGCGTCAAACATTCCGACGTGATTAAATGCGTTTCGAGGTCAATCGTTAAAACGTCCATTTTTTAGCCTCCGAAGGTCCGAGGGGGCGCGACCCCCTCGGTTTGTTGGGTTAGTCGTCTTCCGGGTTTGGTTCGAAGTCGACCCTCGTAAAATCGTTTCCATTCGACGTTAAAATCGTTTGGGCGCTGATCTTAATGCTTTTCCCTTTTAACGGTTGCTCGACCCATTCCTCGGTATCGTTGGCGCCCTCGACATCGTCGCCAAGATGAAAACAAGCCTTTTCGGCAAACTCGACCCATTGGACGTCGGTTATTTTATTCGCCGTAACCGCGTCGAATTCGGCCGCCGCGCATAAAAACGACTTGAGCATTTTAAGCGATTGAGCCCATGACATCTTAATGAAAACGGTAACGACTTCGCCCGCTTGGTTACTTTGTCGGTCGTCGCCGCCCGGGGTTGTATAATTACCTTTGTCGACGATTACGTCGGTTATCGCCAGCTCGATAATGATCGAAATTTGGCCTATTTTGTTGGGATGCTCCGAAATTCGCTTTTTTACGTCCATAATGTCGGCGGCGTATTTGCCGTCGTTTAAATACGTGTTCGTTCGGCGAGGCATTTCTGCGGTTGCCAAACCTGCAAACGGGCTATTTTGAATGTTCATTTTTTACTTTTCCTTTTTGGTTTTGGGGCTATCCCCGGTTGTTAAAAACGTCGCTAAATTGAGTTTTTGTGGTGATCCGTGGGTCGCTTCGATGTATTCGGCGCCCGCTTTCGCTCGTTTGAGTGCATCGCCGAAGTCGAAATAATCCCACCAAACCGCGTCGGCGGGTTGTCCGGCGCGATGCGTTCGGCCTAACAGCTGTTCGAACATCCCCGCACTAGCGACCGGCTCGATGATAAAACACCTTGAATACATTTGTAAATTTCGCCCTTTACCGTGTACGGCGATTGAGGCGGCGCAAACGTCGCCGGAGGGTGGAAACGAACCGGCGCCATGGGTCGCCACCCCAAGACGGGCGAGGGCTTGCCCTACTGCGTTCGACGAATACCACAAGATCGCCGGTTCGCTTAAATCGTACAGATAGTTTTCGAGATAGCCAATTTTTTCTCGACATATCCAAACGGGGTCCGGGGTTGGGTTCGCCCGGTCCTTTATCGCGTCCCATTTAAGGACGACGCGCCGTAGCTCGTCGTTACCGCCGCCGTTCCGCGACCAATCCATAACGAGCTTAGGCGAATCCCGCCCCTCGCGGGGGTTATACCGTAAGACATGCCCGACCCGTCGGTTTAACTCGCGGCGAGTCTCTAGCCATTCCAAATCCTCGCCAGATTCGCCCCAATCCCACCGATAGTAAAAGCCGGTCGCGAGGTTTTTAAACGTCCGGCTTTTAGCCGAAGCGTCGGCGATAGGCTCGCCGTCGGGGGTTTTCCATTCCTCGCGAAGTTTCTTTAATGCGTCCCGAACCGTCGCCGAATGTTTCGGCCGGTGTCGGTTTAAATACAGGCTCGAGGCGCACGAGCTCTTAGTCGTTACAATTACCCCGGGCGTCGAGGTTAGACGTTCGCGAAATGCCCGACGAATCGACTCTTTATTTACCGGCGTTAAATTGGATTGACTCGACCAGGCGACGAGATAGGCGAGTCGGTTTAAGTCGCTCGCGTTAGGTTCGCCGTCGGGGTCGACGCAAGCGGCCCAGCGTTCGAGCTCCCAACGATTTAACGGAATGGGGGCGCGGTCGCGTAACGCGAGCTCGAGAATATGGGCGTAGTCGAGTAAGCTTTTACTCGTTAGCGTACCGCTCAAAGCTAAAAGTTTGCACCGGGGATTATCTCGGAAATACCGCAAAAACCGGCGTGTTCGTGTGCTGGTTTTATGGCGTAAATAATGCGCTTCGTCGGCGACGATTAGATCGGGTTTTAAATCGTTTAAAATTTCTTCCCTTGTCGAGATTATCCCGTATGACAAAATCACCGGGGTGGGGAAACGAAAATGTTTCGACCATTTCTCGGCCTCGGCTTTCATTTGGCCGACGAGGGAGGGCGGAACAACGACGACCGGGGTTTTCGCCCCGGCCGCCGCCCCTGCTAATAGCGCGACAAGCGTTTTACCCGAACCAACGGCCATTAGACCGACGCCCCCGCCGTATTTCGCCACGTTGTCGAGCTTGGCCCCTTGTATCGGCCGTAAAGTCGCACCGCCGAGCCCGAGGGCGCTAGTCCATCGGGCGGCCGCTTCCTCGGAACCCTCGGAGGATTCGCGAGGCAGGTTTAAGATACGGTCTAAGTCGGACGGAATGACGCGACGCTTTAAGTTTTTTAAATGTTGATCAAGGTCCATCGTTTAAAATCCCGCGCGTGAGTATTTCCCATGCAAGACAAGCCACCGCCGGAACCTGTCCATTTCCAAGGGTTCTAAGTCGGTCCACCCTAGCGGCCACCCCATAAGCCACCCGACCCACGTCGGGTTCAATTTCCCACCATCCTCGCACACATTCCCGGCCATCGCTCGTGCGTCGTCCGGAGAGATCGCGCCGGCGTTCACCAATCTCTCCAAATGGCCCTCGGTGCTGGATCCCCCCCTCAGAGCGACGGTGGTTGGGGTCGGGTAGGAGAGCGCCGGGGGTGACCTCTGTTTTTTTACGGCCGTCGCTAGTCCATCGCCGCTTTTCTTCGATAAACCTTTTCGGTTGTAATTCCCGTTTACCGTCGGCGGCCACATTCCGCGCCGAGCCATTGTCGACAAACTCGGGCGACGTTTTCCCTTTATTCCCTTTTTCCAGTCCGCAGAGTATCCCCCCGACCCGTAATCGCTCGCCGTCGGTGTCGGGTAGATAGGCGAAAATCCATATTCGGTCTCTTTTGTGAGGGGCCCCAACGTGGCGCGCTCCCAGCACGCACCACCTCGCATCATACCCCATCGAGGCCAGGTCGCCGAGTACAACTCCAAGCCCCCGAGAAGTGAGCATTGGGCTATTTTCCACGAAAACGAACCGGGGTCGAACCTCGCAAATGATCCGGGCCATCTCGCCCCATAAACCACTTTTTTTCCCTTCGATACCGGCGCCCCCCCCTGCACTGCTGATGTCCTGACAGGGAAACCCTCCGGTGATGACATCAATTGAGCCTCGCCAGGGGAGCCCGTCGAAGGTTTTAACGTCGTCCCAAATTGGGAAGCGTCCGAGCATTCCGTCTCTCTGGCGGGCGAGTAGGACGCTCCGGGCATAGGGATCAATTTCGCAAGCGCACCGGGTATCAAATCCGAGGAGGAGGCCTCCCAAGATACCGCCGCCGGCCCCTGCAAATAATGCCAACTCACGGATCACCTCCAATCCCGGCGCATTTTGCCTAATTTTTCGATAGCATCAAGGGCGTCGGGGAGGTTGGCCAAACCGCGAGCGATAACCGCAGCTCGTTTGAGCATGTCGACGGTGAATTGGTGGCCGGTTGCGGCGTGTATATCCTCTGGCGGTACGACTTGAAATTCGCCGGCTAAACGCTCAAACTCTCGCGCCAAACTCGCGACGTCGAGGGTTTCGGGGTCGGGGTTGCCCTTGCAACCTTTACCGATACGAGCGAAAACGCGGTCGAAATGTAGATTTTGATTGACGTAAGACATTAAAAACCCCCCACCGCTTGGGTTCGCTCCCAAACCAATAAAAACAAATGGACATATATCGCGGCGGCGATAGTAATTCCGTAAAACCAAACCTTTAAACGGTCGGACATAGTACCCCCAAAGCCCCGTCTCTCGCAGGACTCGTTGTTTGTTATTCTTCGTTTTTGTTTTCTTCTTTCAACGCTTCTACATACGCAATAAAAGCCCGGTATATCTTAGCTTTCGACCTATCGATTAGGTCTTCTTTCTCGTCAAGGTGCTCTTCCACCCTTTTGAGTTCACGAATAATGGGGTTGTGGTAGTTAGATTCGAACCCCAGTCGGAAATCAAACTGGGTAACAGCGTCTAGTATTTTGTCACATACAACTATAATTGTTCGCATGTCCGAACAGGGGAGATACGCTTCGCTTACCTCTACACAGTACAACCCTTTTGTCACTGCTCGTTCATAGCACTCTTTGTAGGGATAGAGGTCTACTTGAGGCAGCTCTTTGTTTATTTCAAATGAGCAGTATTCGTGCCCCTCGTTACCATACCGACATAGTAAGGTGCCTCTTGTGTGTGTCCCGCAGTAGTACAGATCCCATGTACACTCTCTCCCTGTGCTGCCATCGCTGTGTGTGTAATTTCCTGCATAGGTACCGAGAAAGACACACTTGTCACAATCGTGTTGGTATTTCCTTATCATTTGTCTTGTCCGTTGTTTGTTGTTTGTTCGTTTGTTTGTTTAATTTTCGGTGTTTTTTATTTTTTGTGCGGCGCGGTTTTGGTTATTTATCGGCGCCCGTAAATTACGACGGCGCCGGCTAGCTCGAGAATCGGCAAAACGGATCGAAACGTACCGTTACCGGAGTCAGCTAAAATAAGCCCCTCGGGTTTGTCCTGTTTGAAAGCCGCCGCGAGGACGCCGCATAGGAATTTAGACCCTTGGCCGTAATCCGCGTCGAGGGTGTAAAAGTCGCGGCCCTGGGCGGCCGGCAGGCTTTCAACCGCCGCGATATATGGCGCGACCCATAGGTTAAAACTGATCGCGTTACTTGGGCCATTCGCGCCGAAGAGGGCGTCGACCATGACGATCAAATGACCGGCGAGGGCGTTTACTTGCGAGACGACCTCCCTTGGGGCGCCCGGGGCGGGCTTGCCTGTTTTTACTTCGTAAGCCTCGCGGTCCAGCTCGGCGCCGCTTTTTTCGCTCTCTGGAACAATGACAGTATAACCCTCGGGGTTCCCTTCTTTAAACCACCCGCCGTCATTTTCTAGTTCCATAAAGGAAACAAAACGGTTCCAACGACTCGCTGTCGGCGTTGAGGGGGCTATTTCCGCTTCGAATTTTTCTCGCACATCACTTTCGGCCATACCGCCCGCGTCGACGATCTTTTTACGCATATCATGAGCGACCTGCTTTAGCGTATCGACGGTGCATCGTTTAGGTGCGAAAATTTCGGCGCCCTTGGGGGAGGCTTTCGGTGTCGTTTCTTTAGTCGGTTGCATGGATATATTACCCTCATTATCAATTTCGGCCCCGGCCGCCTCGAGGACGTCGCGCCAATGTTTCTCGTCGATTCCCTTTGTTTTTAGGAATGACATAACAGTTTCGCCGGGGATTTTACCCCCGAAAAGGTTTAACATTTCGATCAATTTCTCGACCGCCTCTACCTTTGGGTCGGCTTTTTTGGGCTCGTGCTTTTGAGGCTCGGGCGCGTCGGGGCTTAGAATACCGAACGCGGCTTGTATATCTTTTGACTTTTTAGACATTTTTAGTTTTCCTTTTTTCGTTTTCGTTTTGGTTTTGGTTTTGGCGTCGTCTGACGCTCCTCTATTATTATCACGACTGCTAACTTTAGCAAGCCCCGAATCGCTATTTTTTCGGTTACGAGGCGAAAAGGGGCATTCGCCCGCAAAAAAACAACCTCCAAAATCGTTACACGCGCCGGTGTTAGGGTCGCAAGCCTCGCCGGTTGGGTCGATCTTTTTCGGTGCCATTTCCTCGGCGATCTCACCCATTAAAGCCCAGTTTTTTTCTATGTCCTCCCACTTTAAAACCGTCGAAACCGACATAGAAACGGGGAGGCCCCGCGTTCGGTAATAAATCAGCTCGGCGTCGACTTCGGCCGGTTGGCTTTCGTGATATGCGGCGTAAGCATAGGTTAAAAGTTGGACGTCGGTGTTTAATTCGCCTCGAGTTTTCGCCCATTTAAAATCGGATGTCGTTTTATGGTCGCCGACATAGGGTCGATCTTTACCGAGCATGTCTATTCGACAAAGGATTTTCGAATTTTCCGCGAGGGGGAGCGTTATCGACTTTTCGATCTCGAGCTCGTCGGGGTTCGGTAGTTTATCTAGGCCGCACGAAGCGATCCGCCCCGCTTTTGTCGCGGGGGGTTCTGTACCCTGGAGTAAATAATCTTCTAAAATATGATGTACGGCGCTCCCTAAACTCGCGGCGGGGGGCGCGGGGGGTTTAATACCCAAGGGGCCATATTGATACCACCATGATCTGGCGCATCGTTTATATTTTTTCACTTGGCTAACGCTTACTCGGATCGCGGGCGTGCTAGGCTTCGGGGAATCGTTCATTTTTTATGTCGCTCGGGGGATTTAAAAGGTTTTCGAATTTCTCGACGTCGCCGATTTGTAACGACTCGCCGCGTCTTATCACGTCTGATAATTCTAACCGATAGCAGCGCAAACGCGAGCCTGAAAAATTCCGTCTAACCTGTATACCGCCGGCGAGGGTTTTTAATGCGTTCGCTAACGAGCCCTCGCGGGGTGGGTTGTCGCCCATAAGTAAACCCCATTGACCCCGTAAAGTCGGGACGTTTACATAAATAAATTTTCCAGAAATTTCTATCCCCTCGACGGGGCGCTCTCGATCTATATGGTGCGCGAGGGCGGCGAGAGACGCCCCCTGCAAGCCGCTGTTACCCATCAAATCGCGGTGCCAATCGGCGATCTCTCCCTGGACTAAAAAGCGCGACCCCGTTTTTACGGTTCGGTTTTGGGCTAACCATTTCGCATGCTTCGCGATAGTTCCCGGCCGCCCGCGTTCGTCGAGTACCCAATTTTTCGTAAACTCCCGGCCTCCCATAAAGTCGAGAAAATCGCGGGCCGTATCGTCTGTTTTAAAATGTAGAATACGCTCGGCGATGGCTAGCAAATCGTCGCGACCCAGATTTTCGGTCAATTTTAAAGCGTTGGCGTTATTTGCGGCGATGATTAGACGTGGGCAACCTCGGATCGTCGCCGAGGGCATATTTTTGCGGCGTAATTGGCGCGAGCTCTCGCCGATTAGGGTACGAAACCCCGCCGAGAAACCGTCGCCCCCGTCGAACGCTTGCGACATTTCGTCGACTAAAACGACCGGGTTTCGTGTTAGTGCGCTGTTAAATTTGCCCGTCGCGTCGGCGTATGACGTAGCCCCGGCGCCCCATAGACTCGCGATCCCCGAGGCGAATAACCCTTTACCGGTTCCTGGTTTTCCCTCTATGTATAGAGCACAGGTTGGCCGGTCGAGCCGGCTAACGGTGGCGATCCAGTCTAATAATTTTTCGTGATACGCACCGCCGAAATGTTTTAACCAGGCCGCGACGTCCTCGTTTTTCTCGGGGGTTACGGCGGCCGGTATACAGCAACCGTCGATCAAGGTTCCACCGTTTAGATCGGCGAGGTATTCGCCATTTTTTCGGCCCATTTCGACAATTACTTCCACCGCTTGACGGCCGTATTCGGCGAGGTATTCGGGAACGGTGCGCGGTTTTTGGTTATGGGTTCGGGTTTCGAGGCCGGGGATTTTACAATGTTGCTCGAGGGCTTGGCATATCGCCGCCCCGGGTACGGGGGAGCGGTACGTTTTCCCGGCCGTATCGTGTATGTAATAGCTCGACCCATGATAAACGATTGGGGGTTGGGCGCTTGCTACGATCTCTTTTATTTCCTCGCGAGATTTTCGTTTAGCTTTGTCGACCTCGACCAAATAACAGCACCGGTCCCAAAGCTCGTCGAGGGTTACTTTCGAACCCTCCCGACCGGCCGCGACGACCGACGGCGCGAGGGCTTGATAAACAAACTCGGGATCATCGAGCTCGAGTTTTCCGATTATCGCGGCGCCGACCTTAAACATGGTGCTTTGACGCGAGCCTTTAGAGGCTATTGGTTTGCCGTCGCGTAATTTCTCGAGCTTCGCGCCCAATATGTCGCCGCAATTCGCCAGCGTCGCCCAACCGAGGTCGGTTAACGGGTTTAATTCCGGCCGCTCGCGGTGGTTATGAATCGAATTTTTAGCGGGGATATGGTTTTTTAACGGTAAAGGGGCGGCCCATTTAAGCGGGGCGACGCGCGACAAGTCGACAAACGCTTTTAAAGGTTCACCGTCGCGGGTTACTCGAGGGAGTCTGAACAAAGTATTCCAGCGTTCGACGCATTCGGGGTCGACCGGAACGCCGCCGTTTCGAAGGTGGGCGTAAAATTGCGTAATATACGAGCTCGCCACCGACACGGGGAGCGGTTCGGCGAGGCGATAGACCAGGCGATACCCTCCCCGAGTACCATAAAAGCCCGCGCCCTCGACGGCGGGGTTATGTTTTAGCCCGACCCAATGGGCCTCGGCCTCGTCGGGCGTCCATCGTTTATGATTGGGATTATCGACGTCGACGAATACCCAACCTAAGACGGGCTCGCGCCCCGCGTCGATAAGGTCGGCCAAGTCGCCGAGTTTAATCCGAGGGCATCGTTCGCCGTCGGGGAAATAATAGGCGACGGCGTGGGCGTCGGTTTCGTGTGTTTGTTTAATCGCGTCGAAGCCGTCGGCTGGTTCGAATTTTTGGGGGCCGCTAGGTATGCGGGCGTGGGGTAGGATGACGAGCGGGTTTTTCACATTGATCTCCGAAGTAAAAGCGACCGACGCGAGGCACCTTCGGAGATAAACCCCGCGCCGGTCGACGTGATGTTGCAAACGGGAGCTACCCGCCCGAACCTTTTAGCATGTGACACCGGCCGCGACAAAGGATATAATCACAACCGATAACAAAGGCGGGCCAATGAGTCTTACGAATCTAACGGCGCGGGCTGTTTACGCTCCCGACGAGACAACGAAACAAATTTTAGAGGAGGGTGATCGCGTCGATTATGAAACGCGGCCCCTCGCCGAAGCTCTCGAGGTATCTTATCCAACCCTATTACGGGTATTAACGCGCCTCGATATGCGCGATAACCTTCGGGCGCGGTGGCTAGAGCGCCGAAACGAAAAGCGGGCGGCGGGTAAATAATGCGACCAGTCGAGGAAATAATAGAAGACCTAAGCCTCGCGCCGGAACACAACCCGCCCGAGCTCTTAAACGAATTATTTTGGGCGGCGATGGCTCGCGGCCTCGCGAGTGGTACGGGGGCATGGGGCCGCCTGTTTTGCGACGTCCGAGGATGGACTAAGGGCGGCGGCGATAACGCCGAACGCGCCGAGGAACGCATAAGCGACGCGGAGGCGGCCGCGCTAGTCCGAGCGGTATTAGGCGCCGACGAGTAAGCCTTAGAATTTTTAGGTGATCCACCTATGATCCACTTAATGATCCACGTTAACTATTCCCCGATAAGGGCGGTTCTGCGGTTATTTTTTCTAGGCGAAAGTACCAATGATCCACGATCCACCATTAAGTTTTCATT
>Ga0098058_1000810_pt1 | contig 10151 bp, 21 predicted proteins | sample 19_taG_FD_75061 | JGI IMG/M metagenome (GOLD analysis project Ga0098058, IMG submission 75061) | Marine viral communities from the Subarctic Pacific Ocean - 19_ETSP_OMZ_AT15317 metaG | ecosystem: Environmental > Aquatic > Marine > Oceanic | place: Pacific Ocean | collected 2015-01-19 | reverse complement strand
GACATCGATATCCTTCGTTCAGAACGTATGTTGTTCTTTGCAAACCTCGTCCGTAACAAGCCACAACAGATGAAATTCTTCCTGGGGTGGTATCGGAGATGTATTAATACATAAATCGGCCTTATAACCAAGGCAACATCTGTCTAACCTAGCCGTGATTAACGTCACGGCTTTTTTTTTGATTTTTTTCTGTAAATTTTTTGGAAAATTCTCGGTATATTTATTAATATTCTAAATATTCGGCCTTTGGCCGAAGTCTTACATGTATTTGATACTCAAGATCTTTAACTGTTGTCCAAGTTCTCTAACTCATTGGCTAACAGCCCCAAAGGGCTGTTAGCCAACGTTGAACCTAGAGGATTAATAGGACAAGACAACTCAATAAGAATACAAAATGCATAAGTATATGTATTGCATGAATGATACCAATCTTAGTTGCAGTCTGTCAAGACAATCTTTCGTTTTGCAGTAACTTTTTTTTGTTTACAGTTAAAAAAGGCTTAAAAACAGCCATATAGGGGGGTTTTATAGCTGATTCTTAAAATGGATTTTCAACAACTTTGATGTACAAAGTCAGTCATAACGGTGACTTCAAGGTACTGCAGTGTTGGTTACAACCACTTATGGTATCTACCCGATACTTATCTACAGTATGTTACGAATAGTAATACAAATATTAACCCCAAACTAGCCAGATTTTGTGATTTTAGAGAATATAGAGGCTCAGAACCTGCAGTATGACTGAATCTCAGCTCATTTATAGGCTAGAATGTAGAATCTTGTTAATTATTTTCACCATACCTTAGAACATCTAGAATGTCAGAACCGTTAGAACTTAGAATTAGCCAGATTCTCAGATTCTAGAACCTGAAAAGTGTAGTAATAGCCAGGATTTGAGAACGATAGACTGAAAAAAATGCCTCAAAGGTTAAATTAGCCTTGACAGGTTCTACGAATTTCGTAGAAAACTAGGGTTAGGGTAGAATTTGAACCCCCTAAAATCTGAAAAAGCCAGATTTTGAGAACGGCCCAAAAATACAGAAATTGATATATGTTCTTTTATTGACATTTGATGTGTGTTGGGTCTTTGCTTGGAGACTGGGCCTAAAGCCCAGTCTCCAGATATATCAAAGACAATGGTAAACCCATTGAGTCTACCCTTTTCTTTTAGTCTGTGAGTAGAGTGACAATGGATTCTGTTCAAGTTCATGCAACCATAGTTGTACTTTCTCTGCCGTATGATAAATATGTTCTGTTGGATCACACCAAGGACGTTCACACCACTCACGGTAGTGGTTGTATTCACTTTCCATCATGTAACTAACACATTCTTTTAGGCATTCAATAATATCCACTTCCGATAAGTTAATTTCAGGCATCTTAGGCTTGTGGTCGTCTTCAAAAATTTCCATTAGGGTTTTTCCTTTCACTTCCTTTTCGTTATTTAATCTTCCTGCCTCTTTGTGTTCACAATCATAACCGTGAGGGCAAGGGACACCTACCTCACACACTTCCATGCAGTCAATTTCGTTTGGCATCACTCTTCCTCAATTATTTCTATATTACAATTATTATGTCCATCATTCCAAAGGCAAGATGTCCAATCATTAAGACAGTAGTTACCTTCGACAGGATCTACTACACAGACACAAGGCAATTGTGATCTGAATCCATTTAGTCTATCACCTATCAACATAGGAGTTTGATATTCATGTCCAGAAAGCATAAGATCTAGAGGGGAAACTATAAAAGCAGTTTCATTTAATATTCCTGCTATCTCATTGTCTAGGGGCTTGTAATCCATCACTCTCCCTCATCATCTTTTGAATCGTACCAAATAATTTTGCTGGACATTCCACCGAAGGCTCCAAGTGAAATGAAACACTCAACAGATTCTCCATCAGCTAACTTTTTCAGTTCATCTAAGCTTCTAATCTTTCTAATCTTATTCATTATTCTTCCTCTTCATAATCTTCATCATCCTCATCGTCTTCCTCTTCTACTTTAAACTCTAAGATTTCAGTTTGGATCAATCCATTCTGTGTGTCGGCTACAGGATTGAGTTCGATGTGGTCACCTTGATAGTAACTGTCACTGTCGAAACAGTTGACGACCCATACCCACTTCCATTCTTTATTTGCCAATTGTATTTGTAGTGGGCTAATGAAACAACCAGTAGAGTAAAGATCAAAAGGATGCTTGTCCTCATAGTCATAACCAAGTTGATTGGCAACTTCCCATTCTTTATTAATTTTCGTCATCATTTTTTTCCTTTTGACATTTAGGACATTCCGTTTCAAGATCTTCAATTTGATCTATGTATGTCGAATCTAAGCCGAAGTGGAATCCACAACCACATTCATAAATGTCGAGGTGAGCCACTTCAGTTTGTATGTTGTATAGATGTTTAATCATCGTCATCGACCTCAGTGTATTCTAATACCATATCTAAAAGTTTGTGGGCTAACTTGGGACTAACCAAGTAGATTAGATCTATCCATATGCCTACGAAAACGGCACTGGTGAAGCCTAAAGCATTCACCAGTGTAAATAGTATCCGATTGATTAACGGAGTCATTAAGCTACCTTCTCTTCCATTTTAGTTTCCTGTAGTTTGTTGCAGAAGGTGACTGCCTTCTGTGCATAGCTACTGGCACTAAAGATGAAACGTTTATCCTGCTTCAGTTTTTCTAACCAACTGTTTAGATACTTGGCATTGTTGGGTTGTGGAGTAGCTTGCACCTTGAGTTCGATACCAAGAAAGATTGAACCCAACTCGGCTACTAGTTCTTCAAAGGCATAGCTATGTTCTTTACCCATTCTCTTTTCGAACCGTTCATTCAAACGGTTGCAACGTTTTTCAGTTTTTGTCCAGTGTATCAACTCATGCAACAGGACACTGTAATAACTTTCTGAATCCTTGAACTGTTCTAGGTCGGGCATACCGATGTAGTCTGAGAGAGGGCTGTAGTAGGCTTGGTCTTGACCATGTTGTATTTCAGCTTCAGTATTGGCTACATAATCATCGACGTGATCGAACCTTATGTTCTCATCCAGTATTTTTTCTTCTGGTGGAGTCCACTTACCTTCGACCTGATCGAAGTTAAAGATCTTGTATCCACGTAGCAGAGGGAAGGATTCTGGATTGCCACTATCATTAACGAAGATACTGCCATCTTTGTTTTTCTTCTGAATGTAGTTGAAGAAAATTATGTCTGTGCCTTTCTCCCCCTTTTGTACTTGGCACTCTTTAGATGCCCACTGTTTGTAAGTTCCCCAAAATGGGGAACTGAATGGTGTATAGGCTATCATGAAGGCATTGACTCCTTGATAGGGTTTGCCTGTAACTACATTGCAATTGCCTTTGATTGTCCAACTCTTTGACCAATCCTTACCAGCAGTTTCCAACATAGTAATGACGTTGTCGGTAGCAGTAGTGTACATGTCTTGTTTTGCCATTGTTAACTCCCTAATTCATGGAAAGAGGTGGATTTTATTTGTTCTAAAATCTGAGTCAGTAAATCGTTCGTGATCTCTGCCTTAGTAGTCAGCAGTCTATAATTATATTGAATCTCTTTGGCATTGAGTTTAATCAATTCCTGTTGGGTTTCAACTGAGTCTAGGATTCTGGATTGTACTTGATTCCCAATTGCCATCCACGTACCCATTTTTCTAATCATGTCATAGATAGAAATTTCTTTAGTTTCTTCAAAAACAGATAGTTCACCTTCAGAAATTTTATCTTTAAGGGTTTGGTCACCTGAGTCAGGATGAATGAAAATACCCATACAAAGCATTTTCATTATGTGGGTAGCTTTGTTAATCTTCTCAGATAAATCTTCTACCTTATCATCAATGTTACTAATAGATGATTCAAGTTCACTGGAATCTAAACTTACCTCTAATCCGTAGTCATTGACGTTAAGATCTACTTCAAGGGTGCTTGTGTCTAACTCAACATTTTCAACGGCAGTAGTAATGTTGTCGTTAGACTCTGCTAAAAGTTTTAGGGATTCAACTACAGTATTCAAAGTAGAGTGAGTGTTACCATTAATAGAATCGAAGTAGTTAATGATTTTACCTACATTTTCCTTAATGATAGAATCAATCTCACCTAACTCTTGATTGAATTCAGTACCAACATGATCGACTGTAGTCTTGACTATACCCTGCAGTCCGATCTTGTGATCTATGTCGTTAAGTATGCCTAAGACTCGATCTAGTTGATTAGATGTTGGTGGAGTTCCATCTTTCTCCTCACTGAGCTTTCCTATGGATTCTAGAACATCTGAGAGTTGTGATTGTAATCTCTCAAGGTTTGTTTGTGGTTCAGCTATTGTAGCTTCGGGCATAGAATATATAGCAGTGGTTTCGTTACTCATTTGTCAATCTCCATGTGTCAGTGTCAATTGTTTTAGGGTTAACTAAGTTTCCATTCAGAATGGATTGGATAGTAAATTCGAAAGTGTTATAAAGCATTTCGTAATCATCTCGATGTTCTTCCTTGAGTAGAATGTTGCCTTGGTCATCCTTCTCAAACAAATTACAATCTTCAAAAATCTCTAGAACTTCAAGAGATATCTCAGAACAAACAACGTGCAATAGTTTATCAATTAGTTGGTTTGGTTGATTCATAACCGATATTGAACAATTAGGTATTCCTCTTGATACTCTGCCAGAATTTTCTAGAACTTCCACTTAACTACTTCCTTTGAACTGTGTGTATTATACCAGATTTATATAAGTATTGCAACCCCTAAATTCAGAATATTGGACTTTTTTTAAATGGGGGATAAATTCAGAAATCTTCAATGCTTCATTTCTGAAGCATTGATGTGCCCCCCTACTTTGCTTGGGGGGCACTAGCCTGTAGGCTAGTGTTCAAGGAACACCACGTTCTTTTTGGTACGGTAGCATAGCCCACAGGAGGCACAATTTTTGGCTCGTTTGGGTTGGAAGGTATCAGTACAGGCCGAGGATTTTTTGGTCAGTTGGTTGGGGCAGATAAAAGCATTTTTACTTTTCAGTTGTTCTTTGGCTAGGGGGTTTGACATGCCAAGGGCTGACATGGTTGGGGCTGTTCCACCTGATTGACGTACCCAAAATCTGTTGGTGTGTTTCTCTCGTAGCTCAATCAGGGCTTGGCCTATTTCGGAGTATTTGGAGTTTGTACTATCGGGCAAATAAGCCGTATAACCAAAGGCATTAACTCTAAAATTGGTTAGCATTTTATCCCACAGCTCGACATATTTTAAGCTGTAAAAATCACCGAGGACATGAGGACGAACGGTAAAAAACTTGTTTCGATTTTCTAGGGCTAAACTTTCCATTTCCCACATCATAATATCTTCCATCTCTTGACCGTGTTGCATACGATGGGCAAACCCCATAGAATTACCGTAACACTTCAGCCAAAAATTGCAATCTGTCGGGCAGGTTTCTCTTTCTGTCAGAGTGTTATAATAGAATCTTTGACCGATCCATTTTGGGTTGGTGATGATAGAATCTTTATTGGTTTTGTTCCGTTTACGTTCAGAACCTTTCCAATCTGAACATCCAGCTAGTTTGGTATTCATGTCTGCAGACTTAAAAATTTTTCCGTAGGTTGGAGCTTTGAGTGTGCTTGGGTGAATTGTTGTACCGTTCAGAATGGCTGGATGTGTGGGTTGTAAATTCATGTTTTGTTCCTTGTGTTATGCCCCTAATTATACCAGATTTATATAAGAATGTCAACCCCTAAAATCCAAAAAAGTGATATTTTTTCGAGGTGGCAAAACCCTGGAATTAATGTCCAGAATAATTCTGGACATTTGATGTTGGGTCGGTCTTTGCTTGGGAGATAGGCAACAAAAAACCCCATCTTTGCAATGGGGTTTTTTGTATAACACAAAAGAAAAATGAAATGAAAATGACAGCCAGACACATGATCAGTGGCTTGTGGGTGTAACAATTCCCTCTACCACACCCCCTTGAAAATCTGGCTGTCTACCTCAAAGGAAGGAGATCAAGGGGGAATTCACTTTGTTGACGGTTAATATAATATCACATTTGTTTTTCTTTTGCAAGGTCTTTTTCATGGCATTCTACTACTCGATAGTCAATGGTATATAACCATCTATAGTATAGGTCTATAGCATAGTCTTCTGCCTCTTGACGGGTGTCAAACCTTAAAGCATTGGAGTACCATTTGTCATCATTGACCACTTGCATTTCGGCTTTATATTTCATAATTAATCCTGTATTTCTACAACTTCAAATTCAGATTCTAGATAATCCCAATTGAATTGAGAATCATCGTCAGAACTGACACCATATTCGTTGGCAAACTGTTCGGCTTTTTCTTGAGCCTTATGTGGGCTAGAGGCTTCGAATTCTAGTTCACCTCGAAACTTTTCTATTAGGTTACATAAAACAGTATACTTGGGCATTAGAAAATCCTCCAGACTCTACCTGAACGTAAAACCTCAAGGGCTTTACGTTTGGCATAAGACATACTGTTTGAATTGACTACGAACTTATGGTTCCCGATACATGGGTCTTTGTGTCCAATCCAACATTCAATTCTGTTGTGTTCTTGATTGGGGTAAAGAGGTATTCCTAAAGGGTAGTCTTTAGAATGTAGTCTTGTGAGTTTGACAAATGTTTTATCTGTGGGAAAAATTTCCAGTTCTTGTAAGTGTTGAATCTTTCTAGCCATTGTTAAATCTCCAGTTTCTTTGTATTGGTACATCTTCACCAAAGAGGAAGTCTATGGCTGAAGTGTAGGCATTTTCCCACAGTCTAAAAGTTCTGATTAATCCTTTTTTATATTTAGGATTCACGTCTGAAGGCTCGGCCATTAACAAAAACCTTTTGGATTCTGTCAGTTGATAAATGACGAATCGGTTAGGCACTTTACTAATTACTTTCATATCGTTATGCAGTGATGATCGATCCCATGTTCCATCCTGTTCATATGTGGGTTGGCTACCAGATCCTTTGTGTTCGATCTCATCTCGTTTCATTCCTACCAAAGCTAATGTGGTAAACATAAATCTCCTAATTACTTTGTGGATAGTATTCTTTGGGTTCATTAGAGTAAGTTAATACAATGTCGTAGACGGTGGTATTGATTTCTTTACCGTCTATGTTGGTGGCAAAGAAAAAACCATCATCTAGAATTTTGTTTACTCTGTATCCAAAGATAGGGCTGTAGCCTTTTCCAGGAATTTTATTACCATTCTTTCCTACTTCACCCACTATGGAAACCCAATCACCAATCTTTAACAGTTGTTTACTGTTTCCGATGTGGTTATTTATATAACTGTAGAAACTTACTGGTCGGGGTTTAGTAGCTTCAAACAAACTTAAATCACTCATGTTTTCAATCCTTTGTTTAACTGTCCGTATTATACCAGATTTATATAAGAATGTCAACCCCTAAAATCAGAATTTTGTGCTTTTTTTCTATTACGTTTTATTTGTGAAATCCAGTTATAGTCTGCCTTGGTGGGCAGATCTCCTGCCCACCTTTGCTTAGGGCAAAGGTGGGAAAAGATGCATTTAGGTCTTGACATTCTTATATAGATCTGGTATAATTGAGGCATAACAAAGGGGAGGATTAGACATGGGTCAAGTAGTCAACGAACACGGTTTAACCGAAGAGGAGCAGGTACAACATGAAGCTGATTATGAAAAGTGGTGTGGGGCAACAAGCATGAAGTTTGTTGAAGAGCTGACATTTACCGATAATGATTTACCCAAAACTAAACGGACTGTAAGGGTTGGTGATTGGGTTTTCACTCTAGAGGGGGAAAGGCCATATCAGATTGAAGTATTAACTGCAGAAGGTAAATTTGTGGCATTTGGTGATGATGGTGCAAGTTTAGACTGTAGTGTTTGGGATGTTTACCACAGTGAAGGTACAAGGATATGAGAAAAGATTCTGGGCAAACAACCGTAGATGATATGATGCAGGCTTTAGCTGTTAAAGAGTATGAGATGTTGAGTGACGGAGATTTAGTAGATATTCTGATAAATGGTTGTGATGGTCTTAAAACCATGCCAGAAGATGAGATACGGGAAATGTATAACGATATTTTTGGAGGAGATAATGAAAGATAGATTGCACAGCAGGCAGACAATTATAGAGACACCTACCATAGATGATTTTATGGAATCGGTTTCAGATGTTGTCCTTAGAACTATCACTACTAGTCATTTATTGGCCTATGGGGATAGGCATATGAACGAAGATATGGTTGCAGAATTAGTGTTGACTATAGATGATAAACTAAGAACTTTTCAAGGGTTAAAATTTCCAGAACCGTACCCAAAACCACCAGAATCTGAAATTGATTCAGAACTTGATTCACAATATGACGAACGTACAGAACCTAATTATCCAGATGATCAATATGATGATGCCCAGGTGTTAGCTTCTGCAGGTTGGGGAACCGATGAGGATTACGGTGGGGAGATGTTATAGAACCCCTTAAAATCTAGAAACTGAGAATTTGCCATGTGGTTAAAAAATCACATGGCTTTTTTTTGTTGTTTCTGGATGATTGATCCCCAACGTGGGTTTGATTAGTCACGTTGGGGCTGTGTCATGTCATGGCATGACACATGGCATGGGGTGGCATGAGGCTCTGTAAACAACCGTGTACACACCTACAGTTGGCACGTTCTATGAGCCGTCAAACCCAGTGGTGGCAAGGGTTTGAGGACACAGAGCAATGTCATAAAACGTGCCAACTGTAAATGTTTACACTGTCTGTTTACACCACAAATATGTGGGCTGGAAACTACATCATTTCCAGTCGTTTGGATGTCTTTTCTTGGTGGTATGTGCCAAATTTTCGTTTCTGTCTTGTGGTGGTAGGATTAAAACACCAATCACAATACATAAAAGAACAACTATGTCAATCATTTTCTTTTCCTCTTGTATGTTGATAATTATAGCACATTTATATAAGAAAGTCAACCTTTATCCTTGACACTGTTATATAATAATGGTATAATTGCCCCATAACAAAGGACGGAAACATGAGAAGAAAATTTGTCACCAGATCATGCAACTACAAGCAATTGGAATTTGATTTTGAATTTCCATGTGAGCTTGACATGACTCAAGATGAGATTAATTACATAATCGAACAATTTGATACTACCTCTAATAATTACGATGATTTTATCAACGACGAGGAAGTACAAGCTAATTATTGGAAGTAAAAAAGTTTGGTCAAGCCCTAAGAAAATTGACTTAGGGCTTGACACACTTATATAAATATGGTATAATTAGGGCATAACACAAAGGATTTAGACATGTATACTGATTACCTGAATCAACCCGAATATCGGAATGAAATCTTAGCAAAGGATTCCGAGAATAAGGGAACAAACCCATATTTAACACATGGTGAGATAGTCCGAGCTAAGAATAATATAGCTTTGATGTTGGCTAGGATTACCGACCATATTGAATTATTAGAGGCTGCAGTAGTCGAACATATTGACTATTGTCAACATAATTCTGAGATGGTTAACTTTGACCATAAACAATTAGATGATGATGATCTGTTAAACTCTTTAGGTCGTAGTTTGGAAGTATTAAAGTCTCAGTATAGCCTCTGGTCGGATGGTGAAAGCATACCAGACACAACAAAAACTATTAGCAAAGGTTCAAGTTAACAGCTAAAAAAGTTTGGTCAAGGTCGAAATAATTGCATTTCGGCCTTGACACACTTATATAAATATGGTATAATTACACCATAACACAAAGGAAAGAAACATGAGTAAAATTTTAAGCCAACCTAGATTCACCCCTGATCAAGTGGTTTATTGCAAAATCCCTGTTAATTGGGGTTGGGAATCACCTGTGACTATTATAGAACATGGTATAACCAAAAGTGGTCAATTTAATGGTAAATATCTAGTACAAACTAGATACAAAAACTTTACAGAAATGGACGAAGGTTTTTTATCTGAAACCCCTATACATGGTGAAGGCTGTGAAGGTTTAATCAACAGCTAAAAAAGTTTGGTCAAGCCCTAAGAAATTTGATTTAGGGCTTGACACACTTATATAAATATGGTATAATTACACCATAACACAAAGGAAAGAAACATGAGTCAATCAACCCATAAACCCTCTAATCTCAGGTCAATTG
>Ga0098058_1000809_pt1 | contig 10152 bp, 13 predicted proteins | sample 19_taG_FD_75061 | JGI IMG/M metagenome (GOLD analysis project Ga0098058, IMG submission 75061) | Marine viral communities from the Subarctic Pacific Ocean - 19_ETSP_OMZ_AT15317 metaG | ecosystem: Environmental > Aquatic > Marine > Oceanic | place: Pacific Ocean | collected 2015-01-19 | reverse complement strand
TCTCATGCTCCAGGGGTCGGCGGGACCTGTTCCCGCGACCAATAAGGCGGTAAAGGCCGCGCGTGGTCGCGTGCTTCGCTTCGAGGCTGCCGGCGCGGACGCTGTTAGCAAGGTTGCAGCGGTCCAGAGTAAGCTGGATGGCGCAATTCAGGCGTGCGTTGGGTTGGGCATTGACCCGCTTAACGTGGCTAAGGTCGCGGAATTGCAGGAGGATCTCGCTTCGGCTCAGGTTGCGGCCCAGTCCGAGTGTGATGACTCCACCGAGGAGATCGTGATCACCCGGCTTACCCTTCACAAGCGACCGAAGGCTGCCGCCTCTAAGTAGGAAGTCCCACGGGACAATAGATAGCAAAGCGAAGATAGCATGACAGTCAAAACATAAGCGGCTAAAACCCGCGTGAAAAACCAATGTTGCCAACGCGGAGCATTGGAACATAACTCTCCGGCCCGGTGCGAAAGCACCGGGCCTTTTTGTTTTGTCTCCTTTAAGCGCGGACTAAATAAAACATTAACGATTTCAAGTAGTTAAGAATTTGCTTGTGATAGCATAGGGGTGCCCCCCCCTCCCCCCGGGGGGCGCCTGAATGTATGTGCTAGATAATAGGGGTGTGCTAATGAGTTGCCTAAGTACGTTAAAGATACGCAGCAAATTTTTGAAACTTTTTCTTAACCGCAAACCGGCAACTATTTATAATAAAGCAGAGGGCCCCCAAAAATCTGGGGGAAAAAATTATGAAAATATCAAAAACAAAACTACGACAGATTATCAACGAGGAGGTAAAGGCACTTACCGAGGCCCTTGAAGGCCGAGAAGTGGCGTATGCGTACTTGGGTCACTCGGATCCCAGCGCCCGCAAAGATAACTTTAAAGCAGACCATGAGGCACGCCTTGCTGGTGATAAATACTACACTCATCGAGGTTGGGATTTTACCGAGGAAGAGATGCAACTGATCGATGATATACGAAACGATATTCGTGCATTTAAGGCGGGCCCCCTTGAGGAATTGCGCGGAGTCCTCATGAACTTTGTAGCCGCAAACGAAGACGTTTTGTTGGATATGGCCTACGTGCGTAACCAACAGTCTCCTGACTACAAGATGGGTCCGAAAGATCAAGCTGCAGCCCGGTATTTTGCCGGAAGCTTGTTGCCCCGCGTGCTGGACTGAAAGTGGCACTAACATGAAACTAACAAAAGCAAAACTCAAACGACTCATCAAGGAAGAGCTGGCCACTGAGCGGCTTTCGGGGACGGACAAAGAGAACTTGGTTTCTAGAGTTAAGAAACTTCTTATGCACTCTTTGATCGACGAAGAAGGGGTGGCTGCCTTGACCCAAGTTGTTCACAAACTAGAAGGTCTTTATCCCCCCGCGAGCGCCTCTGAGGCGGAAGACTGGACAAGGCCCAAAGGGCGTAGCCATTTTAGGAGATAAGATAGACGATGAAACTAACAAAAGCAAAACTAAAACGACTCATCAAGGAAGAACTGGAAGAACTGGAAGGTCCTGGCGACACCTACGACTTTCTAATATACTCCAGGGGGATGTACAGGTCCTCCCCCTCGAGCCCAGTGGCGTATGTGACCGGTGTGCCTCTCGACAAGTTAGACACATCAGGCTTTGTTAAACACAAAGAAGAAGGCTACAAGAGCCCGGAAAGATTCCTTAAATTAAGGCCAGAGTTTATGGAAGAGTTGGGGTTCGCGGGGCTCTCGGCCCGTCAGCTTGAGGAAGGGCTGCCCGAGTCCATCCAAATTACCGCCAATTACAATCTTCATACCGGAAAACTTACGCCGCTCCCACGGGCAGTGCTGCCTCGAATTATAGCCTACAAACCTTAAGGAACAACACAATGAAACTCACAAAAGCAAAACTAAAACAGCTCATCAAAGAAGAGATTGAAGCCATCACCGAAGAGGAAGAAAACCCCTTAGAGGATCCGGCTAATGCGGAGCGGGCGATCTGGGCTGGCTACGGCCGCGATCCAGAACAAGCAACCTATGCGGCATTGGTTCAGTATGCGGCCGAGAAGATGCGGCATGGGCTAGAAGTTATGAATCACGACGCTGCGACTGCCGAAGAAGAAGCGCGAAACCACCTTCTTAACTTGGTGAATGATGCTCTTGAAGAAGCAGCAGACATAGAGCTTTAAAATGAGGCTCACCAAACAACGATTGCGACAAATTATTAAGGAGGAACTCGAATCCGCAGCCCCTCTTTATATTGTTAATATTGAACTAGGAGAATTTTCTGCTCCGGATCTGGATGCGGCTATTCAGACCGCACAGAACTGGTTAGATATGGGGCTTAAACTTCTAGATGGAACAAGCCCAGAAGTTTTAGAGGCTCTAGAAGCCGAAGAGGAATTATAATGAAACTCACCAAGGCACAACTCAAACAGCTCATCAAGGAAGAGCTTGAAGTTTTTAGGGAAGGACAATTATGGAGCGACGATCGCCCAGCTGGAAACGACCCCAATTTCAAGATTATTCCACAAGAGGCTTGGATCCGCGCCGCTCTGGATTCAGGTTTTGGTTATGATGTGGCAAATAAGCACTATTTAAAGAAAATTGGTTACGGGTATCGCCCTACTTTTAGATGGAAGGGTGTTGATTGGGCTGGCGCATTTTATAAACCGTATGACGCGCTATCAGATTCAGGTGGAACTTTCTTTGGACGCGATCTTTTAGGAAAGGCAATTGGATATGCAGAGAGCATGGATAAATAAAATGAAACTCACCAAGGCAAAATTAATACAGATCATCAAGGAAGAGCTTAACGAGATCGATCTTCCCACATACGAAGGCGAACCCTTCGGTGAATACGACCTGGAAGCAGAGAACGAGAAGGGTCGCTGGCTAGAAGACCCGCTCTTTGAGCAACTTGGGGCCGTCGTGAAAGATCTGCTTCAACTCGGTGTGTCCCTGGGAATGGATAAAGATACAATTAGAAGAGATATCTACGAAGCGGTCCAACACGATATTGAGTAGGCTTGGGTGATTAGCCAAAAAATTAGCGATAAATAATAAAAAAAATTTCCGGCCGGCAATATTTAATATGTGTCCAACGCGCTTGTTCACATGTTCATTTTTGCACTGGCTGTTATAATTCCTGGCGGCCTCATTATATATTTTGCGGTTGTGGCCCATAAGCGCTATAAACGGCGGGAGGCCGAAGAGACAGCCCGAAAAGCCTTCATGGATATGTATCCCCCTCTATCTCTTAGGGCAAAAAGTCGGCGCAAGCGGCTTGATCGGCTGCGGGCTTACCGCAAGAGAAAAAACAAATAAATTCAAAAATATTATAAAGTCCGTCCGTTGAAGTACGTCCTATTTACCTATCATGCGGGGATACTTTAAAAACCACCCAGATATAACAGAGGCAATATTTTGGGCTTGCTGTGCTACTACCATTGGATCTCTTGCCTGGATTCTAAAACATTTGTAGTTTTTTATTGTGCGTCCATCTAAACTGACAAACTACTTATTTTAGATGGACCCGGTTTACTTCTTTATTATAAACATCCTGAGTTGCTGTGTATTCGTTATACTCGGAATATATGCTCTTGGGGTGGTGCGACGCAATCTCCAACAACAAAAATTAAACAATTTGATTGCCACCGAACTTAGCACTCTTATGAGCGCGGCGTCTAAAGAAGATGAACCTCAAAGCAGTTTTAACAGTCTTGCTAATGATATAAACTCACCGGAAATACTCACAACAATTATTACAGTTATGATTTCCAAATATGGTGATATGCGGCTCCAAGAGCAAGATTTTAAAAATGTTGATGTAGGCGAGTATGTATCAGTATACGTTGATAAAAAAACCGAAGAAATCATTTTATCTCTGGACCGCTCTATGACATCCGACAGCCCTCATCTAATGTCCAGCTATTCTGATATAGATGATAACACTTTTCATTAAGTCAAGTTAAAACAACTATTTATTCTGTGATCCCAGGCGACTTAGTCAAATCAATCAAACTCAATGCTATTGGTATTGTAATTGAAATATTTGGTGATTTAGACCCAGATAATCCGTGGGTTCGGGTTTTGTTCAGCAGTCCTAACGAAACATACCAGTGGTGTAAGATGAATGGCCTTTGTGTGGTTTCCGAAAAAGATAAGAAAAACCTAGTGAGCCTCTCTTTTAGTCTTCCCCACAAAAGCGGAAGTCTATGAGTCGCGCCATAGATTGTTCGAAGCAAATTTAATTATCTCTTCTGCCGAGTCTTCATTATAACCATAATTGTCAATTAAAGTCTGAACCATCGCATTGAATTTTCTTTGCTGCTTGACGTCGCGACTTTTGCTTTTTGTTACAATTCTGGATATGTCCCTAACAGAGGCAACGAGCTTTGTTTCGATCGCCTCGCGTAATGGGCCATAAGATTTCCAGTCTATTATTTCGCCGCGACGTAGTTTAGCAAACATATATGAAGTTATGTCAGCTCGGAAATTGTTTTTTGAGCTTCCCTTGATGCCTATTTGCTCTTCAATCGACTGTAAAAACTTTTCGTCGGGCTCCATTTCTTCACTTGTTACTTTATCTTTAACTTTAGTGTTGTTGACGTAAGCCTCCGCGTGGTCTAGGTAATTGTTGAATAGCGATTCGGCTTGTTCTTCATAAGCTGTAACAAAAGCTTTAGTGATCTCTTTTTCTAGTATAGTTAGGTACTCTTCATGAAGTACTTTCTGAAGGAACTCTAGGCAACTCTTTCTCTCATCACCATTAATGATTTGTTCCTTTACCTGCTTGATGAGCGCATCCCGAATAGAAATTGGAGTAATCATGTTCTTGGTCGAATCGGCCAGGGCGGCATCGATGGCTTTCATGATAAAGCGCGTGGATATACCAGTCATCCCTTCATCCTCTACTTCTTCACGTAGATCTTTAATGTCGACCTTTTTGATTAGTCCTTTCTCAACTATCTCTTCGCCATTATAAATTTTCATCTTTGTGAGCGGGTCGACTTTGTTCGACGGTTTCAATCGCGAAAGGACTGCGAACATTGATGCTATTTCAAGTGTATGAGGAGCGATATGATAATCGTAATCAGAACGACCAATCAATTTTTTATAAATCTTTACTTCTTGCTTGAACTCTAAGCAGTAAGGCACATTGACGCGGACGATCCGATCAAGGATGGCCTCGTTGGTATGTTCAGCTTTAAACTTATTCCACTCGGCTTCGTTACAATGAGCAACGATGACGCCATCAAAATAAATCATCGCCTGCTTGCCGGGCGACGGAACACTCTTTTCTTGTGTTGCTGTGATCATGGTATGTAGAAATTCAATCTCGTTTTTGAAAACCTCTACGAATTCTACAATACCACGGTTTCCAACATTGAAAGCACCATTAAAACTCAACGCTCTTGGATCATCCTCAGAGTAAAGATCAAGTTTTGAAATATCTTCCGATCCAATTAGCAGGCTTGTGTCCTGTGTGTTGGGGTCCATTGGCGGTACAACACCAACTCCTTTTCTTCCACGGATTGAGAAGTTCGCCTGTGTAATTGGAAATTTCGTGTAATCACCTTGGAACTCTTCTAAGAGGCGATAGCGACATACAGGGCACAAATCTCCTTCAATTTTAACATCATATATTTTTGCGAATTCTTCCCTCAACGAACGAGGGATTAAGTGGAGAGGCTCTTCGCGTATCGGGCAGCCTTCTAGGACGTAGGCCGGCTCACACAGCTCCAGAGCAGACTTTATATGTTCTATTAGAGCAGACTTGCCGGCGCCCACTGGTCCCAGCAAAAGCAGGACCTGACGGCTTTCCTCTCCTTTCATAGAGGCAGAATGGAAGAACCTCATTATTTTTTGTAATGGAGCCTCCATCCCGAAGAAAAGATCAGAAAAATAATCATAAACTTTCAATCTTTCAGAATTAAACAGTTTATGACACCGTTCATCGGTCTCATCTAGGGGTGTGATCCCGTAAGAAATTATTTGATTATACAATCTTTTGTGCGCCAAAATTGTGATATCTTTATTTTTCTCAATGAGCCCAAGATAATCTTCCAGATAGCCACAAAACTTCTCTATTTTCTTGCTTTCTTGGTGCTCTTTAATATTTTTTAAAAATTTGTTGGTATTACTACTCACTTGCTAAAACTCCCACACTTCATTTTCAATGAATGTTAATAATCTCACTTCGTCTTTCCAAAGCACTTTTATGTATTCATATACTTTTTTGGCATATGCTAAATCAAGATCTCTGCCGTCATGTTCGTGAGTTAAACATAAAGTGTTATTTTTTTCTATTTCATTAACGTAAATTGTAGGAACGCCATTTAAACCCACATTTCTTATTAATTCACGGCGCACGTTCTCCCAGCCTTCATCATTTGTAATATCATCTACTGTATGGTGTTTTGACTTGGGTTTAAACGAATAACTAAAATAATTCATATCTTGCATAAACTCTTGGTCCAGATAAAAACGTAAGAACGTAATATCATTATGTGTTTCTCTAATTAGTTTTGCCTCTTCAAATCCTTTTTCTTTTATTATCTTTTCAAATAATTTAAATCCTAAATGGTAAGGATTAACCCTGCCGAGATGGGGTCGTATTACTTGATTATGAAGTTTAATAAAGGGGATATGTAGTTTATCCGGCAACTCTAACTCATTTACTATTTTTTGGTGGATCGTACAAGCCCATCCTTCGTTCATTATCTTGGTAAGTGCTTGGGGAATGAAATATTTTGAACTTTCTTCAACAATAAGGATTAAATTTCTTTGCCATTCTTTTAATTTTTTACTGTGCTCGGCAATAAAGTGTAGAATATTGAACTCTGGTCTCAAAGGTACTCTCTCAAGATTTGGCTGATATACCGGTTTTTGGTTCATTCTTATGCGCTCAAGCAGCAAAAGCTCCTGGTGGCTCTTATATTTGATTCCAGGGTAGCGGGGAACCTGATATTTTATGGAATGGGCCGCATCTAAGATTTCTTCTACCTCATCTATTCCAATTGAAGGGTCTTCAATCAATGTTTTGATGTATTTTGCGGCAGATTTAAAGCTATTAATAATATTACTTGGATTGGTATCCTCAAACATTCTGTTATTTTTGAAGAAATCGCTGTGTCCCACGCAATGAGCCATTGTTAAGATGTGAATATAGAGTTGATTTTCCCTCATAAGATAGGCAATACTGGGATTTGAGTTAATTATCATCTCATAGGGCAGCCCAGTTTGCCCCATATTGTAAAGTAAGTGCGTTCTTTCGTATTCTTTACCAAAAGACCAATGCCGATAGTGAGTTGGGAGGCCAATATAGGCCATTGTTCCCAACATTTCCTGATAATCAATGATTTCATAGTCAATTGGGTGCCAATCTAGGCCAAATTTAGCCCCGATTTCACAGATTTTTTGGTCCCAAAACTCCAAATTTTCAACGGTCCAGTCGCTCATTCGCTGTTTTTCCCCCCAAAAAGTGTATTAAATGCTACCCAAATGTCATCTTGGCCGCCAATCATTATCTTTTTGAACATATTATCACAAATTGGCGTTAATTTTGACCAAAGATTGTTCTTATCTTCGTTTTTCCAGGCCGAAAAGCTGTCCCAAGGGTAGCCGTGTGCTGTTTTATCGGGTTCTGGGTCTGTTAAACCCCTATAATCCTCATTAATTTCACAATATGCTGTGAGTTGGCTAATTTGTTTGATTTCTTTGAACAAATTTATGGATTTTTCGTTGTCTGAGGACCAATTTTCGCCATCTCCGCAATAAAATGTGTATATATTCCACGAATTTGGGTGAAATTCCTTCTCGACGGCCTCCAATTCCATCTCTAGGCAGCTAGAAACGATGGTTCCGCCCGATGTCCCCACCTGAAAGAAGTCTTTTTCGCTAACTCGCTTCGCAAATGTGGTGTGAGACACAAAAACAACCTCGGTTTTCTCATATTTGTGGTTTAAAAACTGATAAAGTAGGAAAAAGAAGCTTCTGGCGAGGTATTTTCGCTCTTGGGACATAGATCCGGAGACATCCATCAAGAAAAATATCACTGCGGCACTATTATCTTTAATTTTCGGCTTAATATGGTGATATTTTAGGTCATCTTGGTGAAATGGGAAGCGTTCTTCGCCTTCGGGGTCGTATGTTCCTGCTTTTATTGCCTTTTTCTTCCTCCGAACCTTCCTTTTTATGGTTTCTTTCTTGGAAAGTCGGGGTCTAATGCCCTTAAAACGATATCCTTTCCGTTTAATTGTCTCTTCGGATATAAATCTGAACTTTTTCTTCTCTAAATCCGGCAATTCCAGGTCATTGAACAGATATTCAGCCAATTCTTCAAGTGTAACCTCAACATCATAGTATTCATCGCCTTTTTGGTCGCTTCCGCCCCCTTTTCCTTGGCCTTGCGCCTGTTCAGCTCGTTGTTTTCCAATTTTTTGGCCCTTTTTCAGCGTATGATCGCCCCCGGCGCCAACAGACTTGTTTTTTTCGTTCTTTCCATAGATAAGGCGGTACTCTTTGAGGCCCCGGACCGGTATTCTGATCTTTTTCTTGCCATTTTGGCCAATAATTGACTCTTCAGCGACCACATCTTTGATAGATTCCTTGATTGCCTTCTCAATTTTGCGTTTATGGCGCATTCTATCGCTGGAAGCACGGTCAACAATAGATTCGTGTTTGCGAAACACACTCATGTAATAATTACTTACGATTTATAGAATGTCTTCTTCTAATTACAATGACGAGGTCAAAAAAATGTCAAAATACACTTGGTTATTAGATCCTGGACACGGAGGCATCATTAATGGTGTTTATCAGACCGCTGGGAAGCGTTCACCACTGCTTCCAGACGGTAGAACCTTCTATGAGGGCGTTTTTAACAGAGAAGTCACCCGCAGACTGTTAGCTCTCTGTGAAAAGGCCAATATTTCTGCGACAAACCTTGTTGACACCGATAAGGACCTGTCTTTGCGCCATCGCGTAACAAAAGCCAACCTTATTCATAAAGAAAACCAAAATAGTATCTATATTTCCATTCATGCCAACGCTTTTGGGAACGGAGTGACGTTTAACTCCGCACATGGCATAAATGTCTTCTATTATCACAAATCAAGAACGGGTAAGCGCCTGGCGCAGACTTTACAGTCCTCTTTGGCCGATATAACCGGGTTGAAGGACCGAGGGGTGCTAGCAAACGACTCTTGGGCCAACTTTTATGTCCTTCGGAGGACACATATGCCCGCGATCCTCTCGGAGAACGGTTTTATGACAAATTTGGAAGAAGTTAAGAAATTATTGAGTTGTGAGATGAAAGACAAGGTGGCCGAAGGCCATTTTGCGATGATTAGGAAAATTGAAGAAGATGGACACCAATAAAGAAGTAAAAAATGAAATTATATCTCTTTTAGCGGATTTGAGCGTTAAATTTGAAAAATTTAAGAAAAAAATTGATAAAATGTGCGAAAATACGGAATGCTTTCAAGAAGTGATTGTTGAAAAGCAAAAAAAGACGAAAGAATGATTTATGGAGTTAATTTCGACTCATTTTATTAAAACTGGAGATGTAGGATATCATGGCAACCTTTTTGGAGGTGTAATGCTCGCTTGGCTTGATGAAGCCGCAGCAGCGTTCGCTGCCCAAGTTGCCGACACCCCCAGAATGGTTACGCGACATATTAGCGGCCTAACCTTCGAAAAGCCCTGTAGGCCGGGCCAAATCATCAAGATATATGGAGAGGTGGCTAAGGTCGGGAAAACGTCTCTAAAGCTGAATATGGAGGCTAGAAGACACTCTGTATACAATGGAACACAGCGCGCTGTGGTAAGCACCGCAATGACCTTCGTTCGTATCGACGGTGATGGGGAAGCGATCCCTATTTCGGAAAAGGTGAGACAAAAGTACCGAGATCCGAAAGATTTCACCTAAAAACAACACTATTTATAGTATATGAAGCATCTACTTGAAAACTGGCGCAAGTACAGGGCCCCTGTGCTCTTGGAGGCGATCGATCCTATAACAATAGATAAAATTGAATCAGCAATAATGAATGCTGGTGGCGAACCATATATTGTTGGTGGTGCCGTGAGAGATGAACTCCTCCCAGACACCCCACCTTCAAAAGATGTTGATTTTCTTGTGAGAAATCTTGAACTTCATCAAATTGTTAGTGCGTTGTCTCATCT
>Ga0098058_1000808_pt1 | contig 10154 bp, 4 predicted proteins | sample 19_taG_FD_75061 | JGI IMG/M metagenome (GOLD analysis project Ga0098058, IMG submission 75061) | Marine viral communities from the Subarctic Pacific Ocean - 19_ETSP_OMZ_AT15317 metaG | ecosystem: Environmental > Aquatic > Marine > Oceanic | place: Pacific Ocean | collected 2015-01-19 | reverse complement strand
TTAAGATATATAAAGAAATAGGGAGAATATAATATGGCTAATGCTTATGATGTAATGTCAATGGCTAAACGTCAAGGTGCTGAGGTTAAAGCTGTTGAGAATTATAGAAACTATATAAAGAAGGTTGAGGCTGAAGAGGCTAGGGCTAGCAAGGCTATGAGTAAGGGAAAGATTGGAGGTGCTTTTGGTGGCTCTATAGCTTCATATTTAGCTCCTGCTGCTATTGCTGCTCTTGGTGTAGGTACTGGTGGACTTGGTACTATGGCATTATCAGCACTTATTGGTGGTGGTATTTCTCGTGGTGGTACTGAAATAGGAGATTTTCTTGCTCGTCAGTGGACTATGGGCGGTAAAAATAGGGGAAAAGATTTTAAAGCTGGGAATGTTGGTAAGATGAAAGGTATTTCTGGCCCTTATGGACAACGTAGAGCAAGTGAATTGCAACTTTCTGGCAAAGACACAATGGAAGGTTATAAAAAAACTATATCTGAAATGCTTGATATTGAGAATACGAATCGTTGGATTTCTTCAGGCATGTCTGGCTTACAAACTGCTGGCAAGGTTAGGGGTGGACTTGAAGGATTGGGCAAAGATGCTTCAATGGTCGATAAAATGAAAGCTGCAATGGGAGGAGATGTAGGTTCGGGCTATAAGCTAGGAGCTAAAGATACTGGTGATTTTTGGCAACAAAAAGGTATAGATAGGTCATTAGCTAAAAATATTATGACTCCAAATCAGTTAAGTCCTCTTGCTCAGCAGATGTCTCAAGACCCCTCTAAAGCAATGTCATCATATTATCAAGACACGATGGGAGACATGCCATTTAAAAAGGATGTTACAGATTATTTTTCTGGGATTTCTACAGCTGAAGCCCCACCTGCTATGACATTTGCTCCACAAGGTGATGCTATGGCACGGAGCGGTATGGGTAGGTGGGATGAGCCAATAGATTATTTTTCTGGAATTTCTAAAGCGGAAGCTCCACCTTCTATGACATTTCCTCAACAACAAGGTGAGGGGGGTAATTTCTTTCAGGGGCTTATGGATGATTTCAAGCAAAAACAATATGATAAAAGCACTGCTAAGTCCATAGCAGGCAGTCGAGCAATGGCGGAAGAAAGATTTACGGAAATATTTGGCGAGGGTTATGCTAATCCGCAAATTGCAAATTCTGGAAGAATGTATCAAGCTGGACAACCAATAAGCCAATATCAAGTTGGACAGCCAAGAAAAAGTTTAACATTACTCCAACAGTTATTACAACAAGGGGGTAGATAATGCCAAACGAACAACCAACAATATGGGATATTTTAGGATACGAACAAGACGCTCAATTTGGCATGTGGGATGAGGAAGGCAATGAATATTTTCCTGACCAGCTTCGTGGTAGGGGAGGAGAATATGCAGAGGGAGTTATACCAGAAGGCGTTACTGAGGGTCGTAGAGGTGGGCAAGCAGATATGATGTCTTATCTATCTGATTTATATTTAAAGTCTACAGGTGAAGATATTATAAATCGTGATGAGGGCCAGTTTGGAGTTGATTTAGGGAATTTAGGAACTTGGGGGCAGGAATATGAGCAGGATATATTTGAAGAATTTCTTTCAACTATAGGCGATAGAGATTTTAGAAATATGTCTGAAGAGGATATGAAAGGTTGGATTTCGGGTTATAGGATTTCAGATGAAATGGGGGGGCGTAGGGCTGGTACTGGCTTTGGGTCTCAATATAAGGAAGGCACAGAGGAAATGGATATGCTTAATTATCTTAAGACATTCCAAGAAGGATTTAAGGCTACTCCAACATCAGAATCATTTGGGCTTGGTAGAAAGATTGGAGATATAGAAACAACAGGTAAGCGTGAGCTTAAATCTGCTCGTGAAGGATATATTCCTGGTGAAATATTAAGTAGATATGGAGCATTGCAAGGTAAGGCTGGTGCACAGCAAAAAGGTGAACAATTAGAGCAAGCTTATACAGAAGATATATATGGAGTCCAAAGAGGGATGGCAAGAGATACAAGAAGTACTTATGATGACTTTGAGGATGAATGGTTTAGTGGTGTTGAAAACTGGATGAGCAATTTAGGATAATATTATGAATGAAAATGATTTAGGTTTTAATACATTATATGGAGCTGGAACTGGTGATACTGGGGGAGCTCAAGATATTATGGGACAACTTTTTGATTTATTAGAAAAATCTGGAAGAAAAGAGTTTCAAGATTATGATTGGATGGCAAGTAATGCATTCGGGGGGTTAGGTCAATCAAGGGGGTATGATTTACAGGGCTGGGAATCATATCTTGGCGGTGAACATTTCCAAGAAGGTGGGGGTGGAAGCGACAAGGCGAAAGATATGGCTTCTACTCTATTAAGCATGCTTCAAGGTTCTGGAATTAAGGACTTATCTAAGGGATATGGTCAGGATATGGGAGATATAGGTAGTGAATTTGGAGCTCAATTACAAGGATTACAAAAGGGATATGCCTCTAAGGGTAAAGGTGGGAGATATGGTAAAATAGGAACTAGTGGACGTAATATAGCAGGTGGTGGAAGAAGTAAATATATGTCTGATATCTATGGGTTACAACAAAAACAACAGGAAATGCAACAAGGATTACAAGACCAATTTAGTAATGATTTTTATAGTAATGTAGCGAGATGGCAAGGAACAAATCCTTCGCCTTATATAGACCCTGATAATGGAGGTAACTAATGGCTAGAAGTGTATATGGACAATTAAACCAAGCTAATATAGGGCAGGGAATAGATACCCTTCTCCGTGAAATATTTGAGGGAGATAAAGAAAAGTATGCAACAGAATCAGCTGTTATGGATTCATTGTCAAGTACCGCTAGTGATGAGGCATCATTTCAAAAGCTTGATAAAGTCTTAGATGAATATTGGAAAAGAAATGATATGCATGGCCCAGCCTTTGAGGCTAAAGAAATTAAGCAGAGAGCTGATTATACTCGAAGGAAAGATGAATTCTACCAATATAAAGAGGCTCATAACCAAGCACTTGCTATGGTTAATCCCAACTATCTTGTTTCTTCTTCAGATGTGGATGGTGGTATTCAAAATATAACAACTAATGATGTTTCTTCTTGGAATCATAAAAAACTTACAGAAGAAATGGGGAAAGTAAATAAAATTAAAGATGCTTTTTCATTAAAAGAAAAGGGTTATAATTATAATATGGGTGATAAGCCTCAGACCACCCTCTCTCTTGCTCGTGATATAGATACTTATTATAAAACTTTAACAAAAGCACTTAATATAGCTGTAGAAACTGATGAGATACCAAAAGATGAGGTATTGCTTCGTGGTATTATAAGTGGAGATGCTTCGGTTGTTGAGAAGCATATGAATGAACAGCAGCAGATTGCAGCTGAACGATATAAATCTCATGATAGCAATATAGATGCTTATGATTCTGTATTAAATAAAACTATGGCTTATGAAGAAAAGCCTGATGAGTTTGCTAATTTGATTGGTACGTTAGTATCTGGCAAAAAACCTGAAGGGATGACAGATGCTGAACATAAAATAGCTTTAGCTAATATTCCTTTTGATAATTTAGGGACAGATTCTTTTGAGTTAAATTATATGACATATGCAAATAATATTAATAGCTCATTAACAAGAGAATTAGAGCTTAGAAACCAAGCTAATAAACGTCATAAAGCATATACTGGTAAATTATATGAAGATGTTAGTACGGAATTAAGTGAGGGAATGTCTAAGTTTAGAGAGTTAGGTTATTCCTTAGAAGTTGTTGATGAGGATGAAAAAAAGACACCTGCTGATGGTAGTTTAGTTACTGATGAAAAAGAGGGAACTACTATTACAGGGATTACTAAAGAAGTTCCACCTAAAAAAGAAGCAACTATTGAGCAAACAGATTTTGATGAAAAGAGACATTCAATTAATGACCCTAGACCTTCACTAAAAAAAGCGAATGGTAAGTTTGTATTTGAACAAGATGGTAAAATGAAGGAATGGAATAATACAGCATTCATAAAAGGCTATGATAGTCAGCTTCCAGTTTTAGATGCTGGTTATGATAAGTATTATTGGTATAATAATAAATGGAATCATATTAGTAGTGCTGAAAGAAAAGCTCCAGTTATTCCTGAAAGAGAGGCTGGGAAAATAAAGGGTGAAAGACAGATAGCTATTAAAAAAGCTTCAGAAGATATACAAAGTATGGCAAAAAAATTAGGATATTCTGACGTGGGAGATGCTACAAAAAAGACTAAAGGTAAACCTGTTGCTGAGAATGTATATAAATATAGTAAATCTCTTTGGAAAAATCTTCCTAAAGAAACAAAGGCGCAATTTGGTTCTTTTAACGCCTTTATGGAGGCTGTTATAAGCTCTTCTAAATCAGGAATAGAATTTAAGACGGAGTAAAAATAAATGGCATCACGCTATGATGTATTAGACTATATTAAGAAAAATCATTCCAATGTTGCAGGACAATTTGAGGATGATAAAAGTCTTTATGAATGGGCTCGTAAGAGATACCTTCCCAACTATCCTTCATGGGATGAAGTAGATACTAAGGTAAATATAAATGAAGCTGATACTGCTAACTTTAAACAACCTAAAAATCAGATACAAGAGTCCTCTTTAGAGCAAGAGGATGTATCTCCTGAGAAGTTTGGATGGTTAGAAAGATTTTTAACATATGGTGGCATGGCAGAGGAAGCTTTAGGTAAAGGCGTTTTACCAGAGGGGGCTAATATTCTTAGGGGTGCATCTCAAGCTATGGGTGTTGATGATGATTACTGGGAGAATGCTTATAATAATTCTATGGCAGGACTTATGTATAGCGCATTTACAGGAAAAGATAAGTATACTGTAGAAGATTACCATGATGGTGGAGTAAAGGGAGCTATTATAGATGGCTCTTCTTTCGTTATGGGAATGATGAATCCTGTAGATGCTATGTTATTTGCTGTCTCTGGTGGTGCTGGTAAAGCAGGCACTGCTCTTGCTGAGGCTGGCATTAAACGTACTTTTTTCAAAAAAGGTATGGATGCTAATGTTAAGGCTTTAGCTGGCAATCGTCCATTTTTACGTAGTATGATTTCTCAAGGCGTTGGAACAAGTGCAAGTCTTGGAACATTTTTCTCTGCTCAGGGAGCGGTAGCTGAATCTTCCCGTCAAAGCAAGGCTATAAGGGCTGGTGAGATGAAAGACTTTGATACTGGTGAAATAATTAATAAGGCTGTTGAGCATGGCAAGGAAGGTATGATTCTCGGTGGTGCTATTGGTGTAGGTATAGGTGGTGGACTTGGTACTCGCTATGGACAGCTTATATTAAAGAGTAAAGCTGAGGGTAAGAATTTAACAAGATTTGAGAATATACAGAAGGCACTTACACATCCAATCCCAAGAGTAGGATTTGAGGGTGCATTATTTACACTTGGCGGTAACATGTATATGGGTGAGGATGCTCCATCTTTAGGAAGTCCTGAGTGGTGGGAACAGTTTATCCATAGCACTACTGTAATTGCTGGCTTAAAGATGAGTGGTAAGCTTTGGGGAAAAGCTTTAGGTAAAGAACCATCTGCATATGGAGAAGAAGCTGATAGAATCTTAATGGAAGGGTTAAAAGATGCCCATAACTTCTCTGATGGAATGGAGAAATCTCTTAAAGGTGTTAAGGCTAATATAGGAGACTTAGACCCAAGAGTTAAAGATGTTCTTGATAGTCATATAACAGAAGCTGAGATTAAAAGTCGTAAAGGTCTTGGTGAGGGTGATGCTAAGTTTGCTCAAAAAGATTTAAATGAAATGAAGAATCTCTTTTCTGAGTTCAGGGAGAAGGGTGCTGAAATTGGCGGTGAAAAGATGAAACGTCTAGTTGAGCTTTCTACTGAATATGAAAATATGTTAAAGTCTATTGTTGATGATATGATAGCTGACCCAACTAAAGCATATGATATTATGTCTAAAGTTAAGGTTAAAAAGTTTCTAACTGAAACAGATAAGAAGCAGGTAGATAAATACCTTAATGATGTTTCAGAAGTATTAACGCAAATACAAACTCTCCGTAATGCTCCCACAAATGGTGGTATTAATATTCCTAAAGAAGGTATTAATACTAATCTTAAATCCAATGAAGTTCCTTTGGATGGCACTACTAATACAAGTGTCAATAAAGATGATACTGTTAAAATATTTTCAAATATAGACGCAGATGCAGCAAGAAGGGAAGCTGGTGCTCCTACGCAAGGAGAGCCTATACTCACCGAAATAAAAGAAACTGTTACACAAATTAAAGAAAAGCTTCCTACTGCTGAAGGAACTATATCAGAGGCTGAGTTTTCCACAAAACAAGCTATACATGATAAGGTTATGAATGCTGATTTAGAAACTCTTAGTTCTGGCGAAGCTAGGATGAGAGCTAAAATCAATATGAAGAAAAACTCTCAGACTGGTGAGATAGTTAAGGGGGCTGACAATACTACTAAGGTAGCATTTATAGAGTGGGGTGCTTCTGAGATGGGAAGAGTGGCATCTGGTAATAAATATGTCGTTGGTGCTGAGAAGCTTGTTAAGTTTTTATCGGATAGGAAAAAGTCTGTTAATGAGATGACAACTTCTGACATAAATGAATTTCTAGTAAATAATGCTAAAAGTCAGGGAGCTATACAAGGAGTTAGAAGCTTTGTTACACATCTTAAAGAAAATAAATATATAAGCACTAATACATTTAATAATGTTAAAGATTTATTAGCAAAAAGACATGCAGAACTTCAATGGGAAGGGCAGCCTGGTGAGCCTGGGTCTCGTGCAGCAGCCATAAAAGAAGGGACAAAATTAGGAAAAGATTATGAGACTTTAGCTGAGCTTACATCATATTATGGTGTTAGGGATGCAGAGGCTAATAGGCTTAGAAGGAGTAAAGGTGAACTTATAAAGCAAGATAAAGAATCTGGAGAATGGTTTATTGACTTTACTAAATCGGGAGAGTTAAAAGCTCTTCAGAAGGGTAGGAAAATTAAAACTGTTCCTAGAGTTATTTGGCTAGATGGTAAGTTTGCTAAAAAATTAAAATCTCATTTAGAAACCGCTGAACCTATAGCTAAAGATAATTGGACTACTAAATTAAATAAAGCATTAAAGCCTATTTTTGGTAAATCTCAAGCTATAAAGGATGTTAGAAAGAGACTTGAAGCTCGTGCAATAAAGTTAACAGACGCAGAGAGACGAGATATGAAGTGGATGCATGGGCATGAGATAAAGAAAATGAGTCAAGGATATGAGGGAAAACCTCTTGCTGAATTTCTATTATATCAGAAATCTATTCGTGAGAAGATGGATTATAAAGGGTTTGGTACTCCAAGTGTTACTAAAGAAACTGGAAAATTAAAAGTTGGCGATATTGTTCAATGGACAAGTCAAGGTGTTGACCAATTTGCAAAGCCAAGGAAAATAACAAAGTTAATTAATGGACATGCTACAGTAGAGGGGTCTAATACTGGTATTCCTTTGAAAGAGCTATCAAGACAATCTCCACAAAAACGTATAGCAACTCGTAAAGCTGGGGAAGTCATATTTAAGTCAAAAGCAGAACGTGATGTAGCTTTAAAAGATTTCATGGCACGCAATAAGATGACTCCAGAGTCCTTAAAGGAAGCTAAACTTGGCAAGAATGAGATGGGTGAATTTTTAGATGGGGCTGTTAAGCTCGCACAGGGTAAGTGGCAACCTATTGACTTCTTTCATGAGAATGCTCACAGATTAAAATACTATGCCAAGTCTAGTAATAATAAGAAAATACTTAATATGTTTAAGCAGGGTGAAAAACTTGCTAAGGGTAGTAAGGAATATAAAGAATGGCTTGCTAAGAATAAAGATGTTAAGAATCCTGTTGAAGAGTTCTTTACTGATGTTATTGCAGGTGAGGGCGTAGCAAGAGAATTTAATAAAGGATTTGTCAATAAGGTTAAACAGTTTGTTAATCGTATGGTCTCTTCCTTTAAAGTTGCCTTTAATAAAGGTGATTATAAAGATATAGCTAGAGTACTTGCTAAGCCTGTTCAAAAAGGATTTGTTGGCAAGGGCGGTATTAAGACTGGCGTTAAGAAATTTAGAACTATTGAAGGTGAAGAGATATCAGCTCCTAAAGAATATGTAAAAGCTATTAAACTTCGCCTTGATAAGATGATTGAGAAATATAATCCTAGCGTTCAAGATAAAGCTGAAATTGTAAAAATCATAGCAGAGGATGCTGGACTAAAAGATTTTAAGCTTAGTGGTAAAAGTTCTATAGAGGATTTAGGAATTTTCTATAATCATTTTGTAAAAAATATTCCTATTGAAGGTATCCCTAAGAAAGTAGAAATAGCATCATGGTTTAGAAACTATAGAACTACTGAGAATGCAAGACTTAAAGCTAATGTTTCCAAAGAAGCACAGAAAGGATGGCTTGAGGCGTTAGGTGTTAGTGAGGGTAATATATTTAGAGCAAATGTTGAGCAGTTAAAATCTTATCAAGCTATTTTACATACAATGAAGTATGAGAAACGTTCTGATGTTGACTGGATAGACAGTAAGCTTATGGCTCAAAATGTTTCTCCTGAGATACGTGCTAAGTTCCAACAATATGGGGGGCTAAAACAGGGAGCATTTCCTGTCCATATGGTCTTTGAAGGTATGGGTCTTAAAAAACTTGCTCGTAAGATGATTGACCATGTTTCTATTGAACAAGGGCATATAGGTACATGGATAGATTTTGAAAATGATTCTAAGGCTATAGTTGGTAGAAGGAAGTGGGATAAGTATAAGGAATTTCTTTACTTACTTGACAGAGAGAGGTATGTTCAAAGAAGGGATGCTGGTAAGCTTAGCAGGGCTGAAAAGAATTTTATAGATAATTCTACTACTTTAGCATGGAGAAATGGAACTGATAAATCTATAAAGAATATGTTCTCTAATACAAGTGAGGGTAAGCTTGGTGAAAAATACGTAGAATATATGGATAAGTATCCAAGCATGTTAAATGATGTATTGTCTTTACATATGAACCCAGCAGAACTTCAAAAATGGAAAGAGAATAATAATGTTAGATGGGTAAAGGGTAAGGTCTATGTCCACCGAGGGCTTACTGATAAGTTTAAAAAATTGTACGACCCAAGAGGTTTAAAGTATCAAAAGTTTGTTGAGGGGGAAGCCAAAAAACTTGCTACTAAATGGGCGGAAGAAAGACATGGTAAGAATTATACTAAAGAGCAGTATAGTGAGGCTTATGATAATGCTATGACTACCGCATGGTCAGAACTTAGCGATATGTTTACATTCTCTGGTGAAAGATATTCCTCAAAGTTTTTAGAAAAACGTCACATCAAACTTCCTGAGTTTGTTGAGATAAATGGTAAGAAAGTTCAAGTATATGAAACAGCTTATGATAAAACCGTTACTCCTTATGCAACTGGAATGGCGAAGTTATTTGCTAATTTAGAAGTATTCCCAGAGTTTGTTAAATTAAAAGGATTTAAAGTATCTGATGTTAAAGAGGTCTTGGGAAAGCTTGAAGCTATTGACCCTAAACATGGTAAATGGGTTAAAGACCAGATTAATGTAAGGCTTGGTATAGGTCAAAGTCCTACTGGAGATATAGCTAGTACATTTGTAAGGTTTAGTCAAAAATATGCAACTGCGCTTGCTAAACTTGGGTTATCCTTTCCAACGGCAGGTCTTAAAAATATTACTGTTGGTAATACACAAACCTTATTAGCATTTAAAGTTTCAGACTTTACAAGAGGTTTATGGGAGACTATTGGAAGGGATGCAAGAAGAGATGTTAAAAGGACGGGGGCTACAGAGCTTGGACTTAGACACCATGAAGAAATTAAAACATTCAAGTGGCTTGACGATAAGGTTTTTTGGTGGGGTGGAATGAAACCTACAGAAAATATTAATAGATATATATCTGTTTTAGCTGGAAAGCATGACCAAAATAGAGGGGTGGATGTGCTTCAAAGATATGGTAGTGATAGTAGAAAATATAAAAGAGTTGCTGAAAGGTTTAAAAGATTTTATTATCTAAGCAATAAAGAGATTGGTCTTATTGAAAAATATGGTAGAAATGGGGTTAAGGAAAGGGAGTTTAAGAGCACAGTTGAGAAGGCTCAG
>Ga0098058_1000804_pt1 | contig 10178 bp, 12 predicted proteins | sample 19_taG_FD_75061 | JGI IMG/M metagenome (GOLD analysis project Ga0098058, IMG submission 75061) | Marine viral communities from the Subarctic Pacific Ocean - 19_ETSP_OMZ_AT15317 metaG | ecosystem: Environmental > Aquatic > Marine > Oceanic | place: Pacific Ocean | collected 2015-01-19 | reverse complement strand
CGCTATACTGTTCGAATACAACTATATCTCCTGGCTTAAAAGCTACGGGCACTACTTGACCCTTAGGGGTTAGTTTACCTGCGCCCACTGCCATTACCTTACCTGACATAGGCCTCTCTTGTTTAGAGCTGTCTGGTAAATATATGCCTCCCGCAGTTTGTCTGTTTTCTGTGGGTTTAGCCGGTAGTTTTACCAGCACATTGTTGTGTATAGGTCTAAATCCCATATTAGGGTCCTTTCTTTGTGTCTGTGGTAATTTCAACGTTACTCCAAACTTCAGTCGGCTCGTCTAAATAAAATATGTGTGAATAGGTCTTACCTTGTTTACCGTATAGGTTTACAAGCCATTGGCCTAGTCGTAAGTTCTCAGGACGGTTATCAGCCTGTTTAAGGGCTGTTTGATACTGTTCTTCGGATAGATATAGTTTGGATTGCTTTGCATTAGCCATAGATGGTCTCCTCGCCACTATAATACCAAATCTCGGTAAGCCGGACTTTATTAACAGCTATTGCTGCCATACCAACACCTGCTGTTTGATCATATAGATCACAACGAACCAAAAATGTTTTAGTACGGGTTCGCTTAATGAATGCTTTTATAGCTCTGCCGAATAGAGAATCAGGAAAATAAGGCTCTTCCACGGTGTATCCTACTGCTGCTTCTTGTGTATCAATATCTCCTAAAATTGCTTTTGCTCGTTGTTCTTCGTCTGTGGGCATGGGGGCATGGTTGTGTAATTCAGCTAAAATCGCTAGTTCTGATAGGCCTGTTATATCGAGTCTTTTATCTTTACCGCTGTAGTTTTTGAGTTTGGGCATGTGCTGTCCTTGGTTATTATAATGAGTTGTTAATAGATAAAAGCCCCTTAATACGCAAATATTAAGGGGCTATACTAAAAGATCTACGTTAAAAACAGTTAATTAATCATTTAAGTCAACCTCTGTTTCCAGCATAAACGGTAATAATAGGTTTACCGCGTGTATAGGGGAAAGGAAAAATCAAAAACCCTATAGACTGCCCAACTTAAAAGTAATGCGATAACGCAATCCAGAAAGATATTTAACTTATGTTTAAATCCATTGCACTTAAATTAGCGCGATCACTTACGCGACCGTGCTCAATAAGCACTTGGGCTACCTGTAATGCCGCTTCTTTGGTTTTAAAAGTGGCATGACTTAGGTTATCGTGACAGAATAAAGCTTCTTTACAATTACTCTGTGCTTGGAGTTTCTCTCCAGATAAATTACCCCAAGCAGCAGGAAAGGGAATCTTAACGGAATGACGATCTTGCTGTGATGGAGGAACTCCTGTTAACTGCCAAGAAACCATTCCGTTTTTCTTCGATACTGCGGGCAATACTACAAACTTTATATCTGTGTCCCTTAACTCAGGAGCAAAAATATGAGCTTTCCAAATTAAAGGCTCATCCAATGCTAACATATGTGGAACATCGCTTTTGTGAGCATTTTGTGCTCCCGTTATAACAACATGTCGATTTTGTTGATACCAAAAGGCATCCTCGATAATAGCCTCTAAGAGCTCTTTAGCTACCGATACAGCAGTAAAGAAATTCTCATCTGCGTCATCATTGTCCGCTTCTTCCCACCAAGGTTGATTAAAGGTCGTCAGATATGAGGATAGGGTAAAGGGGCGGCTATTAGTGTGAATGTACAGCTTTTTTGTTGCATCTACTGCTTGGCTGTCTTTTCCGTTGGCGTTAGTGTCTAAGAGAACATATACCCCTTGTTTATTATTTTCAATATCAATAGGTATTAATAGCTTCTGATCAACATGACCAGCCATATACGTCCAGATAGACTCAAAATTAGCTTCAAAGAATTCATCGTCTTCATAGCCTTTGTTTACTAATATGTTCTCAATAACTTCCCTATTGTGCTCTCGCCATAATAAAGAAGCTGAAGAGTAGGATACGCCATCTTTGCGTCTGGGTGAGTTATTCTGATTGTGGTCAAATTTACCGTTAGCTGGGTCGTAAACTCCGCCAACGTCAAATACGATATCTGCGTTATCGAGAACTTGAGAGTCTCGAGATCGCATTATAGATACCTCTTCCTCTCCGGCTAGCTGTAATATGGCTGCAGCCATTACGTTATCCGCGTCAAAAGAGTCATCATGGGTTACTGCTTTTATCATAATAAATAGCTCCTAAATAAAATAAATGTATATGAGTTTATCATTGTTGGCTCATTACTAAAAAAGTAGTGAGGCTTAAATCACATACGGGTACAAATAACTCTAATCCAAAATATGAGCATGTATACTCAGTTGAATCATAAGTAATTTTTAATGTCACAGGTTCCTCACTGACTGTAGAGGGGGGAGTCCATACTGGGCCTGTGGGGTGCTTTGTAGCATCGTGTACTAGTGTTAGCCAACGTATGGTACTCGAATCTTTTGCAGCTGTTTGAAGCCATACATTATCAAAAGCTACATTAAATACACAGCCTTGCCACTCTACTCTAACTATAACTGTTTCTGCGATTTGAGGTCGCTGTTTCTGCTCCAACGAAGGCCCCGAGCTTTTGTCTACTACGGCACTTTGAGATAAATCCGTAGGAATCGACAAAAGCTTCGGAGCCTCTTCTTGGAGAGATTCTGGGGTTTCTTTTGCGGGCTCAACTATCTCCTCTTTAGGAGTACTAACTTCGCCGCCAGGATTATTACTACCTGGAAAAGTATTCTGCCCTATCCGAACAGGCTTAAACTGCATGGGTTGGTTAGTTATATTCCTTTTTTCCGCAGCGGGGGGAATAGCATAACCTCGCTCATATGTCCATCCTTTTTCTTGGGGCTGTGTCATCAGTCTGAATCCTTATTCTTTGTCGAAACATGTGATTTATGCCAAACGATACACGTATAATCAAGCGTATCGGTTAGCCTATAACCAAACACATCGAATTTATTAGAAGGCACAAAATCGGTGTTAAAATCTTGCTTATGGACGGTAAGTCCTTGATAATCACACCATCGTAACAAATCTTCATTAGAAAGCAAGTGAGCCTCGTTTAATAAAATCATATACATATGCGTAAGATTATCGATATTAGCGGCGTTAAAAACATAGGGGTTATACTCCATATTTGCAGGATCACTTGAGTAACTGTTTCTGCCTTTCCACAAACCTATTACAGATTTAGGTATGGGTGTAATGCTTTTCAGGCTTTCTACATAATCAGTCGTAATTTCCTGGAAATTTTGGATACTCCCAGATTCTGTCACTAAAGGCACGCAGCTTAACATCATGGACGTTTTTATTAAAGCATATGCGGAAGAAAATAAATGCTCGTTACCTTTTCTAGCACTGTAGGACGTATTAACAACACATGATATGGCTTCTTTTAAAGGATCCCAGGCCATGCCTACAACACTATCCCGTTCTAACCTAGCCGCTTGACGATTTTTCTTTTCGGTTAAATTCTCAAAGAATTTTCGTGAGCGTTTAAACTCAGCATTATGTTTAAAAACGGGGAAGCTCTTTTTGATTGCTTGTTGAGCATCAAAAGACCTGCTTCCGCGGGTAGCGCGGCGGGTAGACTGAGCTTCGAATACTTGTATCATATTATTATGAGTAATCTGAAGAGTGCCGCTCATAATTCGAAACCAATGTTCTTTTTCACTAAATGGCCAAGCCGAGCTTTTTAAACGACGACGACGAGTACTAACTTCAACAGGTCTAGATGTTCTTATACGATCACCCTGTGGATTAAGATTAGCTGTACTCATTGGTTGCAAATATCCTTGAATAGTGGCTCTTTCCCACATAACAGGTGTTATGGCTTTAGCAGCATTAAGAGATCCTCCTCTGTTATACTGGTGCCAACTGGTAGGAAATGGTCTGGCTTCACCTTCTGGCCAAGCGGCAAGAGCAGCTAATGCAAAATGACACATTTTAGCAAATCTGTGGGACGTGTACTGTGGTTCACTGGGTAAAACACATGTATGCCCATTTGGATAGACAACAAACTTTAAAGAATGGTGTTGACCAAGATGATGTCCAGAATTGGGATCAATAACCATAACTCTACAAGGATTGCCATTACTGTCCTGTTCTGGGAATAATTCATCTGGATTAGACCCTGGAGAAATACTTATAATTTTACGCCAATTTTGAGGACGTTCTTGTTTATCATCTTCGGGTACAACAGCACCAAATGGTATAAACTCTGTAGAAATATCGGTATTTATCGGACTTACCCATTCAACATCTTTTAAATTTAACGTAACCGCAGGGGTTATCGTACTTACCTCGGGGGAAGGTAAAGCTATTATATCACTCATATATCACACCTCGTTGGAATTCTTGTATTTACGCACTCTCCAAAAGGCGGCGTAACGTTACTGGTTATAACCCAGATGGTGTCGTATCCTTTATCGGTGTCTGGGAATTCGCCCCATCCGTCCGTAAAGACTACAACAACATCACACTCTATATTCTCTTTCTCTAATGTTTCAAATATAGGTATAAACGATGTACCTCCCCCTCCTGTGAGGGTGGGTATATTTTCGTAAGGTTCTATCCACTGAGCTGTGGTGACGTCGTAGTCACATACAATAAAGTATAAACGAGCTTGTAATAGTTGACGTATAGCGTCTATCTCTGCGATACCTTGGGTTAACTCATCTGAGGACATACTTCCAGATGTATCGATACAGTATGCTAAAGTAGGCTTTCTATGCCCCACAGAGGATGGCAGAATAATGTCCTGATAGATAAATCGGCGGTTGGGTGGGATATATGAGAAATCATCCCGTCCGTCCCTACTTAACTGCTGAGACACTTTTTGTCTTAATACAGACCGCCAGTCGATTTGAGAATCTTTTTCACCATTTAACTTGCGCTCAAAATCAGAAGAAACTTTGCCTTGCATTTTGGCATGAGTCATAGCTTTTGTGAGCTCAGATGCCCAATCAACTTTAGTATCAGTTGTAGTTCCTTCTGGGGTACCTTTTTGCTGTCTAGACATTCTTAATGGGTGTCCTGCGTTGTCTTCAGATAGGGGCTCTAAAAGAATATCGTTTGGAGCCATCCCTTGCCCTTGCCCTTGTGGAACAAAAATAGTTGAGGTGCTTTGCTCGGGAAGTAAGTCAAAAATCTCTTCTGCTGACTTATCCTCGTACTCTAGTGAGTATAGCCCGCTATCGGGCATACTCCCAAATGATGCACGTAAAATAGCGTTGATAGCATAGTCAGACGCGACATTCCACTTCTCAATATCTCTATTTTGACGACGTCCTACGCTGTTAAGAGCCACATGAGCTACTTCATGTGCTAGCAAAAATGCGAGATGCGAATTACTTAAAGTCCCTGCAAACTCTGGGTTAATATACATAACATTATCTGTAGCGTTAACTGCTGCAGTAGGTATTGCTCGAGTTATATATATACTTAGGTTCTCCAATAGAAGAGCCCAGAAAGGAACATGTGTGTATAAAATATTTACAGCAGGATTAAAGCGTGCTCTAACGGCTTCTACGTCTTTATCTGGTGATTCAGAAGATGCATGCGGTGCTATGTTGGTATCCATTTCTTTGACTCCAAGTCCTTACACTTTTGTTTATAATTAGTTTAGGTGTATCTTGATCTTTTGATCCTTGCAGTAAGTTAGCGAAAAACAAGCTCTCAAATTCAGGCCCTAGACCAGTGGCCACAACTGCTGCTTTTTCTACTAACTTAATATTTTTAATGACTTTGTACACCATGTTAATGATGATTGCATAGGTAATAGACGGTTTTTCACGATTGTGTTCGTATGTTTCTGTGCCTGCTATAAGTTTATCTATATCGGGCATAAACTGTATTTCGTCTATATACGCAGCTAACTCGCCGGCAGCGCCTTTACCCACAGTACCTGCTAGATATTCGTGTATGATTTCTTCACTACAAATAGTACGTAAAATGTGTGAAGCAGTTTCCCAACTACGTGGGGTAGGAAAGGCAGTGTGGTCATCTTTAGAGGGCTGATATAGGGCAGAAGGATTCCACTGCAAAAAGCCTATAATAGTATCCATGATATTAGTAGCAAAGGCCCATTTGGTCCACGACTCAAGGTCTGGTTCAATATCTATAATAGTAAATCGATTGCGTAAAGGTGCAGAAATTTGATTTACATGTGCTTTATGGCTGGCTTTATTACATGCAGCTATAATATAACATCCGTCATTAAGGCGGTGAGGCCCACAACGACGGTCTAACACCATTTGAAGAGCCGCATTTTGAACAGATGGGGCACCTGTATTAAGTTCGTCTAAAAATACCCAAACTTTTTCCCCTGATTCAGTTATACGATTTGCTTCTTCAATAAAATCTGGTGTTGCCCAGCTAACATTTGCTTCGCACTCGTCGCTACGGTTAACCATAGGCATTCCACGAAGATCCACAGGATCAAGCATTGATAGCCTAAGGTCTATCACTGTATCCTTACCGGCAGCTTGTCTTACCATTTGTGATTTACCTACTCCGGGGGGGCCCCAAATTAGTAAGGGTTGATTAATACTTCTAAAATCTTGAATTGTTTTGACTAAATCCATTTTATATTATTGTCCAATATTTGTCTGTTTGATCTTCTGGAAGTCGCCACTGGGATTCCGATAAAAGAACCCCTTGGGCTACGAATATAAGGGCACTGTTTTCGCCCTCAATTATATCTGTTTTTATAAATGCATTTAAGTCCTCTAAGGACTCGAATGTCTTGTGTAAGATATTGTCCTCACTATATATAGCAAGGAATGTGAATGTTGTTGGTGGTTCTTCTTTATCGGCCTTAGTCACTGGACTGGCCTATAAGCTCTCCATCCATAGGATTGTCTGTTAGAACATCTACGATCTCGAGAAGACTTGTAAGTTTGGTCTGCACCTCTAAAGCATGGCTTGTTCCTGTATCCCACGCATTAGCGTTGTTATAGTCGAGCTGTCTTTCAATAAAAGACAAAAATAGTCGAGTGCCTAGAGCATTAATCAACGTGTTTAATTCTGTTAAAGTTAATTCTCTCTTTTCGGTGATAACAACCTCTACTAAACTGTGGATATGTTTAGCTTGTAAGTAATCTTCATCATATAGACCAGCTATGTCTACGCTGACTTTAATCATATCGACAACGATCTTAGCTAGGTCTATACCTGTTCCAGGGGGGGTGAGGCGATCTTCGCATTCCTCTTTATATAGCTTTAATAAACGATTAACGGATTGTGAGCTAATTAGTGTAGTACTCATATGATGCCTTTATATTTAGTTTTAGAGAAAGACCCCCCGGAGAGGAGGCGTTTACTCCGGGGGGTCGCATAAAAATGTTTCGTCTGTATCAGAACGCAGCATAATATACGCCACGAGCTCTAAAAGGATGATACGAGGACAACGAAACAAAAATACTTTTATAATGGGTCTAGAAAATTATAAAACTAGACCCATCAGTTAAAGCATTCAGAACAATTTTTACGTTAATACTGAGGCAACTTTAAGCGTGTGCCTGTTAGGCTATACTTAGTTTTAACTTCAATCGTTTGATTGCGTAATTCTAGTTTACGTTGTAACCAAGCTGAGGTGAGTAAAGATGATCGAGTATATCCTGGCTTCCATACGAATTCTTTATTGGTCCCATTGCACGTCAGTATACGTACTTCCTCCACTAGAGGTTTTGCAGATAGATGAGGCAATTCGTAGTCATGGTCGTATATAGCGGCAGAGTTTATATTCCACGCTATGTATGCGTGCTTTGGCTGTTGCTGTAAACTATCTTCTTTTAATGCCCAGGCGGGGTAATGTCGAGATTGTTTACACCAATCTATAAAACCTGCGATAATGTTTGCTGCGATATTGTCGTATTTCCCTGACCATAATAGTTTATGAAGACAGTCGAATAACTTAATTCGCCATTCTTTAAACGGGGCTATGGATTCTATAGCTCTTATCGCATCCCCTAAAGCCTTTATAACAAAAGGTATTCGTCCTTGGAGACAACTAACTATTGTTGTGGTAATAATATCGGATTTACTTTTGAGAAGAATAGGTGCTTTCCCTGCCTTCACCATTAACACAGGAAGGTTGTTAACCTCTGTTTCTTTAGTGCAAACATCAAAGAAATGCTGTCGTGTTGATCTATGTAAAATATGTGCTGGAGGAGGTATAAAGGCGCTAATCTGTTCGGGAACAGTTTTTCTACAAGTCTCCCAAATATCCTCATCTGAGTTTAAATCTTCCTGAATACCTAAACAAAGGTTGTACGATTTGTTTATAAAGTTACTTTGATTGTTGCTCCCTGCCCACATAGTTAGATGTAGTAAAGGAGCACCGCTGTGCATCTCTAAAGTAGCGTTTTGCTCTTCAGATATGACTGGGGTTAAAGGTAGGTTTAGTGTTTCGCAATCTATAGCAGGAAATGGTATATAAGCTGTTGCTGACCATATCCTTGAAATGGGTATCAGCATGCCACTGCTGGTACCAGAATGTATTAAATCTGTGTCTTTAGACCACCGCATTCCGTTGCTGTTGTTCCTATCGGGGTACCGTATAATTACGCGTGCCCGTCTAAGTCCGATGTGATCTATATAATTTTGCTCCATGGAGCCTCCCTAATTCTAGTTACCTCTAAAAAGAGTTGTTGCTTCTATTTGTGTTTCTCCGATATTAATGTGATAATTGCTCTGCATACACGTAATCTCCATGGGGTCAAAAAAAAAATGGTTAGACACAATGTCTAATCACCATCACTATATTATAACACGTTGGAGACAGGTTTTTACGACTGCTTATTGCTCTCCCAATAACTTAAATAAGTTAGCGCCAAAGGGATCGTTGTGATCTTTTACGTTAACTCGTGCTACATAACAGCAAGGAAACGGGGGGCCGTTCTTAAGATTTAACTTTAAGGCACCGGATCCATTACCAGGTAGAAAAAAGGCTATCTCTACATACTCTCGTAATCCTACTATTTGACGTGTACTTAGCTTAACGGGATCACGCATGGTGACGGGCTCTTCAAATACGTCATATATAACAGTACGGCCTTTAGAATCTTTTCCTCTCCACTTAGAATCTACTAGCCAGTTTCGGAACTGAAGAAACTCTTGTTTGGGTAAAGCCTGGACATACCTGCTCCAACCTCTTTCGGGCGCTATCTCACCTACAGCAGGCGCTAAGGATTCTTCTAACAGAGGGCTGGGTAACTCGAAATGTACAGGATGTAGGGTGTTGTTATGCTCCCCGCAGTATAGTTCAAATAAATTCTGCTTTACTCTGAGGTATACGTGTAGAGTATTCAATATAAAGAAACTGTAGTCCTCTGCATACTGTAAGAGGTTATCTGATACTTCAACATATTTCTCATAGTAGTCTTCAGATATTCCCTCTATAGAATGCTTTTCTATTAGGCTACCTGGAGGTAAAGTAAGTTTATTGTCTTCTTTGTCCATTACTCTTCTGTAACTAGTTCTTCTTCAGCAACAGTTTCTGCAGCTTCTTCAGCGGTATCTTCAGCGGTATCTTCAGCGGTATCTTCTTGCTCTGTTGTTACTTGTGCTTCTTCATACCGACGCAATGCTTCTTGAGAAGATTTCTCAACCAAGTTCAACATATTCTCTGTTATTGTTTGTACCGCCGCTACTAGCTTAGCTGCTTGGTCTCCGGCGAGAGCAAATGATTGAGATCTTGTCTCTGTAACTCCGGCTAAAGATTTAACGATTGACTCAATTTCAACCTCTAAAGCTTCTTGTCCTGTAGGCCCTATAACGCGTTTGAAAGATGTTTCTTCGCTAAGAACTTGAAAAAAGGGAGGTTTATCAGTCATGTTAATTCCTTGCTTATTAGTTGTCTGTATGACGTGGTGTTTCTTGCGCACATTAATACGGAACATGCGTCAAAGATATGTTCATTCTTACCTTGTATAATTTTACCTTTGGTGTTTCTAATCCAACCGTTGTAATCGTTAAACTCTTTTAAGGCGGCTATTTTTACTTCCTGTTTAGTGGCGTGGATATATCCTGTGGCAGCTCGCTTAGCTTGTTGAGGAGTAAATAGGGTGGTTTGCATCCCTAGAATAGTGCAGGTAGCTGCTGCTGTACCTTTTGCTAATGCCATAGCTTTAGCTGCCCGTGAGCTCTTAGATCCTCCTGTAGGACATTCTATGTATACGTGGCATATTTTATTTAAAGCTAATACATCTT
>Ga0098058_1000801_pt1 | contig 10187 bp, 6 predicted proteins | sample 19_taG_FD_75061 | JGI IMG/M metagenome (GOLD analysis project Ga0098058, IMG submission 75061) | Marine viral communities from the Subarctic Pacific Ocean - 19_ETSP_OMZ_AT15317 metaG | ecosystem: Environmental > Aquatic > Marine > Oceanic | place: Pacific Ocean | collected 2015-01-19 | reverse complement strand
GTTTCTTTTTCCAATAAACTAATAAAAATAGCCATAGTTGCACTATGAACGGAGCAGGCGTATTTCGCGCCAACAAACTCCGCGACAATAGATTCAAAATGTTCTACGCCCTCATCATTTATTAAGGACGAATATTCAGAAGTATCAATTTTATAATGGCTAATGTTAAAAAGATTGATCATATAAATTTTTGTAAGTTTTTAGTTTTTTGCTTGAAGGTAAAACCGGAATCCAAAAGCTTATCGGAATTCATCGAATAGCGAGTATCCTGCCCCATGCGATTTAGCACAAATTGGACATGCTCTTGATAGTTGTCTATTCCAAACCACTGACAGATTTCTTTCACAACTTCGAGATTGGTCATGTGATTATTTGCCGAAATGTTATAAATCTCGTTTCGTTTGCCATTGATTAATAAATGATAAATTGCGCGAGCATTCTCTCGGACATCAATCCAGTCTCTGATATAGGACCCATCTCCATGGATTGGAATTTTTTTATTATTTTCTAAACAATAAATAATTTGCGGTATAAGCTTTTCCGGGTATTGTCTTGGTCCATAATTGTTTGCGCTTCGTGTAATAAGATAATCAACTTCAAACGTCTTGTGATAAGAAAGGATAAACATCTCTGCTGCTGCCTTTGAAGCAGAGTAGGGATTACCAGGATCAAGGATGTCTCTTTCAGTAGAGTCGAGGCCTCTTATGTCACCATAAACCTCATCTGTGCTGATGTGATAAAAAAGTGGTCTGTTATAAATCTTTCCCCTTATGAGCTCTAAAAGGTTGAAAACTCCCAAAGTGTTTGAATTAAAAAAAGTTTTTGGTCCAACAATAGAATTATCAACATGTGATTCAGCAGCAAAATTAATAACAACATCGCATGGAGGAAGATGGACCAAATCACAAATATCTTTTTCCACTAAAGAATAATTTGAATCTGAATCAAAAGGTAATTTTTTAGATGCTGCATAGGTCATCTTATCTATATCTATAATTTTATGGCCGCACGATAGGGCCAATTCGACAAAATGAGATCCTATAAAGCCTCGTCCACCAGTCACCACTAAATTCACTTATTTTTTTCCTCTAGAAATAATTTCTGATATTTTTTAAAGATTTTGAATTCCTCTTCTTGTTTCCAAGAATTATTTTCTGGATTGGTCGAGATACCTTCTGGATTAAAATAATAAATTCCTAAAATATCTGTGTGTTTTTTGTAAACTGCGCCTCCAAAGGCACATCGTAACCAAAAGTCCCAATCTGCGGCCGATTTATATTCTGCATCGAAAAGGCCATATTTTTTATGAAGAGATTTTCTCCACATTGGATTGTTGTGAGGAAGATTCCCCCTCAACATTGCTTCTTTAGAAAATTGTTCAAAATTATATCGCTGCGTGTTTTCTTTTAATTCATCCCACTTTGCATTGGCTTCATGCACAACATATGAATCATTATAAACTAAATCGATATCAGGATTAGCTATAAGTGTTTTGGCTTGCTTTTCATAAGCCAAAATTGATCTTCGATCATCACAGTTGACATTTGTAACAAACTCACCTGTTGATATTCCAATGGCTTCGTTCCAAACTCCATAAACACCAGGATCCTCCTTGAGGCGCTTATAGACTATATTATTCGGATATTTCTCAACATATTTCATAATCACATTTTCAGAAAAATTCTTATCAGGTGGGTCAACGTTCAAAATAACCCACTCACATTTTTCTTCAAAAATCGTTTGCCTTGTAACATCTTCCATAAACTGTTCGATGTGTTCTTCTGCGTCGAAAACAGACGTTATTAAAGAGATTTTTGGGACTTGATCAATTGTAATGTGTTCTGTGTCGTCTTTATGAAAATGTGAAACAAATTGCTTATACAGATGTTCTTTCTCAAATTTTTCCTCAACAAACCCTTGAAGGCTTGTTGCTTTCTTTTTGGCTGCTTTCCAATTTTTCTTTACTTTTCTTAAAGCCATTTTATAAGAACCTTGGTCAGCATATGCCCACTGTGTTCCTTCTTCTAGAACGCCTTTCCAAATTGCTTGTGGAGGAATTGGTTGCAAGCCATAATTTACTGGTGTATAATATTGCTTTCCACCATGCTCCAAAATGTCCTTTTGTCCGGACCACCCAATTGTTATAATCGGCAAAGCAGCAGAAGCGGCCTCAAATATCGGTAAACCAAAACCCTCACCGTGGGCAATATTGACAAGACATTTAATTTTTTCATGCCTATAAAGCCAAGACATTTGTCCATTAGATAAATCACCGTGAAGTATATGAATTTTACACTTTCTTTCTTTATAGGGTTCCAAAAGCTTATTAAAATAATGTTGAAGCATTTCTCGATCAATTTGGGAAGCTCCCTTAAAATTAGTCTTTATAATTAAGCCCACATTCTGATCAATAAATTCTTCGACCCACCATTTGACGGCGTTTTCCATATTCTTTCTTGGCCCCATTTGAGACACAATAAGAAAATTGAATTTATTAGGAAAATCTAAACCCTCAACAGGAGAAGGCTCGGCTATCACGGTTCTTTCATGTACAACTTCCACAGGTGTTTCAAGACGATAGGGATTTTCCTCACCAGTTTCATTATTTTTGGCAGTCGCCACAGTTTCAACAAACGTTTTTTTAGCATGTTCCGAAACAACAAGAATTTTATCCATATCATTGCCCTTGACAAGCCATTGTGGAGCTACTGCTGTTGTTTCAATTCCAGCAGTATAACCAATATTAATTGGAGCGATTTTCTCCCATTCGTTGGGAATAGTAATCTGTAAACTAATATCTGCTGCTAATTGTTTTTGTTGGCCCAACATGGCAGTTTCAGTAATCCTTCTATCCATCCATCGTCGGAACTCATTATCTTCCCAGAGCCAGCCAGTTTCGCCCCATGTAATAGGGTGGATATAAATCTCAAATAAATCCTCCCGAGATCTTAATGCCCTAAGAGCAAATCTGGCTTGTTCACCATAGCCAGATTGTGAAAGGATTGGGCCTTTTACAAAAATTTTCTTTTTCACGCTACCTCCAAAAGTTCAATTCCATTATAACCTTTTCTTGTTTCCCAAGAGCCATGCTCTTCGTGAATTTTAATCATCAAGTTCACCCACGAATCATTGAAAGATTTAAAATTGAAATTTTCCATAACATATTCTCGACCCTTTAAGCCCATTTCTTTTCTTCCCGCTGGGCCTATGTCTCTTATCTTGTTCATCGCTGAAAAAAGTTGTTCCTTGTTAATTCGATCTTCATAAATATAAGGAACAGCCTGCGAGCCTATAATAGCTTTTGAGGTTGGGATTAAGGGAATACCATACTGGTCTTTTCCATTCAAAAGTTGATCTTGAAGACCGCCGGTCAGCGTAGCAATAATAGGAGTCCCGCAAGACATAGATTCAAGAGTCGCAAGACCAAAACCTTCGGCATCAGAAATATTTATTGTACAATCAACCATATTATACATTGCAGCCAAATCTTGCGGAGGAACTTTTTTCATTGAAAGCAGAACTTGCCTATGGGTATTCAATCCCAAATGGTCTATAATATGTTCAAGATCTTGTCCATGAGGATCTTTTGGATCTGTGTGCATGATCAGTTGGGCTTTTTCGTGCATATTTTCTTTATCGAGCCACTCTTTGAACCACCAAATTAAAGTGCCAGACTGTTTTCGTCTAGCATTTCGGTTATTCCAAAAGAAAATAGTTTTATCTTGGTCTTCTTTAGGTAAATTCTTTTCTCTAACGGATTCAATTTGACTTTGATTAAGCGGCTTAAAAATATTACCATCCACAGCATGAGGAATATAATGTCTCTCAACCTCTGGTGCTGCTTTCGAGACAATATCATTCGTAAGTTTGGATATTGTAGCCACAACATCATTAGAAATATAAAACTTTCTGTTAAACATGGGAACAGGATAATTGTCCCACACATGATAATAAACTATAGGACACAAAGGACGAATCTCGTTCTCCATTTCCCATAGCCAACCCCAAAATCTTGGATCGGTCATAATCCAAAGAATATCTGGTTTCTCGTTGCGAAGTAATGATCGAATCATTTCTTTTGTTCCGTAACCATCGACAGGTATGATTCGCCAGTCATCTAAATATGGTTCAACTCTCACTGGGCGGTAGTCTTTATGCTTTATGGCCCCACCTAACGAAATAATTGAAAACTTTTTTGTGTTTAATAACGCCTCACAAACATATTTTGTTTGGGATCCAACACCAGAAGGTGACAATGGGTGGTCGCCTAAAGTTAACACCTTAATCTTTTTACTCAAAATTACTCCTTTGGTTATTAATATAACATGTTATTGATACTTTGTCAAGAAAAAAAAAGATTTTTTTTTATCTTTTGCAGTGTTCTGTGTTGTTAAACTCACAGTAGTCGCACGATTTACGATTCTTGACAAAATTCTGTTTTTCGATATTAATTATCGCATCGTTCAAAAGTTTTAATGCATTTTTCATTTTTCTTTCTCCGGAGGTCACTCTAAAGATTTCTACATTCTTTTCTTTAGCAGTTCTCTTAAGAAGAGCAAAATGCGTTTCAACCATAGACGGATCGATCTCATGTTTTGCACACCAAAACTTTTTATATAAAGTTAGTTGATATGTTATCAATTTATCCGTTCTTTTCTCTCTCTTCCAACCCCAAGAACACGACTTCCAATCGATGATGTGATACTTATCATCGTCAGTCTTTATCACAAGGTCGATAAACCCCTTAAACTTGCGTTCTAAGGGCATTGCAAAGTCTATCCCCTCATACAGCCGCTCTTCGATCGAAACTACCTCGTATGAGCCGAAATGGGCCTTTAAATAGGGTGCAATTTGAGGTATGATAATATGCCCCTGCTGTTGCATATCAACAACAAGTTTTTTATCCAAGTCTTCTTCGTTGAGAGCCTTGAGTTCTTTGCGGAAAGAAAGATCAAAAAACTCTTCATCAGTCAATTCTTCTTGTTCGCAAACAACAACGTTCTCGCAAACGGCATGTATGGCCCGACCAAAAGCTGTGAACTCGTTTCCGATAAATTTTCTAACTCTCTCGATATACGAGAGTTTATGTTTCCATGGACACTCAGCCCATGTTTTTAATTCTGAATATGATATATGTTTCATTGATCCTCCAAATCATCAAGAAGCTTTAATTTAGAATAAAGAACAGGACAAAGATCAAGTACTATTTGTTTATCATTCATAAAATAACTTTCGAACCCGCTAGCAAGATACTCCCGTATCGATGTAACGGAATACGATCCTATAAACATTTTGCTTAAAGAAACAATTTGATTCAATATTGGATATCCAATGTCCTTATACAAATAATCATCTATTTCTTGATTGTAGTTTATGTCATGCAACAAAGATACGGGAGGTTTTAGATTTTTTTCTTTTAGAAAAGTATACAAAGCCTCTCTCTTTCTTTTAAATTCTTTTTCAAGTCGTCCATCGCCATAAATTATATCCTTATGTGTATATTCTACAGAATGAGAAATTTCATGTATTAGGTCGTCGATTAAACCCATTTCCGAATCTTGTTCATTTGTAATAAAAATAGCGCCATCTTCAAAAACGCCCCTTACATCACGCTTTATAAGACTCTCAAATTGGCCAATATAAATTATATCTATATTGATTAATAAGTGCTCAGGAATTACTGATGCAATATATTTTAAAACAAAATCAGGATCAACTTCTTCAGGAAGTTTATCTTTTATAAATATTTCTATATCTCTCAATTTGTACTGTCTCCTTAGTGCCTTGCCCTTGGAAGCGGAATCTTCTATCCAGTTCATAATTAACCTCTTGTATAAACAATATAACCAATTATTGGTAATTTGTCAAGTATTTCTTTTATTTTTTCTTGTTTTGTACACAAGAAACCAATGTTCTCTACTCTTAACAACAACTAGAGTATTTTTGACGCTAAAGTAGCTATTTTTGATCTTTCTCCCTTTGTAAAGGTAATATGACCAGTCAATTCGCTGTGCTTAAATTTTTCAACAGCATAGGTTAAACCATTGGATGTCTCATTAGTGTAGATATTATCAATTTGTTCTATATCACCTGTTAAGACAATCTTAGTGTTTTCTCCAACTCTCGTAATGATTGTTTTAACTTCATGAGCGGTCAAGTTTTGAGCCTCATCAATAATAATATAGGCATCATTTATACTTCGGCCACGAATATAAGTGAGAGCTTCAAGCTCGATTATTCCTCGCTCCATATAATCTCGGAGCATAGCTTTATCGTTGCCCAAAAGATACTGCATGTTATCTTGGATAGGCATTAACCAAGGCATCATCTTTTCATGCATTGAGCCGGGGAGAAAACCGATATCTTTTCCCAAAGGCTGGACAGGTCTAGACACAACCATTTTTTTGTACTTAGCAGTGCGAAGCCCTATGGTCTGTTCTAGCCCTGCTGAGATTGCCATTAGCGTTTTGCCAGAACCAGCTTTGCCTATTAATGAGATTAATGGAATCTTTTCATTAAATAATAATTCATAAGCAAACGATTGCTCTTTGTTTCTCGGAACAACGCCGAAATCCAAATTGCCATTCCATTTCTGTAATTTATGCACAGGACTGGAGTAGCCTCTAAATTGTGCCAAGGCTGTTTTCTTTGAATTGGAAGAGGAAATTAACATCATAAATTGATTTGGGTGAAGTTTTATCTTTTGAGAATAAGTAAGTTCCGAAGAAATTGTGATTTCTTCTCCATCATAAAATTGATCAATCATTTCATCATCAACGAGCACCTCAACAAATCCAGAATAAATTTTATTGGTATCTTTAACTACTTCGTCTGTATTATACCCTTCGGATGTAACACCAATAGAGTCAGATATAACTCTCATGTTAATATCGCGGGAGACAACAATTGTTTTTCTAGCTGGGTATTCTTCGCTTACGGCGAGAGCAGAAGACAAAATAATGTGGTCGGCAACTCTTTTATCCAGTTCGCTTGGGAAAGAAGAGCCGGACCTGACCACTCTTAAAATTCCCTTGCCTTTTCTTATCCTCACCCCTTTGGACAAACAGCCTCTCTTTCTTATTTCATCAAGAGACTTGATAATTTTACGAGCATTAAAGCCCACAGAATCCTGACGTTTTTTATGTTTGTCAATTTCTTCTAGTACTTTAAGGGAAATAAAAATATCAGCGGTACCAAATTTATGTATACAATCCGCATCTGATAGAAAGACCGAAGTATCGATCACATAATTTCTCTTAGCCATCCTTTAACCTTTGTAGTTGGGCCTTTATTATAGGCTCTAGACTCTTTTCTAACTCTTCTGCTGTAATTCCGCCGATACCCCCACCTGCTACTCCGCCAACGCGACCGCGCTGTCGGCTAATTGCTTTTCTCGATGAAGATGGCCCTTCAGGGGCTGATGGTTCTTTCTCTTTTTTAAAAAGACCCTTTGGGTCAAAATTTACTAACACCGTTGGGTTTATTTCCCCAATAATGTTGAATTGTTTGTCGATTTCGTTTGCCAATGATGCCAAAAACCTTTGAACTCCAACTTTTTCAGTTTTAAAGATTCTTATCGCATGTATAAGAGCAAGCTGGTTTTTAGCATTAAGAGTCTTATACACAGCCCTAACATGCTCTTCAGAAGCTTTGCCGCCCCAAGGAGAAGTAACAAGCGCTCGATTAAGTTGACCGATACTAGCTGTCCAGCTTGCTTCCGCCACAGGTGGGCGTGGCATACCGTAAAGCCATGCTATCAAAACCAATAAGTTGTCTTTTTCTTTGTCTTTTATATCATTATATTTAGCCAACGGAGTTCCTTTTAAAACTTTTTGTCTCATAAAGGTATCTAATGTAGTAAGATTAGTCAATTTCAATTCTTTTCTCTCGTCTGGTTCGCCCTCGCCAGTATCTTCATGGGCTGCGTCCGTATCAACGCCAGGGACTGTTGGTTCGCCGGGCTCAGGCTCAAGCTTTCCTTCCTCCGCCGCTCTTGTTCCAGAATCAGTAAGACCAGCGACTTTGGAAGTATCAGCAACCTTAAAGATATCAATTAAAGATTCCTTCAACCCAACCAATGCGCTTTGAAATTCTCTTAAAAGATTATCGGAAATAGTTGGGCGGCTTCCCACGACCTGGGCAATGATTTTTTTCATCCCAAGAATGGCATTATCAAATTCTGTAATGGCAGCGTCCATTCCTCTTTCGGATTTCAAAGGATTAGCATTTGGAAAATACTCTTTAATTGTAGCCAATAGTTGATAAATGTTTTCTGCTTTATCCTTTACTGTGGTGGCTACTTCCGGAGTGGGCTCTCTAGCTTCTTCTTCCGCCAAGTCTTCAGGAGCAGGAGCTGGTTCCTCGGTAGGTTCCCCAGTAGGTTTAGTGGGAGCCGCTGGCTCTTTGGCAGAAACTTTTTCAAGCATCTGAAGCAGAGAAGGGATCCCCTCAAATTCTATAACTTGTGCGTGGACTCCTCTGACTCTCTTAATCTTTTCTTCTCTACTCTCTTCCACTTCGGATTCTGGGTTTTCTTCTTCCGTTATGGTTTCAGGAGAAGGAGCGGCTGGAGTCAATAGTGCGTCTATATGATTTATTGTACTATTGGCATCAAGCATAATAAGTTTAAGAAATTTATAAACAGCTTTTTTAGGGTCTTTTTGTCCATGAAGGGCAAGTGACTCTTTCGAGCCCATTGCAAGAGTCCCTGCATCCAAATACCTTTTATATATTTTTAGTGCTTTGGAAACTGAATCGATATGTCGTTGCAAAGTAGAAGCATCACTGATTACCTTGCTATGGTCTGCGGCTGGAGAAGCTGGTGCTTCTTCTGTTAAGGCTTTTTGCTGCTGATCCAGAGCATGTTGAATTCTTCCAGCAATAATTTTTACAGGTTCCCATACGCCCCTATACAACTCACCTTGCTGCTGAAGGGTTACTGCTTTCATAAAATCTGTTCTAAACGGCTCAAATCCTTTCTTTAAGTTTTCTATGGCTTGCGGCGGGACGGCTTGAGCTATAACTTCTGACGTTGCTTCTACTTCTGGTGACTCTTCGGGGGTTTCTTCGCCAGCGGATGGTTGATCTAAAAACCAATTCACACCTTTCATTTGCTTATTATCGGCGTTAACCTTTCTCAGGAGACTTGACCAACCATCGAAGACCGACTGGTTTCCTTTTATTTCGTCTTGAAAATTGCGAATCTTCATCGGGTCGAGCCCTATTAACTGTCTAAAATTTCTCACCTCTTGAAGTAAGCCCTCTTTACTAAGAAATTGTTGAAAAAGCCGCAGAGCTTCCTTTTCATTATCATCAAAGCTGTCGTATATCTCTTTGCTTAGTGCTGCGTTGCTCGTGGATGCCTCGCCTGTTACTATATCTGCTGCCTGTTGAACTATTTTCTCTTGCTCTTCCGGTGTTTTTTCTGGTGCCACGTCAGATACTTCATCACGGGCTACTTTCTCCACGTCATCTCTCCCAAGTTCCTGTCCTGTTTTTTCCTCTTCGGCTTCTACTTGCGGCTCTACTTCGTCAACAAGCTCCTCGACTTCGGGGGAAACTTCTTCGGGTGTTTCAGGGGCTCCTCCGGCTGCTTTGTATTGGGCAACCAAATCATTAAACAATTTTAAATGAGGCACATGGTCTGGGTTATTTGGTGGTGGACCACGGTCAACTCCAAAAGCAGAAAGCATCAGCCATGCATCTTTTGGATTTATTGATCCTCGACCACCTTTAACCCATGTGTCTTGGTTCTTCGGATCCTTCATAGCAGCATCAAGAACCTTTTCAAATTCGACTCCTTTTTTTCCGGTCACTCTCTGGAGTTTTTTATACCACGAACCATAATCGTCCAAGTTCTTGGAGTTATTCAAATTGGCGAAATATTCCTCCCCCTTGCCAGGAAGACGCTCGCGTTCCGGGGCTTCTTCGCCTGTTACGACCTTGAACATACCTTCTTCTTTTAATTTTGGCCATATTTCCTTGTATAGGACTTGTAATCCTTTCGCGGTATGCCCAATGTCGCCAATGACTGACTCCTGATTGGCCAACATTGAGGTCCATCCTTTCTCACTACGCGCGGGTGTACCGTGGAATTGCAAAAGCAATTTTTTTGCACTCTCATAGGCTTCGGCGGGTGGGGCGTATGGGTCGCCGCCTTCGGGGGCCTCTTCTTCCGATGCGTTTTT
>Ga0098058_1000797_pt1 | contig 10212 bp, 19 predicted proteins | sample 19_taG_FD_75061 | JGI IMG/M metagenome (GOLD analysis project Ga0098058, IMG submission 75061) | Marine viral communities from the Subarctic Pacific Ocean - 19_ETSP_OMZ_AT15317 metaG | ecosystem: Environmental > Aquatic > Marine > Oceanic | place: Pacific Ocean | collected 2015-01-19 | reverse complement strand
CACCTCAAGAATACGCTTCATGTTTAGGTCTCCTCCTTTTCCGCGCGGTCATCTATGCGCCAGAAACGTCCGTTCTTGGTGCTGTAACCGGCAGGGCGGCGCTCCATGCGTTCTGAAAGGCCAAGCTCTTTTTGGATTCGGCTTTTTTTGCCAACGGGGATAAATTTACGCCCGAAACGGGCTTCTTCTTCTTCCGCCACAATCCAAACAAGGCCATACTGCCCGTCAAACTGGCGGGCACATACTTCGCGGCCGCCGTGGAACAGGCAATTAAATTCATGGGTTTTACCATGCTCAAGCCACTTGGCCGCGATTTCATAGCGATTCGCCATTTCATCGGAAGCGCCTTGGGAGAGAAATCCGTCCGTATCGCACAGCGCCCGACTTTCTCTGGCGCGTTCCCGGCAAGCATTTGCCATATCGCGATATTTTTTAGGGGTCATGAAATAACTCCTTTCATATTACTATTATAACACATTTGGGTTCCGTGGCAAGCGAAAAAGGCCTTTTAAAGATATAAAGGCCCCGTCCAGTTGATTGTATAATTACCCTCAAGGATATTTCCTCTAGCAGCGTTCCGAGCAGGGGCAGCCCAACCAGCGGGTTTCAAAATATCACCCTTCCTAAACTTCTTATCGTTGTCAACACCAACGACAAATGCCTTCACACTACCACCCTTTTCAGTGATCTTGATATACTTCTTACCGTAGGTAATAGTAAACTTCTCGGCATACTCATCACACATTCTCTTCCGAATTTCGGTCTTTACACCACCGATACAAGTATGGGCCATACTTGAATTCTTATAGTCCTCAATCATGGCAGCCTTCATTTTAGACAAACCAGACATAACGGACTCAGAACTCTCAGATACATAAACAGACATTATTTAAGCTCCTCTGCAAAATTAACTGTATTAACCATTATCAATATATACATATTAACAGCTAGGACAGGATTTGTCAAGTAAAATCGTACCTCATAAGTCATTAAATTCATTGAGAATCCAAACTTTTTTCTTCTGTTTACCTACCGTAAACTCCGAAAATCCCTTCGGAATGGGTTTATTCCACCCATTTTTACGGGCGATACTGATACTAGGGAATACACCAGCAAGGTGCATTATGTGAGCCATGATCCAATTATCTTCGATCATCCATGTGGAACCATCTCCACAGTCATCGAAGCCCATCAAATCTCTATCTTTAGAAGATACCTTGGGAGACAGGAAGTTGAATTCGTTAGGACTAGGCACTTATAACCTCTTTATTTCTCATCATTACACCACCATAATAACATATTGGAGGACCTTGTCAAGCGTTATTTTGCATTTAATGTGTGAATTTTGTCCTCTATTATGCCGAAGTTGATTCCTATGACATTTTTGGTTTTCATACTATGGAATGGGTAATTACCATTGGGGAAAACCATCTTAAAACTCACATCCGGGTGTTTATTCGCAAACCACTCAAAATACCTTACTCTCCTGAAGGAATCTGCATAGGAAGTTGCAGTATCAGGTCCATACGCATTTGTGTCTTTGTAGAGGTTATCCAAACAAACCTCACTTTTCAACAGGAAATCAAACCCAAAACAATACAATACATCATGGTCCGCTTTGATTGCTTCCATCATTGCGTTCATTCCAGCGTTTGACCGAGGTTGACCAGGGTTAAACTCAGCAGGTTCATACTGTTCATCTTTAGGGGGTACAATAAACCGGTCTTGGGGGAAATCAGATTTCTCGATTTCTGCTATGATGGGGTCATCAATAGACACCAGAAAATCTGGGACAATGTACGGTGGTTTAAAATCACGGTAGAGGGCATTGCAACCATAGATGGTACCATGACCAACCAATAGGTTCAAATCGAACCCCTCTCTGGTCCTACCATTACCGATTATGAAGGCTACATTATTCAAAGTTGTCATCATCCACATCCTCATCCTCTAGGAGGTTCAGGTAATCCTTGATGTTGAAGGGTTTCCTCTTATACGGATTCACTTTAGGCTTCTTCTTAGAACCCCACTCGTCTTCTTCTTTTTGTAATTTCTTTCTGAGGTCTTTGTATTTTTTCATCGTGTTTACGTCTGTTACATGGGTAGTGTTTGCTCAGGTAGCGGAGCGTTTTTGATTCTCTTGTCTGCTACCTTATAGTATTCTTCTTCCTTCTCAATCCCGATAAACTCAAATCCTTCACTCTTTGCAGCCATCCCAGTGGAACCAGAACCCATGAATGGGTCAAGGACTGTACCACCCTCTGGTGTCACAAGGCGACACAGGTATTTCATCAACTCGACTGGTTTAACGGTGGGGTGTGTGTTCTTTGCGGGTGTCGTATCATTCGTCCATTCACCGGCTTTATTCCAACGGACAGGTTTACCATCTTTCATGTCATCCAGTCCACCATCCCGTTCTTTTCTTGATACCTTCGGACAGTAGAAATATCTTGATGCAGAACCCCCATTTCCATATCCTATCATTTCATCACTTATAACATCACTTCCATCATGCATTACATTGGCAGGGAATCTACCACCTTCTACTCTACACCCATCAATGTTAATGCCACCAGTTCCATACTTCTCTCTGTTATTTTTATTTGTTCCTTCAATAAATTTTCTTCCCATAACGATAGGTTCATGTGCTGGCTTGAGAGCAGTTCCCCATCCATCACCAAGATTATGTGACTTGGGAAATCCACTTCCATACAACCATATAATCTGGTCCCGTATCTCAAACCCTGCGTCCTCTACTGCAACTGCCATTCTGTGGTAGTTACGGGAAGCAGAAAACGCAAGCAGATGACCACCCGGTTTCAAGAGTTTCAATGCAAGTTCCCAAGTCTCTCTGCGAAATGCGATGTCTCCACCGTCCCATTCCTGGCCCATAAATCCTGTGCCGACTAATCTAGAATATCCATCTGACTTATTCCTCACTTTCTCAGATGTATAGGTATCATCTTCGGGCGAAGTATTCTTGAACCTATCCACTATAGACTGGAGGTGATACGGTGGGTCTGTTACGATGGAGTCCACTTGAACCCCTTCGTCAATCATTTTCTGCATCCGGTCAAGGCAATCGTCGTTATACAACTTCATCTTGTCCTAATTCTGTTATGTCAATATCCAGTTGGTCTTTGAACCACTTTGCGACAAGGTTTCGGTGACAAAACTGACCCGGTTTCTCCCAACATAGGAGTGTAACTTCCTCATTATATATACTGGTCAAGTACGCATAGATGACATCAGCATCTAACAAGTTAAGAACCTTCTCATGGTATTCTTTAGTGTATTGGTCTTTATCAATCTTGCCAGATTTGTAGTCTTTTAGGGTGTCATACTTCGGAGCCAGACGCATATACTGAGCACCTACGTACCATCGTGGGGCACCCGCAGCAATTGAGATTGGTTTGGTTACGTTCTTGATATTACTGAAATAGGATGTCCTCATTAATACTCTTCCCGAAGCTTAGGTTTTCTCATGAAGTAGTGCAATTTTTCAATTGCTTTCTTGTGTTGGTTCTTTTGTGACTGCCAGTACCCCATATCATTCTCGTATTTGGTACCTCTAATTCTCTTGATATGATGGTTACAATCTTGGACATGATTCTCATGCCATTTGATTAGTTGTCTTGTAGCAAATTGTTTCTTCAACAAATGCCTTCTCATTTTTGCAAGTCCGAATTCCATTTTAATATGACAAAAATCCGGGGTAGGCTTCGTTCACCAACTTCTCGGATAATTCTTTGACCTTCTTGTCCTTCAGCCTGAGTAGCAACTCAGCATCTTCTGGGTGAATGGTCTCTAAAAGGTCAATAAAGAGTCCTTCCCGTTTAATCTGGTTCAGGTTGGGGTTACCACCCTCAACATACAGGTACAACTTAGAAACATTCGCATGTAACACTTCTTCACAATCAATAGCCTCATCACCCTCCAATTTATCAAATGGCGGGTTACCCTCAGGTAATAGGAAATTGATATGTGGATTTACACAATAAGCACAAAATTCCCTTAAGGTTGGGCTATCATTTTGTCGCAAAACTTCAACTTTCTTCTTAAGCGACTTAGCTTTTTTCACTTCTTTAAAAATCTCAAACATAGGTTTCATCATGATCTTGTCTTCCTTCTAGTTAAAAATCTTGGAGGTCGTTCATCAACATTTTCATCCTATGCTTAATGAAGTAACCAAATATCTTGTTGCGTTTGGCATCATGTTTTTCGTTATAGGTATCTATAATTTCTTTCTGTATTTCCGCTGGTGTAAAGAGCAAATTAATCAGTTGTTCGTTCCTCTTGAACCCACGTAATTTGTTCTCATCGAAGTCCTCAACCTCACAGTCCATCCAACCCGTAAGTCTCTTTTCGGTTATCCTACGTTGACGGGACCCGTTCACAAACGTATCGTCCTTTGACAGAAAATTTGGGATACCGTCTGTACGGTCACCACGTATGATATGCTCTTTCAGATATGTCATGGGGTCTTTGTCCCGTATGAACCTCTTGGTTCTAGGTGACCATTGTGTGATATACTTGTTGGTTTGTAACTGTCGGAAATCCTTGTCAGAACTTACAATCACAGTATCTTCGTCAGCTATCCTACATAAAAGTCCTATGATGTCGTCTGCTTCGGCTTTTGTTATGTGTATCACCTTGTAGGGGAAATACTCAACCAATTCTTGCTTCATCTTGTCTATGATGTCAAAAATCAACTTCCAATCCATATCGGACTCGTCACGATCCTTCTTACGGTGAGCCTTGTAGTATGGAAAAATGTCCTTTCTCCAGCTCCTCTTATCATCACAACAGATGACAAGTTCACCATATTTGTCCTTGAATCTTGTTCTGTAATACCTGAGGGAATTTAAAGCAAGATGCCTTATCATATCCTCATTTATATTAGCGTGCTTTTTGTGACCAAACGCAACCATTATACTGGCTATAACGACTTGGTTGAAATCAATCAATATTGCCATGATGTATTATTCTTCTATCGGGTGTCCTTCTTCTTCTTCTTCTATTTCCTCTTCCATTTTTTCTTCTGCTTCTCTGGCTAATGCTGTCATTTCGTTTACCTTCATTTGTATAGGATGCTCAATAGTCATGGTATTATATAGACAAGATTTTAAGGCTTCTATAGAGAACATAAAGTGGATAAAAAATTCTTCGGTGTGGACATTGAACCCCTGCATAGCCAACCTTTGTATTAGACCTTGAGCATAATTGTCTATATACGCATCAACAAAATTTCTCTTGTTAGCAGTAATTTCTTTCTTGGTTTCATCTGAGAGACCAGCCCGAGCTTTACTCAAATCAAAGACCCCAGGAAACATCACCACGTTGTTTGAATCGGTTGTGTCGTCTGTTATCATTTAATAATCCTTAGTAAGATGGTGCTGCTATTTATTCTTCCTGTGAGATGGACTTCTTTGGTTGTTAGCTCTTTCAACAGTTTTCTGAGTATAATCTTACCGCCATTGAGGCACTTATCAATGGTATCTCTTGGCTTCCGTAACTTTTTGGCGACGGATGTAGATGGTACAAAGTTGAGGATGGTGCAACCCTTGACCGATAGACCACCTCGGTCTACTGCTCGGTACACTCCGAGTGTCCTGTACTTGGTATTATAAACCCACAACTGGTCTGCACCTACAATCTGTGTTGGTGTTATGGACACTAACTTGAGTGTCTTGTCCTTTTCCTGATACTTGAGTTTGGATGTGAGCTGTAATGCGGTCTTCTGTTTCTTCTTCCTCGGTTTCTTGACCGTCGTTGCCTTCTGATTGGTAGCCCACCTCTCCGCATCTGAAATGATGTCCAATATGAACGTTAGATATTTCTTTGCATTGGTCTTTGTTAGACCATATGACCTACCCAACTCAGACCTAGGCTTGTCGAACACCTGTTGTATTTCACCCAAGAGGGGCTTGTAATATGTTGCGATTTTGTTTGATTGCATCGCCTTGACTTTGTTGGTCTGTAACCATTCGTACATGTTGACTTCAGATATGAACCCATTCTCAAGAAACTCATCAATATGGCTTTCAACTTCACCAATGTAGTTGGAGACCTGTTCACGTATTTTCTGTTGGATGTTGGGTTTGTGTTTGGTCTTTTCCTCTTTGAGTACCTGTTTGGTTTTTTCCAGTTCCTTCCCGTATTCCCGGAGGGCTACTAACTCGTTTGACAACCAATCCATGGATTGTTTGGAGAGTTCGCCATTATTGTTAAGTATCCAACAATGCTTGCCTACGCCAATAAACTTCCAGTCTTGAATTACTGAGAGTACTTTGCTATTCTTCTTGTCATATAGCAGGGTTTCTTTCTTGAGTTTTTTGGGATTCAGGGTATAGTTTGCATACAACATTGCCGTGGTCAATTCACGGTCATAACCGGCATGACTCAGCACCAAATGCTCAAAATTTGGCACCATATACCCAGCTTCATTCCGTTTTTGTCTCTTAACCATTTCCTACTATTATACTATATTATCTTGTATTAGTCAAGTCTTTTTTCCCAATACGAGGCGTAGAATGACTTCAATTCGTCGTCTGTTCCTGATATTGGAATACCAAAGTTACTCATATCCTGCATCACTAATTGTTCCAATTCACTCAACACAGGAATATCACTATAGGTCTGCATAAGCCGACCTGTCGGTTTGTGGTTCCATTGTTGGCGCCTGTACCATTATTGAATTCAAGAAATTAGTCCACTCTTGACTTCTCACTTCCCAAGAATAAAACCTATCAAAATACATTTTTTGGAACCTTAGGTTATTTTGCACCTCTGAGTCCCAATAGTGTTCAATTGCTGCATTAAGAACGTTAGCGTGTAACTTAGCGTGTATTTCATGGTTTTCATGGAAGTCATACGTCCATGCCATGTTTGCACAGGTCTCAGGCAACGCTGCATAATTAGGACACACGGTTACACACTTTGCGCTCATCGCTTCAAGAACAGAAATACAAGAGGTTTCTGGCCAAATTGACGGGTATGCAAAGATATGTGCTTTCTTTAGAGCCTCTCTAACTTCGTCATTTGAAACTGCACCGTGATAGTTGATTTGTGGATGTTCATTACAATAATCAAATAGAGGTGCAAATGCTTCATCTTTTTTATCCCAACCATATATAGAAAAACTAGAATAGACATCAAGAGTAACATCTGTGTGTTTTGTTGAAATCAAATCAAATGCTGACAATAACACGTTCAACCCTCTATGGGGGGTTGTGTGATAAATTATGTTAATGGGTTCTTTGGGTCCAGGTTTTTTATGTTCCTCAATAGGGTAGATTGCATTTTTCAATACAACACCCTTAGATGGGGGAATTCCATGGAACCATTCATACATCTGTTTCTGCCAGTTTGACACGTAAACCAAACGCCTGAATTGGTCCAAACTTTCTGGATTTGCTAGGTGTGCTGATTCTGGGTCATCTGCGGTGTCATGTAACCATAAAACTCTTGGTTTGTCTTCAAGTTTTCTGACCCTAGATTGGATGATTTGATACTTATCAAGCAACTCTACTGATACGTTCTCTTGCAACCATTTCATCATAAGTTCTGTGCCACCCATAGCATTTCCGGTGGGTGACACTTCATTAAACGACCATATATCATTCACGGTATTGGCTTCATCTAAGCCTGTCACATTCAATTCTGTCATTCATCTTCTCCATTGCGATAATTTGGTGGACCTACAGGTGGTTGGAAACTTTCATGCCTATAAGCCCGAGCGTTAGACCAACCATCATCATATCCTTCTTTGTATTTATCCTTCATTGCGTGATTAATTTTCTGTTCCAAGAAATCTTTTACCTCATCCTCTAGGGATGGTAGTAAATTCTCAGTAAGTTGTGCAACTACAACACCCCTAAACTGAATGTCCTTGTCAATGACCTTAAACATTGTTTATCCTTTTATCCATAGGTTAATCCTCTTTCTTTTCTATATAAAAATTCATCAAATTCTCTAATGGCATATTCAGCAACCATATTATCGTCGTTGTATACCCATATGGGCATTAACATTTTTTGTATTATATTCTGTCATATCACTATCAATATAAGGCATACCTTCTAATTTCTTTCTTCCGTCCCTTGAAGATTTCTCCCAAATCAAATCATTACCTTTTGGATAATTTAAGTTCCATTCTACATTTGATTTCTTTAGAAGTTTTCTTGCTTTCTTATTAAGAGGAAGTATATAACGAAATTGTTTTCCATATACCTTAGTTATACCTTTATGATCAAGAAAATCTTGTGTTAGCCAATATATCCGTTCACCCTTCTTATCTTTAAAAAAGTCTGGTTCTCTTTTCAATTTAAATTGAACATTTTCATCACATAGCCTTCTACTAGACCTTGGATGTATCTTTTCACCTTTATCACTAATATAAATTTGTGTCCAAATAAATCCACCATACAGAAAATTTGCAGCCTGATATACATAGCCAGGTTTTCCCATTATACCATCTGACCAGGTATAGAGAAATTGTTTCTCAGGACAATTTACTTTCATCCACTTTACAACACCAGATAACATTTGTGATTCAGAGTTTTTTGGCATCTCTGGTTTCATACACATTTTACCAATCTCATAATAATCTTTTGTATCCAAACCATCAAAAAGTTTTGCAATGGTTGCTTTGGGTTGAGTTCCCCACCCTAAAGTCAACGCACCAACCAATTCATCTTTCAAAAAACATCCTAGAAAATGTTTAGTAAGTCTGGGCATTATCTTAGAATAGTGATAAGTTTGAACCAACTCTGTAGAACCAAACCGACTTATCTCTTTTATTTCAAAATCATACTTCACAATTCCGAATCCTGAGCTTCGTTATAAAGTGACTTCATTCTCTCCTAATTTAGAACTCGATTGTCAAATGGTTGTATCTCGTCAAGGCTACCCCATATCGTTTGCATTATCGCCTCAAAATCATCTTCATCAAGCATAACCTTGTACATGCGGATAGAATGTGTTATCAGAACCGATGCAACCTCTAGGGGTGTATATTGTTCATTAACACACAAGTCCTCTGTTAGTTCGTGAAGTTTGTTGTATATGTCTTTTATGTTTTGTTCATCAGGCAACATCTTAACGTCCTCTACGAGATACAATTTGCCATGTATCCCGTTTTATTCTACAAGCTGCAATTTTATTTGAATACAGTTGGTTGTTAATCCTTACCGTTTCTAGTATCTCACGACAATATTGTCCATTTGGTTGTCTAAAGGTGGATATTGGCATAAAGTTACCATAATTATCAGTGTAGGGGTTATGCCAATTGGCTTGTCTGTGGCTTGGATTATATTCTGCTGCTTGAATAAAAGCGTTCCTCGGATAGGAACTATGATCTGCGTAACTGTTCATTAGGTTATAACCTAATAGACCACCCGCTACTGCACCAGCCGACATCAATGCCGTTTTTCTAGCTGGAGTGTTACCCAGAGAATAACCTAATGCTCCACCAAGTGCAGCACCAACAGGAATACCTATACTTGCTGAAGCACCAGGATATCCTGTTCGATATAGTTGGTACGTAGGCATATTTTGACATCCTACCAGTAAGAATGTTGATAATACCACAAAGACTTTCTTATGCAGTGAATTTTTTACCATCTAATAGTCCCGTAACTTTGTTGATTACGGCCTCCTCATATAATCTAAATGTGATTCCAGCCTCGTCAAACATCTCTAATGACCTCTTACTAGAATCACTCCATTTTTCAGTAGGCACATAGAGATCATGAACGATAACCTCTTTGATGCCTGACTGAATAATCGCAATCGCACACCCAGAACATGGTATCCATTGGGTGTAGATACGACAATCTTTTAGAGGTACACCTATCCTGGCTGCGTTGTATACAGCATTTCTCTCAGCATGGGCATACCAATGATATTTTTCTGGTCGTTTGTGTCTGTCTCTTTGTGGACGTACACCTCTTGCAAGACCGTTATATCCTGTAGATACAATCTCATTATCTGGTCCAACAATGACCGCTCCAACATGTGTGGAGGAGTCTTCACTTTTCATTGCAACGAGGTAGGCCATACTCATAAAGAGTCTGTCCCACGTTATCTCATTTTTCTTCATCTCTCTTAAACCAATTCTCTATTCCATGACCATGAGTCCACCGGTATTGATTTTCTTGGACCCAACAAGACCGACATAAAAGTATATACTCGCTTCTTGCCCGGTTGGGT
>Ga0098058_1000793_pt1 | contig 10235 bp, 9 predicted proteins | sample 19_taG_FD_75061 | JGI IMG/M metagenome (GOLD analysis project Ga0098058, IMG submission 75061) | Marine viral communities from the Subarctic Pacific Ocean - 19_ETSP_OMZ_AT15317 metaG | ecosystem: Environmental > Aquatic > Marine > Oceanic | place: Pacific Ocean | collected 2015-01-19 | reverse complement strand
TTCGTTAAGTTGCTGTTCTGCTTGGACTTGCTCTATCTCTTCCTTGATAAGCTTGCTGAGTTGTGATTTTGTGATTTTCATTTCATTATTCCTTTATGTCGCTAATCCATTCATACTTAGTATCTCTTATTCAGAAACTTTGCCAGTCCGGGGATCCATCTTAAAATCTCTGGTCTTTTTTGCTCTTGCTGGATCGCCGGCTGTTCCAGCCGCAGAGTGCGTGAAAGAGCCGCCGGAAGGTTGTTCCGCCGATGGGGCAGCATCACCTTTAAGAATTCCAGCATCCTGAAGCGCCTTTGTGACCTTTGGCTTTTGCCACTCATAAGGTAAATCATCAATAAACTTTTGAGGGTTATTGGAATTAATTCCCTTGTATATGCTGATGATTGAGTTTGGTGTGACCATTTTCCAAGTGTATTCATCATTCCAGTGCTGTTTAAAGGTACCGTACATGCTCTCGTCCAGATCCCTATATGTCGTCTCGTGTAAAAAGTAGCGAGGATCAATTCTCTTCTTGTTTTTTCTAATAGCCATATCAAGCTCCTTATACTGCTGATAGCAAATTCAATAATAAATAGTTGTCTCTATCGATAAAGGTTGCGTTATTCTTTCTTTCCTCGAATACCTCTTTTGTCATCGAGCCCACATCCTCATATCCAGACACATCTATCTTATACATTTCGATATCATATCGAAGAAGCGTTTGAATAATTTTGTTTTCTTTTTCTCGCGCATCGGGGTCGAGCGCGATGTAAGTTGGGGTATCGTTTGTGACGATTTTTCGGACCAATTCGGAACCAGTTCGTAACGTGCTACCCAAGATAGGTACAGCATTTCCGGCGATAATGGCATCAAAAGCTCCTTCAACAATTGTTAAGTCTGAATTCCAATCAGTAAATAGCTCGTTGAACACAATGTTCTTCGATACTTTGGGGTTTTTATACTTGTACGAGTCTCCTGTATAAGATCTCGCAATAAAGTAGCTGCAATCACCATCATCGTCAAATGAAGGTATGATGATTCTCCCACGATATTCCCCAGAAAAACAATATCCGATCTTCCACTTAACAATGTCGGCTTTTGTTAGGCCGCGAGATTGCAGATAGCGAAGGGCATAGATAGCAGTTGCTGGGGTATCCTTTGCGGATAGGCTTATGAATTCCTCCGGGAGTTCCACTTTTTCTTTGCTTTCTCCACCGACTCGCTCCATAAAGAGGTCAGCAAATCTTTCAATATCTGTCCTGTCCGATATTGCGTCCCATTTCTGTAGTTGCAGATACGAACCAAAACGTCTAATAAGACGCCTAATATTGCGGCCGCGATAATCACAAATCCAACACTTAAAAGCATCTTTATCCAAATTAACAGAGAGCTTGCGCTTATGGTGATCGCATGCCGGACACGCGAAAAGTAGTTCGCTGCCTTTGTCTGCGTAGTGTCCAAGAGTCTCATGTAATATCTTCTTCGCTTCTTTCTTGTTCATGTGCCCTCAAACATACTATAACATGCACAGAAGCCGAAGTCAAGATAAGTTTTTCTTGGAAATTTTAACCCACATGCCCCATAATGTTGGGACTGCTATCCAATGTAAACATAGCAACCAGCTTGCTGGGGCGCCAACATAAAATACCGGATGTACATGTTGGCCTAAAAATATGAAAAGCATCGGAAACAGAATGTCTTCTATTATTTCCCAGGTGATCATTATGATAACAAGCGCTCTGCCATGTTCCATCAAAGTATCCATTAAATTAGAAAATTTAAAATGTTCTAATTTGTGACGAAGCCTGTGTCTAAGCCATTTGCAAATTTTTCTCAATGATATCTCCCGCTTTCGCAACTACAATCGCATCTGCATGATCGTAAGATTCTGGCTTGGGGTTGCCGTATTTTGTATATTCTATATGAAATGCCGGCTCATGCTCACAAAGATGCTTTAAAACTACTTGTTTTGCTTTTTCGCCGCGTTTTACTTTAATGCCGCAGCGTTTGCGCGCGGAGGTGGCGGCGATATATTGTGGCTCTATTTCAAAAAGCTCATAAATAATCCAAGATACGATCCCATTAAATGTCATAAGCGTAGAAAGAGTTTTTGCTGACGATTTCCCTCTCATAAACATATGCAACGGTTGTTCAATATAAATGTATTCAATAGGATATTTTGATTTGCCCCAGCCGTCTTCATTGTCGCATTGATACGCTTCAAAAAAATCTTCTAGATATTCTCTCAGCGCAACTGCCTTTGCAAAAACACCTTTATATTTTCGCAAATCAATTGAACTATAATGCAATAGATGGCCATCGCTAATAATTGCAAAACCAGTAATGCTGGTGGAGATGTCGATTCCTAAAACCATTTAACGCTCTGTTTGATTCTATTATATATCTAATTTTAATTTAATTGCAATATCTTCGTCTTCTTTTTTGAGCACTGGGTTCGATAATGTTGCAATTCCTATTAAATTCTTATTTTCATCATATAGCGCTACTCTTGAAATATATACCTGTCTCTTAAAGTCATTATCAAACCCTTGATAACTAGAAGTTGTGGTGTTGGCGATTAGTTTGTTTGGATTCTCTTGATAAGTTGTCGATGACGAGACGATAACTTTTGTTTGGTCATATTTTATATATGTGGGATTATTAGAGTAGTTTATTTCACCCCTCCTCGCATGCGTGAACATGGTCATAACTTGTGTATCTGTCTGTCCCTTAAATGATAAATCAAAGGAGGCGGAGACAAAATCAGCACCAGCTGTCGCTTGGGTGACCCCATCCAGTGCTCCTGCGGCAAAATAAATCCACTTTGGCCTATCGCTAGTGCCATCAGCTTTAATTGGGATGCTTGGGGCTCCATCGCCCAAATTCCACGATCCTGTTAATAGAATAAATCCTTCGTTATACATCACAACGCCTGCCACAGAGCCTGTGTTGTTCCCAACAACTTCTATCAATTCTCCATTTTGTTTAGAATCTTGCAGTTCTCCTATAAGAGAGCCGGTGAAATACCATTTCAACGAGAGGGTGCCGGGATTAATTTTTGTTCCGAAAAATATTGACGGTATCGATATAAGATTTATAGTTTGATTGTCCTTATTCCATGGATCACGGTCAGTGCGCACGGAGAGATGTCCAAAATCATAGCTTGAGCTTACTTTGTAATGCTCGCTAAGCGTGCCATAGAAATTTAATCTGTTTTTTAAGGCCCAATAATGGGAGTATATGGGCGCGCCGGCGGTAGATTCTCCAGTGTGTGTATTGATGATGGTATCTCTTTGGCCAGCAGTGGGCAGATATTCTCTTGTGATGGAAGCCGACATTGGATAACTACTGGTTAGTATATCGCCATATACAAATTCATTGGTGTAGCTAATTTTGCCCGCTGTTCTAAAGCTGGCGCCGGCGGATTGCTTAGTAATAAATGGGTAAATCGACTTTGCGGTCGTGGGCTCACCGGGGATCCCACGATTAATCACCCTATCAATATTGTATTCATATAAACTTATATGACCTTGTGGCACACAGTAAACGTCAGCGGAAATGGCGCCAGATTGGTCCGGAATGCTATTATAGTAAACTTTGCCATCAAATATAAGGAACCTAGCTTCTGGGTAGGCCCTCATTGTATTTAGGATAATATCTTTATCTGTAAACTTTTTAAGGGTCATTTTAGCCCCCTAATAGTCCAACCTTACGCGCAGAGTCAGTTCGTTCGTGGGGTCTTTGCGTAGCGGCTCAGAAAGCTTTGCTGTGGCCAACAATTCGCCGGCTGAATTATATAAACCAATTGTCGTGACGTACGAGATTGGCGTGTCGCTAGCTAGATTTTTAACTTGAATCTGGGCGCCACTCACATATGTTGGGTTTGTGCTATAATTAAATCTGTTCCAGGGAACACGACAGAAGTAAATATTAGAATTGATCTCTGTTGTGTTGTTAAAAGAAATATCGCAAATTCTATGTCGAAGAGCATTACACGATGCAGAGATCGTTGAGCCAGTTAGCGCTTCGCGCACTGTTTTCTGGTTTTGCGATAAATCACCCAGCTGGTCTGAAAAGTCTTTCTGCAGAGTATCGTCAAGGTCATTCTGAAACAACGAAGCTGTTAAAACCACAACTCCCGCTTGATAAAAGACCAGCCCATAAACTGTTGGCTCTTTTATTGGGCCCTGTTGATAAAGCAGGCCGTAGTCGCCGCCCATGACCGTGGCGGTGCCGGAGTCTGCTGAAGCGCTGGTGTCTGTCAAAGTTATTATCTCGCCGGCAGTAGTGGCATCTACCCAGGAACCAGTGGCCAATTTCATTGTGAAAGAGCCTTTTTTGATTTGATCTTTTGTGATCAATCTTGAGAGGTTAATAAGGAAAACAGACGTCATATAATTGTCATCATTATTTATATTTAAATCAGACTCAAATTTTTGTACAACTTCTCCGGTATCTTTGCTATATCCCAAAAGCACTTGAGTCATCTGGTTATACATGTTAATCTTCTTCGCATTCTGAATAGATGTCGATGCAGAAAGATCCGAGGTTTCGTCATAAGCTACTGTGAGATCAAATATATGATTCGCCGAAGAACTTAGATAAGGATAGTCATATACAGACTGAAATTGTCCGTGAGCGAAGTTTTTAATATTCTCTTCGATATAAGATCCTGTTCCAAACGCATAGATTGCCCCTGTGAGGGGGATTGCTTCGTGAAGCAGTGTTTTGGTTGATGTTATGTCTGTGTTTAAATTAAACGGTTGAAACTGATTAGGCATTTAATAACTCCATTGCTTATCTCTTTCGTACGATTCTATATGGTATTTGAAGCGACACCCCAGAGGTCTTCCCGGTAACATATACTATTGTATCAATATAATCATATGTATTGGTATCTCCGAACAAATTAGCTGCAACTGTGCCGTACAAAGAATACTTTGCCGCTGAGCCTTTTAAATCTGGCGATGGCCGTACCGCCAGCACTGTTATCATGGCCGGTGGGCCCTTGATCTCGCTCTTGCCCAGCCATTGTCCAGAAGCATCGCCCTCAAGCTTGTTCGCGACGGCGCCAATGATGGCAGTTTTATAATTAGCCAAGCCTATTCTATTATTGCCTAATGGGCGATAGGCTGCTTCCTGCTGCATATACAGTTTCTCGGTGCCATTGCGGATATTGCCGCCCCATTGCGAAGCGGCGACGTTGGGGCCGGCAACTCCATCGAGGAAACGAGCGTCAACAGATATATCAAAATTTGAATCCGCAAGATCGTTCGCAATTACATAGTTTTGGCGATTTTCCAGTCCCTCGGTGCGTGGTGGATTATTTCCGGAAGAACTTATGCCAGTTTCTATATGCACTGCTGCTTGCGGGGTGCCGGGCTTTTGATAATATGAATTACCAAGCGCAGCATCTAAAGCATCAGAAGTATCAGAGTTAACTGAGACATAGAAGATGCTGCTAGTTAGCAATTGTTGGGTTATGCCACCGCCACCATATGGTTGAATATCGCTAGCGCCGCCGCCGACCTTTGCAGTTGGCAAATATAGTAAATTTAGATTACCATTAAAGCTGGCCAGTCCATAATTAATGTTCGCATTTGTTCTTGTAAACGCCTCTAAAACTGGAGTTTGTAGAATCGTTAAATCATAATAGGCTGAACCAGATGGGTGATTCTTATCGTATAGGCCATAGTCTATTTCATCGTCACCAAGGGCAAATTGTGTAATTCTGAAATTGCCCTCAGCCATTTTTCTTCGTCCCACATCGGTGAGAACCGCATCAAGTATAATGTCGCCACTATTATCTAAAAAAGCCATTTATTTTCCTCTCTCATCATAAATAGTAATCAAAATCGTTTATTCACTTCTCAAATTATAAGTAATATTTAAATCAATTTTCTTGCCAGTTTTTTTAGATGTCAGCCTTATCTTAAACTTCTTTCCCCATATTAATTCATCTGTTGCACCCACTTTAAGATTGGCAAATTGGGTATGGGCCTCTTGTGTATAATCCACTCCCGAATCATTAAACAATGTATGCGCATAAGTGGGGGACAGGTTAATTAGTTTCTTAAAAGAAATAGATGGCTTGACAAATGTTTCTACTTCTAAATCTTCAAGAAAAAGAGTATCGAATATGGTATATAAATAGCCTCCATCGTCAACAAGCTCGGCTTCATATATTAAGGAAGGTCGACTCGGATCACGATGTTCGTTTAAGAATCTAAGCATGTAATAATACTTCTGGCTAGTTTTGACTTTATCATAAAAAACATGTTCTTTAAATGTTTGTTTAGACTCTGGCATTTTTAGGTCGAATGTTTTATGTACTCTACTGTCAAAATCGCTATACAGTTTTGGCTTTTCCTGCATTCTATAAACCTCCATGTACCTGGGCTTGGATACTGTTTCGTTTGGCAAAGGGGTATCCTCAAGCAAATTGTTTGCATTCAAGTAGTCTAATTTATATTGATTGTCTGCTGTGAGAGTTTCTGGAAAAGGCCTCTCTACAAAAGTATCATACTCAATATCAAATCCTATTTTATGAGATGCATCTTCCGGATGAAATAGCTGTGCCGAAACCGTATTAGCCGGGTTGTCCAAAACTTTTAATGTTTTTGATGTAATCGGCATCTCCATTAATTTTAATGATGGCTGTATCGATATGTTATAATCTGCTAAATATTTATGCGGAGTAACTATTTGGGCATTGGTGGCAAATTCGTTTTCATCTAATATGCTAGTGGCCTCATCTATGAACCACCTTTCTTGTGCTTCGCCTGTCTCGGGATTATAGAATTCCAAACAATATGAAGATGGAGTTTCATGGCCGACTGCAGCGAGGCCCGGGCCATCGATCTCTGCTATCTTCCTAGTAACTCGCAATTGAGAAGCCTGATATCGGTACCCAGCCACCAATACGTATGCGTAAACATTATATGTGTATTCCTCTCCATATTTAACTTGAGAATCTAAAAATTGAAATTCGTCCAGTTTGGTTGTGTTCACGAACCAAAAATTTTGTATAACCTCTCGTGGGCTGCCGCCAATTTTTTCAACCCTATACGCCAATGTTTCTACTGTTGATGGCTTGCCTAGATCTGTTTTTTCATGTGGGTTATTAATGCTGTCCAAGAAAGACTCGCCATCAACAAAATCTAAATAATTAGCTAAAGTTTTTGTTGACGATATGGTATTTATATAGCGATAAATGCCCTCTGAGTCCATCGCGGCTTTTCTAGCTAATACATCTTGCCGCCCAACAAAACAATAATCATCTTTTGCGGCCAAATATGTGAGCCTAGCACTATTGAGTAAGTCGCCATAATCGACCGTCTTAAAGCTCTGAGGAGCCAAATTATTTACTTCTGTGCCGCGGCCCAAATGCGTTGTCTCTTGAACCATAAACGATGATGCGCCTGCACCATAAAGATTTGTAATTGGATCTTGGCCAAAAGTATTTCTTAGGGTCACCAGAAATTTAGACGAAAAATCATTTTGGTTTATTTGTTCAACAAAGGGGCCGCCCGGATTGCTGCCGGAAAATGTCACTTTTGCGTAATATGGCATCACGTTTTTATTATTAAGGGTATCAAGAAATTCTTTTTGTATTGCCAAATCATCAAAAAGTATATTTTGCAATTTATTAGTAATGGCTGCAGCTGTTGATGACGAAATTGGGTTGTTTACGTAATGATTAGACAAGTATTCTCTCATGCGTACCTGACGGTCGCGAGGCTGCATATTCGCAGGAACTGGTATTTCGTGCTCTGTCGCGAGGGCCCTGCGGCGCTCGTCTTCGGTTGTTAGGAACAACTTTGTCCATATATTTGGCGTCACTAATTCTTCGCGCGAAATTGAATTTAATACATCTTTGTTGTAATAAATATAAGCTTGTTCTATGACCTTCGTTGTATCATCAATTTCGCTAGCGGCCTGAAGCATGTACATATTAGGGATTAGCAATTCGCTGCCCAAAGTATCGACATACTCTTCGTACTCGGCGATATAATGATTATAATCATATGATAAATTAATTTTATCAATTGTCTCAAAAGTTTGTTCGCTCTCTCTCGCCTCAAGTACGGTATGTGGCAGTGTATAATAAAACCAATGATTGCTAAACTCTGCCCCTGTAAAAATGCCATCGTATTGCTGGGCGCCGTAGGAGCCTCCGTGCAGATATGCTCTCCAATGTTCGTCACTTTTAATCAAATCTGAGTTGCCGTATAATCTAACTGGATATTTTATAATGGGTTGAACATTTTTAGCCGAGTACGCCACTCTATGAATCAGATCGGAAATATTTCTGCTCATCCCAGCAATGTAAGGGCTGCTATCAACAAGGAAGCCTTCACTTAAGTAGGGGCTTAAGGTATGGCCATCTGCAGATGAACTTTGTTCAATCCAGCCCGCGCCAAATGCTGTTCTAAGGCTGTCTCCGGATCCAGACAATAATGTTGCATCTATTAATCTTAATTCTCTAGACAAAAAAGACATATTAATATGATCCCCTGCCGCCGCCGCCGGTGGTGGTGGTGCCGGCGGCACCGGTGGCCGTGGATGTTTCTTCGAGAAGCATGGTTGTTTTTTGGGCACCTAGGCCGGCCGGCGTAATCTGTTCTGATTTTAAAATAGACTGCTTAATTCTCTTATAGCTATATACACCTTCGATTTGCATGTTTACAAGCTGGTTGGCCATCTCCATAAATTTATTATTTAAGGCAATCACTACAGTTTGACTGTGCGTTAGGGCGGGATTTTCCGGTATACCAAAATTTGAGAGAAGGCCGGTCAGTTCAGATGTCTCGTAGGCGACTTCCCACGAGCCCTCTAGAGACTGAAACTCTGAAGGACCAATGCGATACTGGCTCCACGGGCCGCTTGGGGTGTCGGTGCCCGGGGCTTCCTCCTGGCGGTATTGCGCGCCTATGCGCCGATCGGCGCTTGAGCGAGATGTCGGGGTCCAGACCCATTCTGGATCGTCCCCGCGGTGGTAAACCCACGCGCCATTGGCCGGGACATCGGGCTCGATCCACGATTTCCACTTATCGATCTTCTTGGCCTTCCACTTGCTGAACCACTTTTTCGTACCCGCTTTTCGGAAATAGCCGCGGAACGGTGCGGCGTTCCAGCCACCGCCGTACGGCCCTGGGCCTTCTTGGTCGTCATTCGCGAATAGATCGGGCTTGTTGTCCACTCTATTCCAGAAAACGGCCCGGGGAACACAATATTTTATGCCATCAGATGATATAAATCTAATCTTTGCGTCTCCGCACACCTCATTTACAATATTGCCACCAGATACCATGATCAAGGGGGCGCCCACCGGATAAAATGCCTTTTTCTTATCAGTGAGGGTGAGGCCTGTAATTTGACTAGGTTCAACTGTCTTAGCAATTGCTATGGCGCTATTTGTCCTACCTTGCAGCGTATCTAATCTATCATTTGTTGCGCTTCTCCATTCATACGAATGCGATTCAGAATCATAATCGGTCATTATGTTAGTAATTGCATCGGCCTGGTATGTCATGGACTCCAGGCCAAGCTCGGCCGAGAGGGAGGAATCAGTTGTCGCGAGAAGTTCTAATGTCGTAAAATCAGGCATTTTTAATCTCCTTTAGCGTTCTAAGCCGAAAGCCCTTGTAAATGCAGGCAGCATGGCGCCGGTTGGCAGCCTATTTTGCAGACTGATGAGGTCCGCGACAAGAGCGGTGTTACTCAGTCGTTGGACGCCGGCGAAGGGGCCTTGTTTTTCGGCTCTTTTGAAATTTGAAAATTGATCGTCCGGTGTGTAGAACGGATCTTGTTCGTAATTGGGGAATTTATCAATTGTCGATATCGTCCCGAGCCCAGGTAATTGTTTGTTGTAGCCGGCATCGATATCGAGGATGTCCGCGTTTGGTATGATAGTGAGGTCGGTATCAATTCCTAGCAATGAGAAATTCGTGGCCATCTGGTTGCCATTGGCCGCGGTGGGGCTCGGATGGCGGGGATCGTCGACTACGAAATCGTAGTTAACTACGACGCCTACGCCGCAGGTGTTCAATATAGCATCCGATGCAGCTTCTGTGCTGCCTTCGGGGGACTGCTCTCCGCATGTGCTGCCTTGTGCCATTCTGTCGACAACTTTTTTTATGTTATCGGGTGCGGAGCCGGGTTTCATCCAGCCATTATCTTTGTCGCCGTCGTCCTCTGATATTTTTTTACAGTCTGCGGCCCAAAGTTTGTAGTCTGTTCCCATCGAGGGG
>Ga0098058_1000782_pt1 | contig 10318 bp, 12 predicted proteins | sample 19_taG_FD_75061 | JGI IMG/M metagenome (GOLD analysis project Ga0098058, IMG submission 75061) | Marine viral communities from the Subarctic Pacific Ocean - 19_ETSP_OMZ_AT15317 metaG | ecosystem: Environmental > Aquatic > Marine > Oceanic | place: Pacific Ocean | collected 2015-01-19 | reverse complement strand
CTTATAAGGCAGGGGCACAGACAGGAAAGGAATTTCGTTGGTATAAAAGTGGAAATAAATGTTCAATAGAAACTTATAAAAACGGAAAACTCATTTCTTCAAAACTGTGGCGTGAAAATGGTATTACTGTAGTCGGCCGGGCAGAAAGAATTGGCAATATGGGAATAGGTAGAGTGGGAAACGATAAAAAAATAGAAGATATATCGTTAGAAATATCTAACTACTGGACATCAAATGATTTTTTAACAGAGTCTAATAAAAATTGCGTGACTCTTGTTGCATTTGATTGGGTAGATGATTATTTATCTGAAATAAATACTAATATAGATTTAAATAAAACAGAATGTAAAAATTTTAAATTTGATACTTTTGTAGATTTTTTAAAAGATAATAATTTTAATCATGTATTGGGATTAAAAAATGCAGCGTTTGGAGATAATCCATCACCAGTATGGACAGATAAATTAAAAGAAACATTAAAGTCTAATAGTATGGATTATGATGAGTATGTAGTGGATGAATGGCCATTACGAATTCCAGAATTTGATGTCCCAGATAACATTTTCATTTTAAGATATTCTTATGATGAATATAGTAAAATAGATAAATTTGCATCAACCACTCTTTTATTTAAAGAGTTTATAAAAGAAAGTGATTGGGAAAAATATTATAAAGATATTGAATCTGAAGAAAGAATGAGAGTTATAGTTTTGTGTAGTGATGTAGAAAATTTAATATTACATGAGAGTTTTGATAAATGATTAAGTTTACTTATAATTTATCAAATTATAAATTAGTTAAAGTTTCTTCCAAAATAAAACGACTTATTAAAATTAATAGACAAAAACTTCAAGATAGTATAGATATATTTCAGAGTGAATTAGATTGGACTGAAATGTGGTCTATTGAAGATGCACAAAAACGACTGAAAGAAGGCTGGTGGTTTTATGTTATAGAAAAAGATGATAAATATATTGGTTGGGCTTGGTTTGATACTGAAATAAAAAGGTTTTGTAATTTATATGTTCATAAAGATTATAGAGATAGTGGATATGGTAAAGAATTAGTATATGCTCGATTGAATGAATGTAAAAAACAGAATATTGAAAAGGTTTGGATGGAAGTGGATGATTGGAATATACCTATTCAAAAAATTGGTCAAGAACTTGGATGGACACCAAAGATACATTATACATTTTGGACAGGTGGTTATGATACAACTTTTTATGTATGTAAACTTTTGACAGAGGGAGAATTAGTTCAACCTATTTATATTGATGATAGGATAGATCATGGCGGTTATCATACTAACCCACTTATAGTTCAAAGAGGAGAACCTGATAAATATCCAAGAAATTCATTTGATATAGAACAAGAAAGAATGGAGTGGTTACGAAAGAAAATTTATAAAACTATTCCAAATTCTGAAGAAAGTTTTTTGGAGACGATGTTTATTGATAAACCTATAAATGAATATCCAGAAATAAGTAAAACTGTTGAAAAATATAATGAATGGATTCCAGAAACTATACATAAAACTAAAAATAATGAATCATCTTGGCTAGAAGCACAGGCAGATATTGTATTACGATTTCAAAAACAATTTAGATTAGAAATAGAATATCCGATAGAATATATAGAAGATGATTGGTATGAAATTATAGATTGTGCAATAGAAGATGGTAAATTTTATTCTGAAAGATTACCAAAAAAATATAAAGATTTAAAAGTGTTTGAAGGATTTTCTTATCCATCAAGACACTTGACACGAGAAGATATGTTGGAGATAGCAGAAAAGAGGGGGTTTGATGATTTGTTATATTATACTTGGACGTGTTGGTATCCAACAGATAAGGGTGAACCTTGTGATAAATGTAAAATATGTAAGGAGAGAATAATAGAATGTCGGAGTATTGGGGATATCACTTAATACTTGATTGTAAATCAGGTAGTAAGAAGTTAATTAGTGATAAACAAAATCTAAAAAATTTTGTTGATGAACTTGTGAATAGAATAGATATGGTCGCTGTAGGTGAACCAATTATAAAATATCTGGCTTCTAATGCCGTGGATAAGGCGGGATATAGTCTTGTTCAATTAATAGAGACAAGTTCTATTGTTGGACATTTTATAAACAGTAGTGGTGATTTTTATTTAGATGTATTTAGTTGTAAAGAATTTGAAATAGAGAAGGTTACAGAGTGTGTGGATCAATTTTTTTCACCATTTGAAACAAAAAGTAGATACTTATTAAGAGAATAAAACAATAAAACAAGGAATAGTTATAATGAATAAAATAATAAGGTTATTGTTGATAGGAATGGTTTCAATACTATCAGCCCAAACCGCAACAATCAAAAATAGTATAGTAGGATATTCTACATTAGGAGATACAGTTTCTTTTGATAAACCATATCTTTGGTCATTCATAAAGAGTGATGATTCAAAGTGGATGGCATCAATATTTGTAGAAGCACCTTGGAGTGATGAATCGGTATATGTCGAGGAGTTGTTCTATAAACCGTATAGTGATAAATTTACTATTGGTTTAGGACGACAGGCAATTCCATTTGGTTCTAATGTTCCATATCTTGATTTAACAAGAGGAGATAAGTTTACTTATCAGACACCAACAGAACACGATGTTGGTTTGTTATATTTTGGTGATGGAGTTAGTGCATATGGTGGAATTGGAAATTTCTTTATTGAGACATATTATGGTTCAGATATTGAAAATGGTTGGAAAGGTTATTCTACAACCAGATTAAGTTATGAATGGAAAGATCAATTTGTAGGGTTTTCATATGATAATCAAGATAGACAAGTTCTTGATGTAAGTGGATATAGTAAATATGTCGATTATGTTAGTGAAATAGGTTTAAGTCATGATTATCAATGGGTTAGAGCAATAGTGAAACCTGGTTTGTATGGTGTTTCTTTATTGACAGGATATGAAATAACTAATGGTGAAAGTCAGGCACTTTATGGTCTTGTGTGGCAATATGGAGAACCTAATCGTTTCCTTTCTGCTGAATTAAGTGGTGAAGGTGATGTAAGGGTTAAATTGTATTATGGTTTTAATTTAAAGATAGGAAAAGAAAATGACTAAATTTTTAAAAGGATTTATAGCAATAGCAGTTGCAGTATTTGCTTGGTCAACTCTCGAAGTAACTGGTAGTTTTATATTTGCAGAGGGAGCAGGACCTGTATCGGTATTGTCGGTTAGGTTTCTAATCGCCACACTATTGTTTGGTGCGGTGATGTTGTGGAAGAAACAAACAACAGGTGAAAATCTGTTTGTAGTGGAAAAGGAAGATAGGAAGAAATTTCTGTTAAATGGTGTAATATTAGCAGCACACTTATTAGTGTATTGGTTCGCTTGGGAATTACTTGACCCGAACTTACCTGTGATTTACGCACTATTCTATATGTATCCATTTGTGTTATGTCTGATTTCCATATTTTACTATGGAGAGAAATTCAGTAATAATCGAAAGATTGCATTAGGATTGGGAACACTTGGTTGTATGTTTGCTATAGAGTTGATACCAACATTCTCAACTGAAGCCTTAAACACCAAAGGTATATTGTTAGATGTGGCAGCCTGTTTTACTTGGGTAGCATACTTATTGGTAGGACAAGACATTATGAGAAAATATAAACCACTTACGATTGTGTTTTATGACTTCCTACAAGTCTTTGTTTATGTTTCATTATTTCAATCACCTATGACAACACTTTCAGAAGTAACATTTAATGGTTTATTGGCAATCACTTATATTTCAGTAGTAGCAAGTTTCATAGCCTACTTCTGTTATTGGATAGCAGTCAAAAATATTGGAGCGAGCAATACAGGTATGGTTGAATTGGGAACACCAATCTTCGGAGTAACACTTGGTTACTTTTTTCTATCTATGACACCATCATTATGGCAAATACTTGGACTTGTGATGATTTCAAGTGGGTTGTTTTTAGTTTATAAGGAACAAGAAGTAGTGTATGACCAATGATGAAAAATATATATTAGAATGGTATAGAAATAAAATATGGGCAAAACCATTTCTATCTAAAATATGTAATGGAATTGGAATGGTTGCCATTCGTGATATACCTAAAGGAACGAGTATATTTGATTTAGCAGAAAAGAGTGTATACGGTTGGATTCCTTGGGGCAAGGCAAGGTCAATACCGAGAGAAGTTTTAGAATGGGTATTGGAATGTCAACCACAACTTGGTGATAAAGTGGTGGATGTTGAAACACTACATAATGAATTTTTCAATGATGAACATGAATCTATGTTTGGATATACACAACAAGGAATGAATTGGCAAACAACTTGGTATTACGTTAACCATTCATCAGACAACTCTAATGTAGCTGCACATTCAACTGGTCATCCAAGAGTTCAAAAGTATATCACCCGCAGAGATATTTGTAAGGGAGAAGAAATATTAGAGGATTATAATGGATACACAGAAGAATGGAAATTAGATATTTAGATTTAAAAGAAATTTCACCAGAGGTTTATACATCACTTTGGGAATACGATAGTGTTATTCAACTCGAAGAACCAACTTTTATAAAATTTTCCCCAAAAGATACAATTATCCAGTTTTGGCAAGGCCCGTATTGGGATAGTGGTAGTGAATCATGGAAAGAAGATTATACCAATATGGAAGTGTTTTATAATTCAGATATTATCCGTGATGAGATTAAAACAAGGTGTTATATTCCGATTGAAATTCCATATAGTGCAGATGTATCATATTATGTAGCATCCAAATATGGAACAGATTTTATTGTATTTGTGCCCAATTCAAATATACAGAAAAGGTCTGAATTAGATTCTGTTTTTAGACATTTACTTTCTGATTTAATAACCAATAGAAATATTAAAAGTAAAGTAGAAGGTAATGATGTTTTTTATGAAAAAGATGGCATGTTTAAAAAGTTTTCAGGATCTATATATAGACCAGCAAGTAATGAATATGGATATGTTGATAATGGGATAACCTATAAATTTAATTCTGAGTTGGCTAATAGATTAAGAAAAGTAAAAACTGATGGTATTAATATTAAAAAATTTGAAGTAGATGACATATCAGATGCGGTAGGTGGGCTGTGGGAAGTAGATCCTACTATAGATAGAGATGAATTAGATTTTGAAGTAGTTCAAGAAATGTCAAATTATTTAGGATATACGATAAGACATGATATTTTGACAAATAAAGAAGAAGATTTATTATTTGAGAGAGGTCATAGGAGAATGACAGATAAAGAATGGTGTTTATATGGGAATAATGACATATTTGATATTTATTAATGAAATAAATTGGGAAAATAAATGGAATTTAAAATAAATAATACATTTCGATACACATCAAGTGGTTCACTGGATGATGTTATATATTCTATTAGGTACGCTTTTGAAGAAAGTGGTTCTTCGGCACACCCTTCACTTTTGAATTATGAATCTCGTAGATATTTTCATAATTGTGATCCAGTTACTTCTGAGAATTATGTTGGATTGAACAGTTTAACTACTTCATCATTAAAGGGTTGGATTCAGGATTCATACGGAGAAAATTGGGGTTCATTTACTTCGAGTATTCAAACTTCGATGACTAACGCATTAAATTCAAGAACTTCATCCCAACCAACAGATATATATACTTGGAATTCTGGATCATTTGGATTAGATGGTAGAGAAATAGCAAGCGGGAGCGGTGCCACTGGACGCTGTTCAGCCTCTTGCTGATAGCAAGCGGGAGCAGTGCCACAGATATATATCCTTAATAATGAGTAATTTACCAAAAGGCCAATGTTATACAGGTTATCTGTTTGCCAGGATGGACGCCAGTGGTGAATATAATATTTGTTGTGGATCTATACCAATAGCTGGTTCATATAAAGAAGATGGAAGATTTTTAAAGTATTGGAAATCTGATAAACTTAAAAAGTTACTATACGGATTAAAAATAAACTTATTAAAATATAATTCTATGTGGGATAATGCATGTGATGATTGTCCTCATGTTGTAAGTAATAATGAGATATATGACCACATAGAAGGTGTAAGAGAGTTGCCTTCCGATTCCGTATCTGTGAAAGGACATGGATTGGATCTGTATCTCGAATCATTTAAATCTGATGATTTTACATCAATCAATAATGTATACACTATTGATGACTTTACATTAGCTCCTGTATCTTTTTCTTTTGAGATTATAAATTCTTGTGACCATAGATGTAATTTTTGTTGGAATTGGTCATATGATATGTTAGATAATAACGCACAATGGCCTGATTGGAAATCTTGGACAAAAGAAAAAATATCATTTAAGATATTCAAAGAAACAATAGATGATTTGATAGAACTTGGGAGTCCAGTACCACTCGGTAGTGGCCTGGGCGGATGTGAAGATATATTGATTTGTGGTGGTGGAGAACCATTTTTACATCCACAAATTATGGATATGATATCTCATGTTAAACATAACAATTTTTATTGTCAGGTTACAACAAACTTTAGTAATAGTGTTACAGATGAAAGAATAGATGAGTTAATAAAGTTACAAACAAATCAATTAATAATCAATACTTCGGCAGGAACAGAAGAAACTTATTGTAAAACGAGAAAAGTTAAAAAATCAGCATGGGATAAGTTATTACATAATTTAAATTATATTAGTAAAAGAAAGAAAGAAGTTGATTCGGTGAATCCAGAAGTTATAACTAAGTTTATTTTGACAAGAACAAATGTTCATGAGATAAGTGAAATGATAGATTTAGCAATTAAAACAAAAGCGGATACAATTACATTTAAAAGGTTTTTAGTAAATGATGTTTATAGTGGAAAAAATTTGACAGTAACAGATGAACAATATAATAAATTTCGTCCAATTTTAGGGGATAAATTGGAACAATATGAATTTGAAAAAATAATAGACTATAATGGAATGTATAATTTTAATTATGTATCAAAAAAACATAATGTTACTTTAAGAAGTGATATAACTGGATTTTTTAGTAATTCATGAAAGAACAACGAAATATTTGGACAGATGTAAATGGTAAAAAGTTATCCATGTGGACTGGTGAAGAATTGTTAATGTCAGATGATAGCAAAGCTTATTGGGGATATAAAAGGGAATATTCATTTGGACTTATGAATGTGGGAACACCTTGTAATACGAAATGTTTTTATTGTTCTCAATACTGGAATCCACCTGATTTATTGGTAACGCATGGTAGTTGGCTCAGTATGGATCAGATAAAACACTTTCTCTCCTTTGCGCCATCAGATAAAGTAATTCATGCAATTGGATATGGACACCATGTAAGTAATGGAGAGTTTTTTGCACATCCTAAGTCACTTGAAATACTTGAATATTTACGAGATAATAATTATATAGTTAAGGGATTTGATACTAATGGGCATGATATAACTGAGAATCATGTAAAGATATTAGCAGAATTAAAAAATAGTTGTTGGGGTGAAGATAGACATACAAGCACCGTATACGGTGGCACAATGTGGTGGGGGATTTATTTACATCTTACTAATTGGAAAAGAACAGAACCCACCTTAAAATTGTTAAATGAATATGATATACCCTTTCAGTGCACTATTGTACCATCACGAAAAGAAATTGAGATAGGTAGGATGGAAACTTGGATATCAAATTTACAAAAATATAAACCAGAAGATATAGAAATTTCAATGCCGGCCTATACCAAATATACACCAGATAATATAGCGTATTTGATGGGTTTGTCTTTTGATGAGATGTGGCCAATTATTGATGGTTGGAGAGAAAAATATCCAGATATAAATATAACTTCTGAATCAACTATAAATATTGAACATATTCATAACACATTGACTTGGTTAGAGAAGGCTTATGCTGGAACAAAAGCAAAACCACTTTTTTTGACATCAGAAGCAGTAGATGGTGTTTTTGAAACAGAAGTCAAAAAACTTCAACGTGTTAGACACACATATAAGAGATTTGATGAGTATAGGGTTGTTACAACAAAAAATCATACATTCGGGGGTAATATTAAAGTAGGTGGTTTATTGTTGGTAGAGGATTATGATATAGCAATTGAGGAAACTTTATCAACTGGATATAAACCAGATTTAATTGTTATGCCAAAAACAAGTTATTGTTTTGATGATTTAGATTTAAGAGGAATTTCAGCATATAGTTTAGAAAAGAAATATGGGATTGAAGTTATATGGTGTTAGGAAAAATTAAATAATGAAGGTTTTTGAAATTGGAATGATGAAAACAGGTACTACGTCACTTGGTCGGGCTTTTGAAATTTTAGGATATAAACATAAAGGGTGGTCTTTAAAAATTTATAATCAATTTCTTGAATCAGATAAAAAAGATTATAAAATTTTATATGAGGTTATTGATAATTATGATACATTTGTAGATGCACCATGGCGTAGTTGTGATTATAAAATATTAGATAATAAATATCCTAATAGTAAATTTATTTTATTAAAAAGGGATGATGAAAGTTGGATTAGAAGCATGGAACATTGGAGTTCACCAGAGTTAAATAAAGATTGGGAAACGTGGCCAACTGAATTTGATAGAAGTGGAATAGATAAAAGATGGGTAACAGATAGAGATAATTTAATTAAAGAAAAGTTAGATAGTAAAAAATTACATTATAGTGAAAGAAAAAAATATTTTAAAGATAGACCAAATGATTTATTGGTAATGAATATTTGTGATGATGAAGGGTGGGGAGTATTGTGTCCATTTTTAAATAAACCAATTCCAAATGTTACATTTCCCAAAGAAAATATTAGTGAAAATTATGAGTAAAATTTTATATACGATTGGAGATAGCTTTACATATGGAAATGAATTAGAAAATCCCGAAACAGAATGTTATCCATATCTTTTATCTAAAAAACTTGGGTGTGAGTTGGTAAATGAAGCAAAGCCAGGAGCATCTAATGATTGGATGTTTAGAAAAACTGTTCAATGGATTTCTAATCAAAATTTGGATGATATTTTTATGGTTATAGTTGGATGGAGTAATCCACATAGAAGAGAAGAAAATTTTGAATTTTATTGGGGTGGCCCTGATAAGTATTTTGATAGATGGAATTGGTGGAATCAAGGAGAACATAAAACAATATCTAAATTTATTAGTAAATATTTGTGGAATACACGATTATCAAGTTTTAAATCATTTACTTATATGTTAACCTTACAAGAGTTTTTAAAATCTAAAAATATAAAATATTTGTTTTATGATCCATATGTAAATATATTGATAAAAGATGATTGGTATTACGAAAATGTGGCAGATATGAAAAACGTTGTTGATAATATAGATAAAAGATTTTATGTTGGTCCTGAGATTGATGGTAGATGTATCGTTGAAGGTCAGACAAAAGAAAATAATGTTACTGGTAGACACCCAAATGCGGATGAACATAAATGGTTATCAGAAAAACTGTATGGTATTATATCATGAATGAAAGTTTGATTAAATTAGATGAGTATTTAGATTTATCTAACTTGGAGTTGGTTAATAAAGAATTTATAGATTCTATTCATAAAGTACCAAAAAAATATATTGAAGATTTTACAATAAATAAAAGTCATTTGAGATATGAAAATACTAAACAAGAAGGTGAAATACAAACAGTACTTTTAAGAGATGTTATTCCTAAATATTATAAAACATTCAATTATTCTATGATAGATAAGTCTGATTATTGGATGGACGATTTAGCATATGATTATTTTCCACTTTTAAAAGAGTTTGTATCAAATTTACCATTTAAGAACATCGGAAGATTGTTTTTTATTTTTAATGAGAATACTACAGACCCAATAATTCATGTGGATCACGGAAAAAAAGAATGGCGACAAGAATTCATATGGATATCTCTGAGTAACAGCAGAAAATTGTTCATTATGGAAAATAATAAACCTATTTATATGAAAGGATATTCGTGTTGGTTAGATAGTACCAAAGTACATGGTTGTAAAACAAATGGGTATGGTGTTAGTGTAAGAATCGATGGAGAATTTACATCTGATTTTAGAAGAAAACTATTTGGTAAAAATTCAAAATGGAAAACTATACCGATAATGGATAAATATGAAGAATAAAAGTCTATTCGATCACATTACTCACATTACACAAAAACAAACAAAAGGTTATTGGGATTCTCTAAATGAAACAGAGAAGAAGCAATGGTCTAACTATATGATACATAGATTTCTATCTATGAAGATGGACTATGTTGATGTGGTAAATGAAATTCAGAGATACAAT
>Ga0098058_1000780_pt1 | contig 10331 bp, 16 predicted proteins | sample 19_taG_FD_75061 | JGI IMG/M metagenome (GOLD analysis project Ga0098058, IMG submission 75061) | Marine viral communities from the Subarctic Pacific Ocean - 19_ETSP_OMZ_AT15317 metaG | ecosystem: Environmental > Aquatic > Marine > Oceanic | place: Pacific Ocean | collected 2015-01-19 | reverse complement strand
AATTAAAGGTGCTATACGTAGGGCTATTGATACTAATAGGGGTAATATGAGAATTCCTGAATATAAATTAAATGAAATAAGAAAATCAAATAAAGGAGATAAAAAAATAGTACAAATGTTTTTTAATAGTATATTTTCTAGTATTGATATAGAATATGATGAGGATAATGAAAATTCTATAATACAAATACCAGATAATTCTAAACAATATAATATAGATTTAATAAACCAATATTTATTAAGTCTTATGAAAAGTAATTTACCTGAAAGGGAATATGATGTTCTAAGAATGAGTTATGGACTTGACTGTGAAAAAATGTCAGCTAAGGAAATAGCTATAAAATTAGGGATAGAAGGTAAAGCAAGTTATGTTAGGGTATCTCAAATAAAAAGAGATGCAATCGATATGTTAATTGAAAAAGTTGATAGATCGCAAGTGCTTGATTTCCTGTAAGTTAGAAATGAAAAATAAATTAAATAATTGTTTAACCACGTAATATATATAATAATGACATACCACGAAAAATTAAATAAAATTCAACAAGAGTTTAAAGCAAAAAAAACACGCTTTAACTCATTCGGCAAATACAACTTCCGTTCTGCCGAAGATATTCTCGAAGCCCTTAAACCATTCTGTGATAAATATAAAGTTTATTTTACAGTTAATGAGGAATTACAATTAGGCTTTACAGACGTACCTGTAATAAAATCTACTGCCACAATGGTGGATATAGAAAATACTGATGGTCTTGAAACAGAAAATAATAGTATATCTGCTTCATCTATAGTCGGTGTTGACCTTAATCAAAAAGGAATGCAAACACCCCAACAATTTGGGACTGCTTCATCTTATGCAAAGAAATATGCATTAGGTAATTTATTACTTATTGATGATACTGCAGACTCTGATGTAATTAACACTCATAATAAACCTGAGTGGTCATCTACAAAACCTGAAAGACCAAAAATGTCTAACACTACTTTAAATAGTGCTAAAAACTATATTAAATCTGGAGGTAAATTAGATGCTATTAAGAATAAATATGAAATGACATCAGCACAAGAGCAGGAATTAACAACCCTATAATGAATAAAGAAAAAGTTGTAAAAAAACTTAGAGACGACGACCATTACTACGGTAAATTTGGTAAACAATATCTAAGTAATTCAGACATATCCGCATTATTAAAAGATCCATTAAGTTTTAAAGCACCTTCTATAATGACGTCTGCTTTTTTAGTGGGTGGATATTTCCATACAAGTATCCTTGAACCAGAAAAGTTGAATAAATATAAAGTTATTCAATCATCTACAAGGAATACTAAAATGTATAAAGAAATGTCAGGAGGGGAATTATGTTTACTTCAACATGAAGCAGACAAAATAGAACTAATGCGAGAAAGAATACTTGCAAACAATATTTGCAAAGACTATATTTATGGTTCTACAAAGAAGACACGTATCAAATACGAAGAGCCGGGGATAATAGAATTGTTTGGTAATATGTGGAAAGGGAAAGCAGATATAATTAATGAAGATGAAAAACTTATTATCGACTTAAAAACAAGTGCTGATTTAAATAACTTTAAGTCAAGTGCTTATAGATATAATTACGATAGTCAAGCATACATTTATAGAGAAATGTTTGGCTATGATATGTTGTTTATTGTAATAGATAAATCAACACGTCAAATAGGAATATTTGATTGTTCAAATGATTTTTATGCTTCAGGCAAAGATAAAGTTATTAGAGCTACTGAAGTATTTGAATTATTTTTTAAAACAGATGGATTCGATCCATTGCAATATTTTTTAACAAAAACACTTTAATTTAATATTATGGCAAGAACTAAAAAAAGAACTTGTAATGTAACAGGAATTACAACAAGTGAAAGAAACTTTTACGGTAATCAAACACACGTAAAAGCAGTTGACAATATGAGAAGGCTTACAGGTGCATCTAAAACGCAACTTACAAGAATGTTTTCTCAATTAAACTCTTATGTCACATTAAAAACAAATTAATATCATGGCAGGAATAATAAAAACTAGTATAAACTTAACGGCAATACCTAAAGACAGAATTATTGAAGGTAAAAAAGGTAAATATATACCTATTACAATTACTATTAATAATGAAGTTGATGCTTATGGCAATCATGGGCCTGTAGTTGTATCTCAATCTAAAGAAGAAAGAGAAGCAAAAGAACAGAGAACATATTTAGGTAATGCTAGTATAGTATGGACTGATGGTGAATTCCCAAGTCCTATCAAACGAGATAGTCAGCCAGCTGCAGCCTCTGCGCCAGCAGAAAAAAAAGTAGCTCAAGATGATCTCCCGTTTTAATAAACCAATTGAAACAATATAATATAATAAAATAATGCAAGTAAATAATACGGAAATTAACGGCTTCCAGATAGATCAATTTAATCAATATGATTTAAAAGTAGGTGATAATGAGGGGCTTTGTCCTATGTGTTCACACGAAAGAAAATCAGAAAATAAGAAGAAAAAATGTGCTTCTTATGATTGGGAGAGAGGATTAGGTACTTGTCATAATTGTAATACAACGTTTCAACTACACACTTTTCAAAGAAAAGGTGGTAGTGATAAGGTTTATGTTAGACCAGAATCATTAGACAACGTTTCTTTAACTAGTAAAGTAACTAAATGGTTTGGCACTAGAGGTATATCTCAAAGGACTCTTGATGACTTAAATGTCTCTGAGGGTCCTGAGTATATGCCACAAACAAATAAAGAAGAAAATACAATAAAATTTAACTATATGATGGGAGGTAATCTCATCAACGTTAAATATAGAGATGGCCGTAAAAATTTCAAGTTATATAAAGGTGCTGAAAAGATCTTTTATAATATTGACTCTATTGTAGGCCATAACTTTTGCGTAATAGTAGAAGGGGAGATGGATGTACTTGCTTTACATGAAGTAGGTATAAAAAATGTTATCTCTGTTCCTAATGGGGCTACACTTAATAATAATAATTTAAATTATTTAGATAACTGTATTGATTATTTTACAGATAAAGATAAAATAATAATTGCAGTAGATCAAGATGAACCAGGTCAAGCATTACAACAAGAGCTTATTAGAAGACTTGGTGCTGAAATATGCTATACATGTTCGTTTGATGATTGTAAAGATGCTAATGAATATTTATTAAAATATAGTAAAGATGAACTCATTAAAGTTATTAATAAAGCTAAACCGGTACCTTTGGAGAACGTTACCACGTTCAAGGACATTGAAGGAGATGTTTGTGATTTTGTACAAAATGGATTTAAACCCGGTTATCAAATTGGTTTACGTGATTTTGATAATATCTTTTCTACTTATACCGGGCAGTTTATTACTGTTACTGGTATACCTTCATCAGGAAAAAGCGATTTCGTTGACCAAATGGTTATTGGATACAATCAAAATTATTCTTGGAAAATAGCTTTTGCCTCACCTGAGAATGCACCAACATATTTACATGCTCATAAATTAATGAGGAAGATTTGGCAAGGTATGCCATCTAAAGTTGATATTAATTCTGATAAATGGAATAGAATATCTGAACATATTAATGAAAATTTCTTTTTTATTGATATGGAAAGATATACTTTAGATGCAATATTAAAAAAAGGAGCAGAATTAGTAAAGCGTAAAGGTATAAAATGCCTTATTATAGACCCTTTTAACAAGATTAGAGACGTTAATGCTATTAGTATAGACGTTAACGCATATACGCTTGAATATTTGACTAAAATTGAGGCGTTTGCTAGAAAATATGATGTACTAGTTATAGTAATTGCTCACCCTACTAAAATGTATAAAAATGCTGAAGGTAAAATTGAAGAACCTAATATGTATAATATTAAAGGCGGCGGTGAATGGTATGATGCAAGTTATCATGGATTATTAGTACATAGAGATTATGAAAATAGAACAACTAAAGTAAAAGTGCTTAAAGTTAAATTTCAAAACTTAGGTGAAAATGGAGCTGAAACATTTTTTACTTGGGAAACAAGATCTGGTTGTTATATACCATATAAAAATCATATAAGTGAAAATACAGTTTTGCCTTGGGAGTAACACGTAGGAAATACGATAAAATTTAGATAATATGGCAGTAACATTTAGAAAAATGGACGTTGGTAGAAAAAGAAGGAAATCTGTTATGGGTACTTATTTTCCTACTGCAGAAGAAATGAAAGCTAATGAATTTTGTATAAAAAATAACATTAGAATATCATATTCACCTAAAACAACAGGCCCTAGTCCTAAGAATTGGCATATATCTATTGTTATAGGCGAATATAAAAAAGGAGAAAAAATTAATATATCTCCTGATTCTTATCCAAAAAATAAGTGTCATGAGATGATGTATAAAACATGTTTATATTATTATGAGAAATATAGAGACTGAATATATAAGTTTACTATCTGGAATATTATATGGTGGTAAACCTAAAGCAGATAGAACAGGAGTTGGTACAAGGGCTGTATTTGGTAGAATGATTTATCATGACATGGAATTAGGATTTCCTTTATTAACAAAAAAGAAAATATATTTTAATAATGCAAAAATTGAATTACTTTGGATTCTCTCAGGTCGGACTGACTTGGCTTATCTTGTTGACAACGGTGTTAATTATTGGACTCCAGATTATAATAGATCCGGTAGGACTGATAAAACACTCGGTCCAGTATACGGCCATCAGTGGAGGAATTTTGATGGCAACGATCAATTACAAATGGTGCTACAAGAAATTAAGGAAAACCCCACTAGTAGAAGACTTTTGGTTAATGCTTGGAACGTTTCTGATCTTCACGATATGGTATTGCCTCCTTGTCATTACGGTTTCCAGCTTTTTATTAACGATGGGAGATTAGATTTAATGTGGCAACAAAGGAGTGCTGATATGTTTCTTGGCTTACCATATGATATAGCAATGTATGGGTTATTATTAGAGATGATAGCTGAAGGGGCAGGTTTAAAACCCGGTACATTAATTGGTAGTTTAGGTGATTGTCATTTATATTATAATCATTTAGAACAAGCAGAAGAATTTTTATCTGCTGAACAATATGAATTACCAAAATTAAAATTAAAATGGGGCGGTATTAAATTAAGAGAAGGAGCAAATAATTTTGTATTTATTCCACCTAGTGATAGTATAAAAATAGAAAACTATAAACATAGCCCTGCTATTAAAGCAGATTTATCAGTAGGAAAATAATATGGAAACAAAATATTATATTTATCATATACCGGGGAAAAAAATAGGTGTAACAAAAAATTTAGAAAATAGAGTTACAAAAATACAAGGATATAAACCAGGGGAATATGAAGTATTAGATTCTTCCTTTGATATAGATTATATATCAAGAAGAGAAATTGAACTTCAAAAATCTTATAAATATAAAGTAGATATAAAATTATACAAAGACTTAATCAAAAAAATGAAATTAAATATAACAGAACAAACAACTACGTTTCCGTGTGCTAGAAAACATTTAGCAGATATATTATTAAATAATAATAAATTAAAATGGCAAACGCCTTTAGGTGAATTTGAATTAAATAAAGATACTATAAAGTGGATATTAGCTAATGCTAAAACATCTATGTATGATGACGAAAGAACTTATATATATAATAAAGCATATTATGAAGCATTTCTAGCTGATGTAGATTATAATTATGAACCTATGTTTAAACTTATAAGACAATGGGCTAAAGATAGGAACATATATGAAAAAGGAGATATTAAAACACAATTAATAAAATTATATGAAGAAACAGGAGAATTATCACAATCCATTCTTAAAAACGATAAAGATGGTATTGTCGATGCTATTGGTGATAGCATTGTTGTTCTTACTAACCTCGCCGAATTTAACGGTGTTTCAATTGAAAGTTGTATCCGCACTGCTTTTGATGAGATTTCTAGTAGAACTGGGAGAATGGTAAACGGAACATTTGTAAAAGATTAAATTATGAAAATACGAGACAAAATTATAGAATCAGTAGTAAATAAAATTATATCAAGATCAGACGTTGGTTATAAAAAATATAAAGTTACTTTAAAAGAAGATGATCAAACACTTGACACTTGGTTAAATCACATTCAAGAGGAATTAATGGACGCTGTTAATTATATTGAAAAAACAAGACAGGTATTAAGATCTGAAATTGAAGAATGTTATTTAAAAGATATAAAAAATAAATATGAAGAATTTCAAGAGGGCCCGTAGAAAAAAAGGTCCCGTAAAATCTAGAAAAGTAGAATATGATGGTCATAATTTTGCTTCAGGATTAGAAAAATATATGTATCAAGTTTTAAAAAAAGGTAAGATACGTGCTAAATACGAAGGGGAAACATTTGTATTAATTAATGGATTTCATTTTGAAAATGAAGTTTATGAAAGACAAGCTAATTCAAAAGGCGATTTTATGAATAGAGGTAAAAAAAGAATATTACCTATAAAGTATACGCCGGATTTTATAGGTGAAAATTTTATAATAGAATGTAAAGGAAGACCAAATGAATCATTTCCAATTAGATGGAAATTATTTAAACAATTAGTTACACAACAATTTCCTAGTTATATTTTATTTAAACCACAAAATCAAACAGAGTGCGACAAAGTAATAGAAATACTGAAAAGCAAAAGAAAATAGCTAGGCTTAAATATAGAGAAAGACAATTAGATAAATATGTTAAATGGGCATCTGATAGAGGTATCCTTAGATGGAGAGAAATAGTAGAAGTTCATGATAAATATAATATAAAAGTTTATGGCTAGATATATAAATTATTTAGAGATTTTAAAAAAACCTAAAACTAGAAGACCCGGCACTCATGCTAAGTCTAAAACAAGTAGGTTAAAGAGTAGTAAAAATTATGTTAAACCTTATAATAGACAAGGAAGATGAATAGAAATTGGTGGTTAAGTGTTGGATTATATCCAGGAATAGTTATAGGTATTAGATCATACGATCAGCCCCTTACAGTGATACACGTATTGTATTTACCTTTTATAGACATCGCCTTAGAAATAGAAAAAAAAGAAGAATAATATGGGATTATTTGATAAAAGAATAGCTTATAAACCTTTTGAATACCCTGAGTATTATACAGAAGGTTGGTTACCACAAGCGCAAGCTTTTTGGTTACACACTGAAATTAGCATGTCAGGAGATGTAAAAGATTGGAACGAAAGATTAACCCTTGCTGAAAAGAATTTAGTGGGTAATATATTATTAGGCTTCACACAAACAGAGTGTGCGGTAGGTGATTATTGGACACAAAATGTAGTTAATTGGTTTCCAAAACATGAAATCCAGCAAATGGCTATGATGTTTGGTTCACAAGAAACAATACATGCAGTAGCTTATAGTTACTTAAATGAGACACTAGAGGCTAGTGCTCCAGAATTAATGGACTTCGAGGCTTTTCTGCATGAGCCCGCAACAGCGGCTAGATTTGATAATTTAGTTGTATATGAGGGTAAAGAGCCCATTGGAATTGCAAAATCATTAGCAGTATTTTCTGCATTTGCCGAGGGGGTGTCGCTTTATTCAGCATTTGCAATATTATATAGTTTTCAACTTAGGAACTTATTAAAAGGCATTGGGCAACAAATGAAATGGAGTGTAAGAGACGAATCATTACATTCTAAAATGGGTTGTCAATTATTCAGACATATGTGTGAAGAAATACCAACACTAAAAAAGGAATGTGAAAATCATGTATTAAAGGCGGCGGATACAATGATTGACCTTGAATTAAAATATATCGATAAAATGTTTGAACAAGGCGATATAGAGAATTTAAAAAAAGACGATTTAAAAGAATTTATTAAAAAAAGAGCTAATGAAAAAATCACCGAACTTGGCTATAACAAATCTTCACAACATTTTAGGTATAACGAGGACAAAGCTAGCGCTTTGGATTGGTTTTACCATCTTACTGGCGGCGTTACTCATACCGATTTCTTTAGTATTAGAAGCACTGACTATAGTAAAGCAAATGAAGGTGAAGATTTTGAAGATATTTGGTAAACTATTTATAATTATTATAATGTTGAATTTAGCCTCTTGCTCAGCAGAGGAAGATTATTGTTATGAATACTAGTATTATGATGAAGAATTAGTTAAGGAATGTGAGGCGGGGTTATGTACTCAAATAGTTCGAGAAACAACAACATGTATTAGTAATGAAGGAGAGTAAATTAATACAAATGCTTAATAAGGTTAGTCATTTAGAGGGACTAATTGATGAAGTTATTAAAGAGATTATAAAAACACAAAATATGACCATCGGTACTTTAGAGATACTTAAAAGAATGCCAGGATATAAAAAAGCTTTAGATAAACTTAAAAAAGACAATAAAGAAAAAGAAGAAAAAAATGTGGAAAAAGGAATGGAAAAAGGGAATTGATTATCCTCAATGGGGGGATACCGACATATATAAGAAAACTATATCTGGGGGGTATTTACTTCCTTGGGAAACACCAAAAGATGCTTATATGAGAGTCGCTTCTCAAGTGGCAAGAAGATTATATAAACCAGAACTTACAAACAAGTTTTTTGAATATATTTGGAATGGCTGGTTATGTTTAGCTTCACCTGTATTGTCTAATGTCGGTACTGATCGGGGTTTGCCTATTAGCTGTTTTGGTATTGATGTTGGAGATAGTATTATAGAGATTGGTAATAAAAATTTAGAAATGATGATATTGGCAAAACACGGCGGGGGAGTTGGGATAGGCGTCAATATGATTAGGCCGGCCGGGTCAGAAATTAGAGCTAATGGAACATCAGATGGTGTTGTGCCATTTTGTAAAATATATGATTCTACAATTCTCGCAACCAATCAAGGGTCTGTAAGGAGGGGCGCGGCATCAGTTAATATGAATATAGAACATCCTGATTTTTCGGATTGGCTTGAAATAAGAGAACCAAAAGGGGATGTAAACAGACAATCACTTAACTTGCACCAGTGTGCGGTTATAGGTGATAAGTTTATGCGAAAACTTGAATCTAGGGATGCCGAAGCAAGAAGTAAGTGGTCTAGACTATTACAAAAAAGAAAGGCCACAGGGGAGCCCCATATATTGTTTAAAGGCAATACTAACAAAACAAACCCCGAGGCATATAAAGCAAATGGGCTAAAAGTACATATGACTAATATATGTAGTGAGATAACACTTCATACGGATGAAAACCATAGTTTTGTATGTTGTTTATCTTCACTGAATTTAGCTAAATATCATGAATGGAAAGACACAAACCTTGTATACGATTCTATATGGTTTTTAGATGGCGTATTAGAAGAGTTCTTGCAAATGGCAAAAGGGAGAAAAGGATTTGATAATTCTGTAAGATCTGCTGAAAAAGGTAGGGCTTTAGGCTTAGGGGTGCTTGGTTGGCATACTTATCTCCAACAAAAAGGTTTACCCTTTGAGGGCCTTATGGCGCAATATGAAACAAGGAAAATATTTAGTTTATTAAAAATAGAATCTGAAAGGGCAAGTCACAATTTATCTGAAATATATGGTGAGCCGTTATGGTGTAAAGACACGGGGATGAGGAATACTCATTTAAGGGCAGTGGCCCCAACGGTATCCAATAGTAAGTTATCCGGTAATGTTTCACCAGGGATAGAACCTTGGGCCGCCAACGTATTTACAGAACAAACAGCAAAAGGCACATTTATAAGGAAAAACCCCGAGTTAGAAAAAGTATTAACTAAAATAGGTATTAATACAAATAAAATATGGAATAAAATATTAAAGGACGGGGGCTCTATTCAGGGAATTAAAGAATTAGATAATTGGGGATATGTGGCAGGAAAGTTGTTTGATTTAAAGAAAAGGAAAGATATTGAAGAATTAAAAGAGGATAACCTTATTGACTATGTTAAAAATGTATATAAAACATTTAAAGAAATAAACCAATTAGAATTGGTTAATCAAGCAGGAATAAGACAACAATTTGTAGATCAAAGTGTAAGCTTGAATTTAGCATTCCCTAGTATTGCAACGCCTAAGTGGATAAATCAAGTTCATTTAGAAGCGTGGAAAAGGGGAGTAAAGACATTATATTATATGCGTACTGAATCAGTATTACGCGGGGATATAGCAGAAATGGCTGTAGACCCAGACTGTATTAGTTGTGATGGTTAACTCTTTCCAAAATTTCTGATTAATAATGTTAATCATCATAGCTAGTGTGTTTTCATATTTTAATTTGGAAGGGCCAATTAGTAATAGTTGGTCCTTTTTATATTATGCTATACACGGCTCTACCATGTTTT
>Ga0098058_1000777_pt1 | contig 10353 bp, 13 predicted proteins | sample 19_taG_FD_75061 | JGI IMG/M metagenome (GOLD analysis project Ga0098058, IMG submission 75061) | Marine viral communities from the Subarctic Pacific Ocean - 19_ETSP_OMZ_AT15317 metaG | ecosystem: Environmental > Aquatic > Marine > Oceanic | place: Pacific Ocean | collected 2015-01-19 | reverse complement strand
TGTCGTTCAGAATTGAATTTGCTTGGTCGTCTATCTTTTCCAAGTCGTTCCCAATCACCTCTGATGCGTTCGTTATCTCGTCCGTCTGTTCTCTCTGCTCCCTTACGGAATCCACGACTGTGGTTGAAGTGTTCGCTGGTACTTCTTTGTTCACCTCTTGGAACATTTCGCACCCGTTTGTTGTTATCAACATTGCGAACATTGTTGCGGTTATCATTATGTTTTTCATTCTTTATCTCCAAATCTGCGTTTGCACTCACACATGCCAAACTAATTACTAATATCATTATTGTTTTCATTTGTCATTTCCTTTAAGTTTACCTGACATTACCGTACTTTTGGTATCTCCCCCTGGGGTTTGAGGTCTGTCTGCATACTTCTTCCAAAGTGATCTTCCTCTTTTTGTCTTCATCAACTTTCTTTTCATGATGTTGGGTGATTTATGATAATCTGTAATTTTCCATTCTTCTCCTGCGGGTTCGTTACCACTTGGTGCAAACACATCACCAACTGCTTCTGTTGTAACGGATTCACCAACCCATAAGTCCATCGGATTTCTTAGATTCCATTGATCGCGTGCCGCTAGTATTTGTTTTCTGGTTTTTGCTTTTTTATATTGAGGGTCACTCTTTATCCCGTGTGGTATATATTTATTTATTACCTTATCTTTATCCTTATCCTTATCCTCATCCTTATCCTCATTTGTAGTTTGTCTAGGAATAAAATATGACATAGTTCCGTATGTTTCATCTTTTATAATTAGTGCCCGACCAGGATTTTTATGAGCATATGTTCGTATTTCTTGATTGTCCATTTCTTCCATATTTAACTTTTTGTTCCATCGTTCATATCGCATTCTTCCGTGCATACATTTGGTATATTCATCACTTGATACAGTAAATACTGGACATCCTGCAAAGGATTCTCGCGTATCTTTTTTCTTTTTGACTGCAACTCTATCTGCTTCCCTTCCAGCAACTTGAGGAAGTCCGTCAAGAGGTTCAACAGACTGATGCATTCCTGCAACAGCACCACTTGTTGAAGTCATCATTTCGTTCATTAATTGTCTAAAAGTTTTCATAAGATTATGTATCCTTTTGGGAATTTTCTATTCTTTGTTTCATCAAATAATCGGCTATATTTGGTTTTCTTCTGTTGTAGTTTACTTTTTCGTTATTTATCTTTGCAATAGTACTTCTTCGTTGATTTGGTGACATGTTTGGAGGAACTGAAATGTTTCCTATTTTTTTGGGAGTTTGTACATTTGCAGGCATTCTAGAAGATTTTTTATTTTTATTTTTATTTTTTCCACATCCACATCCCATATCATGTACTCCTTGTTATATTTAATAATTTTTGAATCTGCAATTCACACTTTGCTTCTCTTTCTCCACCCGGCCAATGAATATAATCTTTTTGATTATTTTTTTTAAGATTGAGAAGTAATGGTAGTGTTACTCTTTCGATTTCTTCCATTTTTACTTTTAATAATTCATCATACTGTTCTTTAACTGCACTTGTTCCTTCACAAGTTGAATTCATTTGAAGAATCATATCCAACTTATCTTGCATTTCTTTAATTTCATCAGGAGTGGTTTGGTCATCAAGTTGAACTAATGCATTGAGTTCATCCTCATCTGCCGCTGTGAATCCAAAATCATAATCACCATTTAATAGTTCTTCTGGAATTTCTGTCATGTTATTCTCCTATAACTTCTTTTTTAAATAATTCATCAAAATGGTTTTCATCAGGAACGACAATTCCGTATTCTTCATTTAAATATTCTTTAATTTCTAGTATTACTTCTTCACCATTCCCACCAACCTTTTCAACTTCGTCACTCAAGAATTTTAATGCAGTAGGAAGTGTTGACATCATTGCTCTTAATCTAGGATTTTGGTGAGTACTAATTACTTTTTTCATGCCAATTATCATTCTGTTAAAGGCATCTACTGATTTTTTTTCTTTTTGGGTTTTTAGGTCTTTAATTTTCTTTATAAATTTACCTTTAGAATCAATAATACCAAGTTTATAAGCATCCATTCTATTAAATGGTTGAGAAAGCATTCTAATAAATTTGGCAACAGTAAATGCACCAATCACTTTATTCCAATCACTTTGATTACCTTCTAATATCATTTCAATTTTTCCAATGCAATTTTTATTTTATGATCAATTGGTATATTTTCCAATTCTACTTCTGGTAAATAATATGGAAGATATTTTAAATATGATAAAAAAGATTTTAGGTATGAATGAAAATTTTCTTCTATCTTATAAAACAAAATTCTACAACATGCTTCCATACCAAATACATTATTAAGAACTATTAAATGATTTAATATTAACCTTGTGCGAAGTATCCCACTCTTTTCATATTTTCCTAGAAGTCTTTTAATATATTTTATTCTATTCATATCTTCTTGAAACTCTTCCATATTTTCGCAATTTGGATTTGTATACATTTTCATGGTATACATTAAAAAGTTATTATTATTTAATTTCTTAAAATCCATAATATAATTTATCACATATATAATTATCCTTTTGGTCCCAAGTGTTCCTCATGATCTACAACTTTGGAAGCACTGGGGTACGGCATTTCTGATTGGTCATCAACTTTACCCAAACTAGAAACTCCATTTTTGTTAGATGGAACAATTTTAGCATCAATAGTATATAAACCGTGGTCTGGTTGTTCAGCAGTAATTTTTAATGCCAACCCTTTTCCGTCATTAAATTCTTTAATATTGTCACTTTTATAAAATCCGTCTTTCATTAAATTGTGTGTTGGGATTGTTCCGAACGAACCTCCCCATCTTAGTAGAGGAATTTCAACAGTTTCGTTGGTAAGTTTTGAATTATTATGCCATTCAAAATCCAATCCCGATTGGTTGAATTTGTTGCGGATTTGTGCAACTGCGGTCTTGGGATCTAAGAATTCTCTGTTTGTAAATGCATTTAAGAATGCATTCAATCTTCCAACATTTTCATCTTGTTCGATATAATGGAGTCCAGAATGACTATGAGCACTTCGTGCGGCACCGCCAATTGTTTCTTCTGTTTCCATAATAACCTGAATGTCTTCTTGTAGTTCTTTATATGTTTTCATGTTTTTCTCCATTAAAGTTAGTTTCCTACTATTTATTCTTTTTTGGTGTTTGATTGTCAATCCAATTGGTAAATCCTTTAATATTTACCTTTTCGTCCAATGCGGGGTCTTTAAGAGGAAGTTCTGTAGGACTAGCATGACTTTTATACCTTTTCCAAGCCTTATTTGAGACTGATGGGTCTGAAAACAAGTTACTATATGTAGACCTAACTACAGATTTTGGGTTATTTTTTGCCATGTTTATTTTTCTTTAATATATCCAATTGTATTTCTATTAATTTTCTAGCATTTTCTATGTGTTCTGCCACTTCTACTTCATCTGCATTATCTGCATGATTCCAACTACACCATTGCACCATAACATATCCTACTGCTTGACCATATTTCTTGATTGGTAGGAAGGAAAATGCAACAATATTACTGTTTTCCATGAATTGTTTGCACCAAGAATCTTCCAATTCATCTACAGTGTGTACTTTTGGATTGTCTTCTTGAAGTAACATTAAACCATCCACACACATGGATAGTAATAGTTCTTGTTTTAATGGCATTTCTGAAGAAACACCCTTATCTAATGATTCGTGGGTGAGGGACATTTTCTTCATGGATATACCATCAAGAAATTCACCACCATTATGAAATTGTACTATTTGGGCCCTTGCACAGTTGGTTTTTACTCTGAGTTCGGTGAGAGTTTCATGCAGAATAGTATGCACATTCCAGAAGCAATTGTCTGGAAGATTTACTTTTTGCTTTTTAATTGCCTTTCTCTCTTTTAAGAGCATTCCTATCTTACCTTTGTTAATTAAGTAATAAAATGCAGTACCTATACCTGCAATTACTGCTGTAATTATACCTCCGATTTCGTACCAATGTGTCAGGTTATTCATATATAGTGCCTTACTTTTTTTGTGTTTAATTAGTTATTATTTCTACCTCTGTTATATGATACAGAGGTAATACTAATGTTTTTTGATGAATTATTTAATGGGTTTCCGTCTTTATGATCTATATCTTTTCCATCTCCTACACTAACTTTACCCGATCTAATCATTTTATTTCTTTGATTTGTCCTGGCACTTCTTCTTTTTTTCTGTTCTGGTTGTGCATTATATTTTTTTAAATATGCCGCTCGTTTTTTTAATAATTTTGACAATTTATTACGCTTAATTGGATTTGCTTGGTTCTCTTCGTTTAAACTATCTAGACGCATTAATTCACTTATGAAGTTTTCAAATGTTTCTTCAGGGAATTCAAAATCTTCATAACCGGGAGTCCATCTCAACACCTCTTCTATAATCTGACCACTTTCTCCAAGTATGGGGAAAATTTGTTCTGCAACGGTAAAGTAATTAATAATAAATTCTTCTCCCTCTTTTATGTCTCTTGATGCATATGTAAAGAAATTACCACCTTCTTTTTCCATTATAATTAAATTTGGTATGTGTTGAGAATGATTGGTCAATCTACAAAAATCTGTTCTTTGAAACTTTGGTGCTTCTTCATCTAACATATTTAATAAAAACAATGAAACACAAGAACCTTCTTGTATATCTTTAGTTGCAAATGATCCTATTCCGTGAATAGAAGAATCTCCAAATTTATAATTGAAGTCTTTCTTGTCGTTGAATTGTTCAAAGGATTCATTTAATTCATAAGATTCTATTTGAGTGGCAATGTTTGTTTTTGCATTGTAGTTATAGTTACTTGGTGTGCTTCCATCTTTCTTTGCCGCACGACTCTTCGCTCGTTCTGATGCAGTCATCAAATTTCTTTTCTTTCCTTTTGGAGTAAGTTCTTGAGTTCCTTTTTTTAGAACTCCATTTCTCTGTAAAGATGAATTGGCAATTGCATGTGCTTTAGTATTATTCATACCCTTGTCTTTGAGTTGTTGAACCAACCTATCTACTATATCAGGTTCTGTAAGTAGTCTGAAAGATTCATTAATGCTGAAAGATTCATCAAAATTTTGAATATCTTCTTCATATTCTTTTTGATAATCTCTATATTCATCTTCTTTTTTCATGATTGGAATAAAATGTTTTTTACCACCAATTTCAATTTCATTTTTTCCAGAATTATCTGATTCAGTTTGTTTATTAAGTGCATCAGCAAAATCTTCGTGAGAAAGACTGAGGTCAACATCCATTTCCATGAATTTCATCAACTTAAATGGGTCATCACCAATTTGTTCTAATGCTTTTTGAAGTTTATTTCTACCATCACCAGCAAATTCCAAGAAAGTTTGAACACTTTCATTTTGAATATCACCTATAGTGAATTCTTTGGCTAGAGTATCAGTCATCTTCTTTTGCATTAATCGGGTTACATTGTCCCATTTTATCTGACCTTGTTTGGATTGCTTGGTATATGGTTTACCAGTTTCGGGGTCAATTAAATCCTTATAAATTGCTTTTCTTGTGTTAGACTTAACACTCGCATTCATATTTACTAATGGAAGCATACTTGTTATCACTCTACTGTTTACTCCACCAATCGCTGTTAAACTTCCCTCTGTTCCATCTTTATTAGCAGTAAGGAAATGAGTTGCCATTGCTGGTGAATCACACTCTTGAACACAACAACTCATCGAACCTCCACAATCACAGAATTTACCACAACCAGTAAGTGATTCAAAGATTGCATGTCGTTTGAAAAGTTCATTTTCTTCTAACATCTGTGAAAATTCTTCTTCTATGTCTTTATTGGCCTCTTGTGCTTTTAATAGTTTTTTATCCGCTTCTGCATTCCAATTTTTGAACCATTTTTTCTTAGGAACTTGACCGTGAGCATCTTTCCAAGGAACACCACAACCTTCACCTGGTTTTTTACCCCCTTCACATGGTTGTCCTGGTCCACTCTCATCCCAAAATTTTGGTTTTTTGCCACTAATCTTGTTGGGTTCACCATCCTTGTCTTTGAGCCACCAAGAAGTAGGTCCCATTCCAACCCCAAGCATACCTTTTGTATATCCTTCAGATATCTTTTTCTTTAGGTTAGACATTCGTTTAGCAAATTGTTTTGTTGTTGTTGAAAATCCATCACCTTCTGTCATTCTTTGCTCTATTGCAGATATTGTAGCCATACTTTCACCTGCACCACCAGACATTAATTGACCAGCACCAATTTTCATTGACGCTCGTATCTGTTCTCCAGTGTCCTCATTTTTCCACAACACATCAGTTTTTGGAGTAACATCATTCGCACCGTTGTCTGCCCATGTTTTAGAGGTTTCAATTCCCTCAAATCCTCTACCACCATGATATGCAACCATACCCTCTGGTAATTGTGTTCCAATTCTATCCATAAATCTTCTACCAGCGGGAAGTAGAGTAGGACTTGATAAAATTTTGTTAATATCATTGTCCGATATACCTCCTTCTCGCATACACTTAATAATTTCTTCACCACTTTCATGCGACCAACACCCATTATTTGCAGCGACAACAGCAACTTCAACATCTACTGCGGCTTGTCCCCAATCTTCAAAGGTTGAGGTTGCTGATGTGTCCTTCTGACCTGCTTTTAATTTCGTGGGGGTTAAAGGTAAATCTTCTCTGCCTTTATTTTGTTTTGTTGGAAGTTGAAATTGAACTTTTGTACCCATCTCGTTTGCATATGACATCTTTTCAACTTGTGCCATTGCAATTTGTTCTTGTTCTCTTTTCTGATCATTTGCTTTTTGTAGGTCATCGAGTGCTGTAGTTGCTTGCTGTTTCTTCAATTCTGCTGATACAATTTCTTCTTCATCTCTTGCCTTGGAAAGTGCTTCATCTTCTGGAGTCACCTCACCATCTTGATTAACATCTTTAGGATTACCTTTTTCAACATCATCTTTACCTCGTTCTATTTCCTCACAGTTAATACCAAGAGATTGTGCAGTTACTCCACAAACAAATCCTTCCTTTTTGGATATCTTTACTGCTGATGAGTTAGTTACAGGTGCGCTACTTACTAATGTATGGTCGCCATCGCTTACTTGCTTGAAGAGGATGATTTCAATTTCGTCCCCTCTTTTAACTTCCACTGGGCTGTTCGGTTCACATCTAGGACATTTTCTCTGTTTTGATGATTTGGGTTCTTGTTCTTGAGTCTGTTGAGGTTCTTGAGTCTGTTGAGGTTCTTGAGTCTGTTGAGGTTCTTGAGTCTGTTGAGGTTGTGCCTCTGCTTCTAGTAAGAAGTTTTCAAAATCTATGTCTAAACTTTCAATTGCTTTTTTGGGGTCATTACTTGTCATTTTTGCTTTTACCCTTTTTAATCTTTCTTTTTCTGCCTTTTGAACTGCGGGCATCATTTTTCTCGCAAGTTTTGCAATAGTCTTTTTCTTTTTCTTTATCTTCGCATCGATTTTCTCTCTTTGAATGAACGGAACATCTTGCCACTTCATCCCTTTAATGAGTTTTTGTCGAACCTTATTTATTGCAGCCTTTTTTGCTACCTGTGTTAATTGTGATTTAGATTTTCTTCGTTTTTCTTTTAATTTTCTTTTCCTTGTACGGATTTTCGCAGTTCTTTTTGCTGCCTTTGCTATTTTCCTTCTGGATGCCACTGAAATTTCATCCAATTGATTATAGTCTTTTGCAAAATCCATAAATTCATCATAATCGAACCATGATGAAGAACTCATACCAACATATCTACCATCGGTTGGTGGAATAGAACTTTCAAATGTATAATATTTGTCTTCCATAGTAACATATGTATAAAAAAACAAGAGAGCATACATATTTGGTACACTCTCTCGTTTATAATTTAGCCCCACTGGCTTCAGCGGGTTACTTATTTTTAATATGTGACCACCTCCTCCTTATATTAGAAGCCAGTGGGGTTTTTAGTTTAAGTTATTGATTCCACGGAAATTTTGCTTTTACCCAATTCCACATCGGGGCGCCAATAAATGCGCCCGCAATAAACACCAGAGCGGTAAACCAAATTGTTCCAACGAATCCTTCTGCACTTGCTAATGTTGTCATATCTATTCTCCTTTTAGATTTTCTTACAAGTAAAACCTTTATGCTGTTTTCTATCACCTTTAATTACTTTGTGGATTGCGCTTTTGTTGAGTTCCTTTTCCCTGCAAAACTTTGCTAAATTTTCCACTATGGTGACATTTCCATCAGCATCTGTTAGTTCATATTTTGTTTTCTCTTTAGTATGTATATTTTGCCACTTCCAGGATCTACCATTTTGGACAAATTCACCCCCGTGTTCGGAAATAAAATTTTCCCTGTGGATGTGAGACTTGGAATCTCCATTACACATCACCCATGTTCTAGAGTTTATTCTGTTTATATGGTCTTTATTCATATAGTTATATATGTCAACTTGTTAAAACTTGTTGGGTTTTTTTATAATTTTGAATCACTTCATATAGCCGTTTTACATAATCAATTACTTTACCACTAAAAACCTGATAAGGAGTTCCGTCTTCGTTTGATATTAAAATACGAAATTCCTTTATTGGGTTTCCTGTTCTTTCCTGCCACATAAGTGCATATGCAGTACCTTGTAGGAAGTAATTTTCAATATCACTTTCTCGTTTCTCTCTATTACTACCCTTAAAATCCACAATAGAGAGAACCCCATTATGTTCTGCAACACAATCAACACGACCCGCTAATTCAAGTGTATCACTATACAGAGGAACTTCAAGAGCCATAATATTGTCTAGGTCATCGAGTGCTGGTTTAATTTGAGTAAACAAAGTGGCTACATTCGGTGTGCAGGACATGAGATTTAATTCTTTATTGTTGAGATAATCCTCGATGAGTTCATGAAGTTCGTTTCCACGACTCAAACATCGTCTTGACTCTTTTGGATTATTTTGTCGCCACTCTCGAAAGAATTCTCTTTTCTCCCAACCTACAACTGTTGTTACACTAGGATATCTTCCTGTTGGTGTGTTATAATGACGGATTCCTCTACCATCAGTAGATGCGGGTATCTCTTCAAATTCTATCTTTGGCTCATGATGTTTAAACACTTTTTGCATATTCATATTATAACTCCTTTTGGTCACATGTCAATAGTATATATTATAAATTTTTGGAGTGTGATTTTAGTGGCTAGTTTATCCTCTAGCAGATTTTCTCAATGCACTACCAGCGGCACCCAATGCTTTTGATGCCCAACTACCTATTTTTCCACCCGCACCAGAAGTTGCAAGTTTACGACCACCTCGTAGTGCAAGACCTCCAACATCTTTCTTGAGTGATTTAACAGTATCACTACCAGCAATTGCTTTACCAGCAGATCTTCCAATCTGCCCAATTTTGTCAGTTGCAGTTTTGTTGCTCCCTATCATATTGGCTAATTTTGACATTCCGCTTTGTGCTTCACTACCAGGAGGTGTCGATGGACTTCCTGCACTTTGCTTTGTATTTGCTACCGCTCGTTTATGAGCAAACCTATTCATCAATGCACCCGCACCTTTATATGCGGCATATCCAGCAAGACCAGCAGCCCCAAGTTTCATTGCACCACTAATCAAACCTTCTGCAAGTTCTGTTCCTTGTGGGTCATACCCTGAACTCAAACTCGATATTTGTGCTAATTTGTCTTGGTCTTTAGTTGAATATCCACCCGATCTCTCTGGGTCAGTTGAACCACCACCACTAGACAATGAAACACGAGTAGGTCGGTTGCCCTGCTCTCTACGTTTATCACCAAAGTTATATGGTCTGTTTTGTGTCCCACTGTACATATCGTGTGATGCAGTTGCACGAGCATCTTGTCCTCTTCGTTGAAATCTTGTGATTTTTTTTCCCAATGCTAGACCACCACCAATACCACCACCAATTAGGGCAGCACCAGCAAGACCAATTTCATTTATTTCTACTTCTTCATTTACTTCTCGTTCTAATTCGGTTTCGAGATTTTCATATTCATAATCATCTACTTGCTTTGGAATTATTTTACCACTTGCAAGTTTAATTCCTAATGACAATGCAGTTTTCTTTGAAGCAAGTTTACTTTGGTCATCTTTGTTATCCAAAGTCTTTGCCGCTTTGGTTGGTGATACAACTACTGGTTCAGTATTTTCATTTACTAGTAGTTGTTTTGTGGGGTTACGATATGATCGTTTAAAATCACTCATAACCGTGTTTTTATCTGAGGCGGAGTTTGCCCAATTTATGAAATCGTTTCTATTAAACATTATCCTGGAGCCTTTCCTTCTTCACCTGGAGATTTTCTCGGTTTCAATATAGCCCCTGCAACAGCACCAATTCCTTTCTTTATA
>Ga0098058_1000776_pt1 | contig 10365 bp, 10 predicted proteins | sample 19_taG_FD_75061 | JGI IMG/M metagenome (GOLD analysis project Ga0098058, IMG submission 75061) | Marine viral communities from the Subarctic Pacific Ocean - 19_ETSP_OMZ_AT15317 metaG | ecosystem: Environmental > Aquatic > Marine > Oceanic | place: Pacific Ocean | collected 2015-01-19 | reverse complement strand
CCTCCGGTTGTTTGGCCACCTCCGGGCATAGGCATTTGTGAAGTTCGACCGCCGCCAGAGCCAACAGCAGGGGCTGCGGCTGTTTTAATCTTAACGGTAGCGCGCATAATTCTGAGGGCTGCTTCCTTATCAAATGCAATATCACCCATTATAAAGTCCTCTTCGGTGCCGATATAATGTTCGGGATTAAAACATCGAACGGATCGTCAGCGCCAGATAATAGCGTCATTAGATTAACAGGACCAACATTATCGGGGACCTCTATTCTTCTTCTTAAAGAAAGAGGCGCAATCGAGATGTCCACCTGAATCCCCTGAACTAGGGAAAACTCCAGGTAACCGTTAGAGTCCGTTTTATATACTCTTTGCGTATCAAAAACAGCAGTCCCAGAAAAAAGCTGGGGCCTATGAATAAGCCCTACGTGAACAGTGGCGTGCCTAACTGGCGTGCCATCCATGTGGTATAGCGTGGCGTATAGGGTACACATGCTCGCCGGGAGTGGCGGGGAGGTTACCGTGGGCTCGAACACCTCGGTCACTAATTGGATAGCTTGTACATCCGAGTCGCCTGTTTCGGAAAATAGGTTTGGGTCGGCAGGTACTATGCTGGAGTTAAATACCTCGTACTCGAAATTATTAGTGGTAAATGCGTTACCGGCTTTTGTGAGGGTAAAAACGTAATCCCCTGCCGGGATATCTAGAAGCAGGTCACCAACAACATCAGTCACGCCCTGCGCGACCTGAACACCGGCAAATGTGCTAACGGTCACGGTCGCCCCGATATGCGGATTACCGTTGAAACCGGACAGTCTGCCCGCAGTTATCTGCACGGCCTGCGTGTCGGCTTCCTTGGTCAGTAGATAGTGCGTCAAATAGGTCTGGACGCCGCCGTCTAACCAGACGACATAGATTTCTTGGGCGGTACTAAAGGTGAGGTTCTGTACTACATAACCGTCCACTGCGGAAGAATAAAGCGCCTGAATCGCAACGCCATCTGAGCCCTTAGCAATTAGGTTGCCGCCTTGGGAGCCTAGGCCCGATAAACCGAGAGAGGCTAGCAAAGAAGCCGTCCCGCTTTGTAGGTCGATATGACTCGTAGCCCCAGGAGATCCGTTCGTAGCCGTGAGAACTAGATAGTTAGTACCAGACTCTAGGGTCGCTAATACTCTATCCCCCTGAACACCGTTCGTTACGGAAGTCTCTATGAGGAGCTTCAGCTCAAAGAAGGTCACATCGTCAGAATTCCCGACATTATTTAGTACAGGATTAGAAACATACGTCCCCTCGACAAAACCTGTATTTGCTGCGAAGGTTGCGCCAAAGTTAGACAAAACTATCTGGGAGTCAGAGCCCTGGCTATCTGTGGTGATCTTAAGCTTGCCCCCACCCGCGTCTGAGACATAAGCGCCCTTAATCTGCGCGTTTAGGGCTGCCATGTAGGCGGTCTGCGTGGCCGCAACTCCCGTTAAGTCAATCTGCCTAGGGTCTAGGCTGTCAATTTGATACGTAGCTATGTCGGTCCCAAGCCCAAGAACAAAGTTCCCCACCCCGCCAGTTACCTCAGCAGCCGCGCAGAGAAACACCACGGTCTGCGGACCAGTGCCTCCGCCGTCCGGAAAAATCTGAATAACTATCTGGTCATTATTGCTAATAGGAAATGTCTGGAGAGCTTGGTCGCCTGTGTAAGAAGCATAGCTCGTAGAAGCAGTTGTATTACCAGAGCTGTCATAAATATGCGCGGTAATAGTCTGCCCGACACCACCGACAATGCTGCTCTCTAATACAATGTCTACTTCAGCCCCAAGCGGAAAATCCGAAATAGGGGCTGCACCAACTTCTAAGGTGTCAGCCTGAATAACTACAGGAACGTCGCCATATTTAAATCGTAATTGATACTGCCCGGGTACTTCCGGTGCAAAGGGGTCGCTTAGATATAAGTTAGGGGCCGTTACGACTTGGTTCATCTGAAGAACAGCTAATTCTACACCGCCACTAGAATCCAGTACCTGCAAAACAAATGCTTCGGCTCCCACTTCGGCGGATGCGTCGAAAAACGGAATGGTTCTGCTTGTATTTAACTGTGCCTTCATTTACCAAACTACCTATTCGTTGGTGGGCTTAAAAACCCCGATGAGCTTATCCACATCGTCTATTGTAATTACTGTATTATATCTCTTTTCCTTCTCTGAAGGACTCCCTAAACTGTTTTCAAGTACTGACTTTAAAAAGGTCCTTTCAGTGATAAGGCGTAACTTTTCTGCTGTGACATACTCCTTTACCTGTGTACGCAATTTCTCGAGTGTTTCCTTTTTGTCGTCAGCCAAAACTACCTTACCTGTTTAATTTTCCCTGAAGATGTTTCCATCTTTGGGCTTTTGCCATATCCTCCGGTGTCTCAATTCTCTTAGTGCTAAGCTGCTTAGTAAGTTGCCTAAAGCCCTCTCTTGTGTCGCGACCTTTTTGAAGTGCCCCCTGAGGTAATGCTGCTGTGGGAGTTAAAAGAGAAGGCGTAGTCTGGGACGTCTTAGCTGGCTTCGGCTTGCCTACAAGATTTCTGAAGGAGGCTATGATTTTACTCAGAAGGCCCTCCTCCTCTGCAAACTTAGTCAGATAGTCTGTGTTACCTGAGAGCATCGACATTCCTTATGAAGTAAGCGCGTAAAGGCCTAGACCGCCTGCCCCAACAGCCGCAGCGGGTAGAGCAGCGTCCTTGATTCTCTTCAGTGTCTGGGCTTTTCTGTAAGCATTAGTGGCGTATCGTCCCGCCGCAGCCCCGACGCCTGCTAGGGCTCCCGTCTCCCCGGCAGATCTGAGGAGATTCGGCGCGTATGCTTTCATGTACCCTGGGAGGTCATCCATCACATTAGTGGGGAGGGCCATATTTTGGGGTGGTATAGCCCCGTCCCGCGCCACATTTTTCATCTTCTGGAGCGGGGCTACCCTGTCCAGAAAGGCTGCGTCAGCTTCTGCGCGTGAAAGCGCTCTCCCTTCCGCGCCAAGTCCAGGAGCCCATCTCTGCCCTGACGCTTGGGCAACTTCCCGCGCCTTCTTAGCTTCGAGGGCTAGTTTTCTTGTGGCAGCATGCGCTTGCGCCCCCGCCATCTGTAACTTCCGAAGACGAGCGGCTTCTCTTGCGCCGCCACCGAGGGCACCTATGAGGGCACCGCCAAGACCAGACTTAGCAACACCTCTCCCAACATTCATGAAAGCAAACGGATTAGCTACTTTCTCCATGCGCCCACCGTACACATCTGTGTAGAGGGCCATAGATGCTTGTTGAAGCCCGCTAACCATAACGGAGCCTTCTTTTGCGAGTGCTGCCTGCTTGGTCTTTTGCTTCTTTTTCTTAAGGATAGCAGCCTGAATCTTATCCGGGAGCGTAGACTGCTTGCCCTTGAGCAGTGGGCTTTTATCCATCGCGGGAGAGAAGGTCACCTTAGCGGCTTCCTTCTCGAGTTCGACTAATGAAGCTGCTTTTTGCATGCTCTTCAGCGAGGTTTCCATTCTTAAAAGGTCGTCCATTGTATTACTCCGTGAGGTATCGCTGAAGCTTCTTTTTGATAGTATTCTTCAGACGACTAACTTGATAGTCAGGAATTTTCATTGCGCGAGCAATGTCCCCTGTTGAAGATGTTTGGGCCTTGCCGTAGCCAGTTAAGTACTCATAAACAGCCCGCTCATTGCCCGATAATTCGTACTTAAATAGCCGAAGAACCTCTTCTGACTTTGAGGGAACCAGGGCGTAGGGGTCTTCTTCAAACCCTTGCGAAAGCAGGTCATTTCTAAGTTCAGATTCCATCCGACTGGTTTCGGCAAGAGACCAGCCCAACCGCTCAGCAATCTCTTTTGTGTGGGGTGCTCTACCCAAATCTTCCACAAGATCGTCGCGGACAACGGTAAACTGCTTAATTTTGTAGACCCGATTCTCCGGAATGCGGCCAATATTCTGATTTTCTACAATAAATCTTTTTGCCTTATCTAGATAACGGTAAACGTATGTCCCTAGGGAGCCCTTGCTTGGGTCGTAAGATCTTAAGGCGTCCACAAAACGGAGTTGGAATTCAGACTCAATTGCTGAATCGGGGATCATCTTTACTTTGCCCTTGTACACGTTCACTTTAGCACGGATCATGGGCCGGAAACTTCTCAGGAGAGGTTTTAGATCACTAGGGTTTTGCCCACCGTCTAACCACTTCTGCCACATTTTAAGTTCACGAGCCTTCTTGTCGTCCAGGGTATCAAGGGCATTAAAGGTCTCTAGCTGAGTATTAGTGGTAATATCATCCGTTTCTCGCTCGTGCTGTTTAACAGGCACAAGTTTACCGTCAGCATGCCGGGTATGCGCCCTTACTTGGGTGCTTCCGGCATACTTTAAGAAATCGGAAATTGGGTTCTCCAAAACTAGCATTTATCCTTCTACTTGGGGGTGTACATGCGACTCCAAGCTTCCCGGGCTTGAGGATTAGCGGCTGCATTGATGAGGTTATTGGTAACAGGCGGCTTGGGGAGCCCAGTTACAGGATCGATGCGGCTTAGTATCTGTTCGGCCCGCGATTGCGGTCTAATCCGAGCCATGGTCATACGTGGGGCTGGTGGCGTAAGAGACGACTTGCTCTTCCGTATAAGCTTATCCCTCTTCACAAGCTCCCTAACTATGTCGCCCCGCCGTCCAGGAGGCATCTTATGACCCCATTCGCTGAGTTGCTGAGCGGAAACACGGTCCTTAAACTGGCGCGACATCCGTTCTTTAACACCCGGAGCGTACCCACGGGTTGTACTCGCTTGAGCGGTGTGGAAGCTGGGATGGCGCATTCCCGGGGGAGCGCCTTCAAGAAGCGGCAGCCCTTGGGGCGTGGCTCTAGTGCTTACCGGGGGGAGCTTCAGTTTTGCGCTGGACGGAGCTGCTGTCGTGCCCGGAATAGGCTTAGCCATCGTCCGCCACGCAGCCCGCGTGCGGGGGTTGCTCTGCCAATTAAAGTTTGTGCCCGTAGGTGATTTACCTTCCGACCGTAAGATGCTCATAAGCTTATCGTGATACTTCCGCTCTGCGGAGCCCATAGGCTTAATGTTAGCGACGGGGTTTATAAAGCCAGCAATATTCGACTTCGTCGCCGTTGGGGCAGCCGTTGTCGCGCGTTTTCCAGGGCCAAAAAAACGTTTACCGGCCTTCCAGGCAGCGGACAAGAGCTTGAACGGATTAGCCGCCTCCTTTTCCATATCGGAATGGAGCAAAAGTTCAATATGTTGTCTGCGTTCGGGGGCTAACATAGAGGGTTCTCCTATTACTAACTTTTAAGTAGAGCCGCTAAACCACCAGCGCCTACAGCCGCACCACCACCAATCAGTACCTTCTTCCCGGTAGGAGCCTTGTTCCAGCTTTTATACGCCTTTTTAAGGGTTTTCTTTCCTTTTGGGAGAATGCCTTTGATGCCTTTTTTAGCTGCACGCATTCGCAACAGTTTGCGTAGCAAAAGAGCCGTGCCTGCGAGGCCAACCGTACCGAGGGCAGCACCCCCTACTAGCTTCTTATTTTCCGAAACATACTTAGAAGCTTGGGTAGCCTTAGCACCAACACCTTTACTCGCAGCACGAGCGGCGTCGAGGACACCTTTTAAGCTAATTGCTAGTTTCTCTTTTTCCTGTTGTTTGCGCTGCAGCGCATAAAGATTACTCATTTACAGACCCTCCGAAGTGATTTGATTAAGGCTGTGCGCCTTATTATGCAACATTCTGTCATGACAACATAGGCTTTACTTAGACGCTTTCACAATATTTCTCAATGAGATGCCTTTAGTAACAAGAAGAGTCTTCTTATTCGCTCCCAAACCGAAAGTTTCTTCGAATACAGGGACATCACTACTAATATCCAGCATAACAGGAGAAGGCTCATCGAGGGAGTCCTGGTTGAGCAATTCCTCTGTTAGCAAAGATTCGCTATCTGCTTTTTTAGATTTAGACATTTTATTACCCTTTACCCTTTTTTTCTATATGGGCAGTGCCTGGACCAGAACTGCGAAAAGTATTCTTCTTCAGAGAACGTACATAGTCCTCTACTTTAGCGTACCTCTCCGCTCTGGGATCGATCTTGCCGTCTATTTCGCGTGCTGTAGCACCAGTTGAATCAGTTACTTTTACTAAGGGCTCGGCCACAAGGGGCTTATCGTCCCAATCAGTTAAGTCTTCATGCTCACCGTAAGCGTCCCCGTGGAAACCGCGAATTAAACCCTCGTCGTCAGCGTGGTGCCCAGACTGGTACGCGGACATAGGGATATCGCTTTCGAGAATATTAACACGTAATGACGTATTCATGTTGCCCATGACTTCCAGCATATTCGCGTACTTCCTGTTAGTATAACGCTCTATAAACAAATCTGTGTCGGCCTCAATCTCCTTCAAGGCTAACCATACATTGGCAAGCTGATCTGCAGCGTGCTCCGATGTAGAAGCATGCTCCAATAAATCCCCAGGTATACGAATTTCTTTATACTCAAGGCCGTCTTTAGTAGCAAAGGGAACCCTGATTACCTCCCCAAAAATAGCATCCTTCTGTTTCTCGAGTCGTTCCTCGAATTCGGATTTACCGGCTGTGCTATCGCTAGCAAAAGTTGCCGTAGTAGTCCGAAATGGGGGGTCGTCTACGACGGAACCGCATCCGTACATCTGTTGGTAAAAGTCGGGGCCAATCCGTCTTGGGCTATAAATATTAGAAAACCATGGGGGCAAAACACTGGCTTCCCAAGTGAATTTCGACTTCTCAGTTACTGTACCGGATACTCGATACTCAACGTACACTTTAACTTCTGGATAGCCCCCCTCGGGCTCCACCGACAGAGCACTATTGCCTCGCGGTAAATCAGATATCATATTTTTCCAGCGCGCCTCTTTAAAAACCCACCCGGCTGTATTAGCCCATGTCCCGTCCGTTGACGGAGACTCTGTAGGCCCAGTTACTGCACGAACACGGTATTTTACTTTGGGGTCCCACTTTCTGCCCAAAATAGTCTTAGCTGATTTTGGTTCGGTGTCTGCGATAAGTACGTCCGAAGAAGTGACGGCAACTACGAGAGTGTAATGATCGCCGGGGACTTTTTTCCAAGAGGTTTTCGTCTTCTCTCTTTCGTAGGTTCCGTCGTCGTCCGTAGAGCCAAACAGGTCCGCTTCCTCTCTATGTTCCCTACATTTAATAAGGGAGACAACTGTCTGAGCCCCACCCACTGCATCAAGCATATGGGTAACCCCCGCAACGAGGCCAATATAATGAGTACCTTTTGGTGTGGTCGGTCCCATCGCGTGGGCCTCATCCTCCGGATCAATACGGGAATCCCGCCCAAACGGGAGTACGCGGCTTTTGCCTTTGTCTGGATCTAAAACAAGCGCAGGCATGCCAACGACAAGTTGGGGAGAGTACCTACAGGTTAGCTCCATAGAGCGTGAGGAGTATCGCCTAGAGAAAAACATATAATTAGCAGCACGTTGTAAGTGGGGCTGCGGGGAGAATTGAGCCTCGCCAGTAAAAGACGTAGCGTCAAACGTCTCCCCGGCTTCCGTTGCCTCTTTCTTGGCTTCTGCTAGTCCGAGCTTATGCAACGTCTTAAAGATGTCAGCGTCGCCAAGCCCGACAATAGAGGGGACAACTCCCGTAAACTTCTCATGCGGCATTATAAAAGACGCGCCCTTTCTTACAGCTTCATCGGCACTCCCCGCTGGGCCATTTAAAATAGAGGAGTTCGGAGAGAAGTAACAGTCTTTAGAGTTCTTCCCGCTCTCTGTTCTACCGTGCAACCATAAACGAGTAATCTCGCTCATCCACCCACGACTAAAAGAAATGGTTTGTATATGGTCAGGGAATAAAACATTACATTTGGGAGGAGGGACCATAAATAGATCTGGGTGGAAATAGGTAGTTAACAACCTATCTTTGAGCACAACCTTCTCTTTCTCTGTTGTAAAAGAGCCCTTAGTTAGGGAGGATAAAATTGCTAATACATCCGCTAAAAGAACACGGATCTGGTTGTAGTTTTCTCGGTTGTGCCGACAAATGGAAGGGTAAGCTTGGATTTTTTTCGCGCTATAATTGATGACGCCTACCGGTAGTTCTACCCCACTCCAGACCATCTTTAGGGTCCAGGGGAAAGAATGTATATAGGCCATCTTAGCAGCAATATTCCTCGCCTTCTCTGCCTTGTTGTAGGCCATGAGTATCTTTTCGGCGTGCTTCATCAAATACGGCTTGTTTTCACGCTTACTTTTAGCAATAAGCGCCTCGCTTATTTCTATACCTTTTACGCGTAATGGGCCATCATCACTAACGGAACCCCCAATGGTGTCGGAACTTGACCCAATAGCAACAGACATAATCCCTTTTTCTATATTCAAATCATCAAATGCTTTATGCGTCTCTACGTCAATCTCTGTTGACGTCTTCCAAATCATGTAGTCCTGGTCACTGGGGAGTTCGCCCTTCCCACGCCCTCGGGTCTTTCCAGCGTCATTCTGCGCATTTGCAAGCTCGTAAGTTTCTCTAACCGCTCTTTCAAAAGCGCTGACAGCGCTGTGGTACTTGTATTTACCACCACCAACAGAACGTGTGACCGAGTACTCTACCTCTTTCTCTGAAAAATAAGGGGGAGCCGCTTGGGAGTTCCACACATGGTAGATCTTACCCATTAGCATATTAACAAATTCCATAAACGAAGCCGTGTAAGAAGCCTGCTTGGATATCTTTAGCAGGTACCTTCTAAATGACTTGCTCGAAGTAAATGTCGCGGAGGTGTCGTCCTTCGCAGAAGCTCCTACCTGCCTAGTGAGCTTTAAACGAATCTCTGCCTGACTCATGAAGTCATTGCACCCCAGAAACTTCTTACTGGCATCAGGCGAAAAGCAACCAGTTGCTGACTCTAGAAGAGAGAAAATGCCGCCTAAAAGCCCCGGGACGTTGGGCATAGAGGAGGGCTTCTTCTGTAAGAGGTAAAGAAGGTCTTTCGAGTCGTCAACCTTAGACTTGCCTCTGTAAAGCTGAGTAGCGCCAGAGAAGATAGCTGTCTTGTAGGCGTTGAACACACTCGAACGCGTCTTGCCCCAGTATAAACGGCAACTATCCCAGTAACTAGTGTGGTCCCTACAGGCTAATATGATTTCCCGGCGAGCACCCATCTTTTTAAAGCTGTAGCCCATCACCTCGCCAACAAACAAAAGATTCCAGTTACGCCAGTTATTTTTGTCTATGTTAACGTTATCGTCGAAGCTCGTATCGACATGATCGACATGCGTCCACACCCCACTAAAATAAAAAAGGTGGACTAGTGTCCTGGGTTTGAATTTATGCGCCTCATCAGCAACAGGAATAGTAATGGCCGCTGTACCCGGTGTATTTATCGCGCAGGACACCTTAACAGAGGTAACCTCAAGCTCTATCCCCTCTAAGAATAGGCGAACCCCGAGGAAGCGACCTTTTATCCTGCTGTCCATGCCTACTCCTGCCTAGGGACCGGTGCCCTCTGGGCAGCGTCATAGCTCGGCATTTTACCCCGTACTTTTGTAGGAACCCTACTTTCTATTACAGGAGCTGTGGGGAGCGTTGGTAGGTTTGCGGATGTGTCGCGAACATGTGGGGCTTCGTGTGTTAATAAAAATTGGATAACTTTGTTCTGTAAAGAAATAGACTGCTCAAGAGTACCAATCCTAGCAGCCAATTCATCTACATCCTCTGTAATATTCCACATAGCATTTTGCACAGCGTCGTAGCCTTTCCTGCTGGCCTTCTCACTCTCAACAATAGCGCCCTCATTGGGCGTGTAGCGGTTCATCACGGCGGTACCAAAGCCAGCAGAAGCTGTTATTAGTGCTAATATAATAGCGGTCGTATTCTTATCGAACTTCATGGGGTAGCCCTCGTGTGAGTAAACGCGCTCATTAATCGCCCAACTCTATCATAGTGGCTGTGTAAGGTTTACCTGAGCGAACAGGGGCGTCGGATTCTGCTACACCAACACCACCGGAAAGACCGGCTGCGTTAACAGTCGCAAGCCCTAGCCCCTGAATGACGCCGTCAAGGCTTCCCTCGCGTACTACATCAGAAAAGTTATACGACTTAGAGGGGTCACCAAGCCAGTTGGCGTCAACATCGTCCCCACCGCCAGAAAAACGGTTTGACGACGTGGGTATGTTCCTCGGCATCGTTCTCTCGGCTATAGCGCCGAGAAAGCCAAACCACTGATTTACCTCACCACGCTCAAGGCCCTCTTTATCCTCAAAATTGCGAGCAGTGGCCTGCGCATAGTAATTGGCAGTATTGAAAGTTGTAGTAGCAAGCCAGTTGTTCAAGAACTTCATGGCCGCAGGACCACTCTGTAGTGCGATCCAACCT
>Ga0098058_1000775_pt1 | contig 10369 bp, 7 predicted proteins | sample 19_taG_FD_75061 | JGI IMG/M metagenome (GOLD analysis project Ga0098058, IMG submission 75061) | Marine viral communities from the Subarctic Pacific Ocean - 19_ETSP_OMZ_AT15317 metaG | ecosystem: Environmental > Aquatic > Marine > Oceanic | place: Pacific Ocean | collected 2015-01-19 | reverse complement strand
TACCGTTAAGAGTATCCCACCATACCTTATCTACATAAGTTGGCTTACCTCTTGCATCAAGCATTCCGTATATCTTTCTTTCACCACCTTCATAAAAAGATATATACCCGGTTTTTAATTCTTCGTCATATAATTTTTCAGGACGGAACTGTTCTCTTACAACCTTGGTGCCATCTGGTAATGTTTCTGAGGCAACTCTAATAGGTTTTGTAAACTCTGAAGTTACATCACGTAACCCTATCTTGGACTCTTCACCCATATGGACAAAGGCTTTTGCAACCCTGTTACGATGAATACGTAACTCGTGCATAACCATTCTTCTTGCAAGAACCTCTCCCATTGGAGGTAACGCACCCATAACATCTGGGTTTTCACTGTACTTATATATTCCTCGACCAGTAAGAGACACTGGTCCCTGTGCAATCCTATTAAGGTCCTCCATTTCAACATAGTCAATCGGGTTATACCACTCATACTTATTTAACATATCGTCATGGAGTTTCTGGTCTATAATCCCTTCTTCAAGAAGTTGTTTACGCATACCAGCGTATACATCACGTACAGCTTCAGCACCTTTTATAATCTTTGCCATCTGTTCTGGAGTTTTTGTACTTTCTAAATCACTAATCCAGTTACGCCACCCATCAGAAGGAGTTGCTTCTTTTGTTATAGGGTCTATTATGTCTGGGAACTGGAGTCTTCCTATGACCTCACGCCCTTGGCTTTCCTGTAACTCTCTAATACCGATATCTACACTGAGCCAGTGTTTATTCTGTATATATCTTTCTATATCTGCCTGTTCCACACCATCGCCAAGCAAGTGTTCTATCTGGGTTTTTATGAAGTTTTCATACATCTTCATCCCACGTACAGGGGCACCACTGGATAGAAGGACTCCAGCTACAACATCTCTGTGGCTTCCGGGTCTGAAAGATGCCTGTGGGTTTATAGACCTGAAGTAGTTATCCTGCAGAACACGTAACGCAAATGTGCTGTCATGCAAACTAAACATCAACTTAACGTAATAATCTGCAGCACCCGGTGTAAGATTCTTTATCTCTGTAGCTACCTGACCCTGCCCACCTATCTCTGAAACTTCACGGGGAACACCTTGCATATCATGTAACGGTTTACCATTAAATACTCCCGTGCCAGCTGCGTGTTCAACATCCATAGCTGCCCTGCCACCTGCAGTGGCTGCTCTGTTAGCTTGGAAATTAGCAGGTTGTGCTTGTCTCTGGGTTGGATATGGTTGCCTTCCACCCATAATTGTTTCCGCTGCTGTAAGTGGTCTTTCTACTGCAGCTGCAGTGGTAGTTTGTCTAGCTGCTAAATCTGGATAATCCCTAAGTACAGACTCAGGTACTGGCAATCCTTCTTCTACTGCATCTCTTACCAAAGACCTATGTAAATAATCTGAAGCATTAAATTCTTCATGACCATATCTTCCAAATGCTTGTTTTCCCTCATCAGCAAATCCGTGTATTGCATCTAACAGATGTTCTATTTCATGTCTGGTTACAACCAAATCAGCATCTTGAGTTAAATGTATTTGCGTCTCTGTAGGGTTAAACTTGCCATTGTCACGGACAATACGAGTTGCACCTTGATTAACTAAAGGACCACTTTCTCTAGTAGCTTGTAAGCTACCTATAGTAACCCCACGTAATTCAGGATATTTTTGTTGATACCATGCAAGTAACTCTTGTGGATTATTAGAATTTGTTCTATTCCGAATATATGCTTCTGTTTCTACACTGTAGTCCTCTCCAGAAGGTTTTCTAAATTGTTCTTTTGTTTGTTCCCAAGGTTCTGGTTGTTTACCTGCAGTTGGTTGAGTTGTCTCTGGGACTGCCCTTGCAACAGGTCTTGCCCCCATAATAGTTTCTTCTGCTGTGGGAGTAGTTCGTTGGAATACCTCTCTAGGGGGAATAGTTTCTTCAGGTACAGGAGGTGCAAACTCAGGTAACAACTCTCCAGTTTCCGTATCGAAACGCTGTACAGGTTGTCGAGGTTCTGGAGGATTAATACCTAATCTTTCAGCCCTTAATCCTAGTTCTGCATCAGATAAAGGTTCGCCAAAAAGTTTATTAAGTTCATCGTCCCCTTGATATCTAAGGTTTACATTCTCAGGTATAGATATTTCAGAACGAACTATTTTACCGTTTTCTATCCTAAATAGTTTTTCATCTATACCAAGTCTGTTAGAGAACATTCTTTCAAGTGCTTCAAGTGCAGAATCTACAGATTCTACTTGTCCACTTGCTACATCTGCATTTACCTCTTTTATACTTTTATTTATTATCCAGTTAGTACGTGCCCTACTTAAAGGTCTAATACTCCCAGTTACTCCTCTTCCAGCAATTTTAAGTGGAGTCATTACTGCTTTTTCAAGTAATGTTTCTCCATAGGCTATAGGTTTTAATCCTATCTCGGCTGCTTGTAACGCTCCTCTTGCTACGGGTGCAGCCTTGCCCAGCGTACCTGCGGTTGCAAGAGTTGGACTTGCTCTTAATGCTCTTAGTGCAGTGACTCCTGATTTTGCTGTACCAAGAGCAAGCCAAGGTGCTTCTTCTGCTATACCCCTTGTGTATGGTGGAAGTTTATATAAGTCTTCACGTATTTCTCTTTGCTCTTTGCCAGATAAATCAGGACCCATCCCTCTTGTTCTGGCTTCTTCCATAATATTTTCTTGCTGTAATGTATTTGGTTGGGCAGGAGAAACAAAGTGTTCTTGCATTATTCCCGTGGTACCTATTTTGGGAATTTGAGCAATATTACCTAGCTGGGCTAGTACTCCAGAGGGAGATATTTCTCCTTCTGGGGTTATGTACTGGTCAAAACTTGATTCCAGTCTTCCCTGCTGTAATCTGTCTCTTACAAGAGGGTCCCACCAAGTTCCTTCCCCACCTTTAGGAGCATCAGGAGGTGATTCTTCCCACCTAACAGGTAATGGCTCTAATAGACCGCTGACAGCAGGAGTAACAACATTTTCCTGAAACTTTTCTAACCCACCTAAAATCTCAGGAACATAAGGAAGTGAATATATTTGTTCTCCAACCTCTCCCCACCCTTCCTTTGCCGTATCTAGTCTTCTTTCTCCCCCCCGAAGTGGGTCACGAACAACATATTTATCCCATATGCTTGGGTCTGTAGTACCGTATTCATCTAGGTTAGCTATGCGTTCAAGGGCAGCTGCCTGTAAGCGTTCCTGTTCAGTACGCTCATCACCCCACTGGTGCCACCATGCGTGAGGCATTAGAAGAATATAAACCTAGTACTTGGAGCAAACCTCCTAGTAGACTCTCCTCTCTGCTGTGGTGTCAATGCACTATATTTATCAGTGAAAGGATTCTTCTCTAGGTAATCTGTAAAGGAAGTCATCTTAGAAGGGTCAGTGCGACCCATCATCTCCCTGCCCTTTACACCAAGATACTTGTTATATACATCTCCAAACTGGTTTCCAAAGTAATCCTGTGCCCTCTTTTGCATGGGGTCAGTTCCACGGAACTTTGTACTTGCAAGCTGTCCCATGTAAGCCATCTGGGGTTCAGCCTCAAGCATCGTTGAGTAGTAATCATCAAACGCTGTTAAGTTATTTCCATTAGCCAAAAGACGCACTCCCAAATCCTGTCTGAGAACCATTATTTACTGGCGATACCACTGGTTGCTGTTGAGGCTGCCACGCAGTGGCTGCCCAGTCAGCAAACTTACCTGCACCACCTGCACCATACTGTTGCTGCATTATGTCATATATGTTTCCAAGTGAACCAGTTCTTGGGTCACCACCTCCAAGAGCAGCCGATGTTGCACGTAGTACGTTCTGTCTAAGATTCTGAGGGTCTGACACATCACCGAATGTTGCAGCATAAAGAGGATTAATTGCACCGAAATCACCACCACCATACCCGGATAACGTACCTGCAAGTGTTCTGTAGTTTTCTCTTATCTGGTCAAGGGGACTTCTCTGTCCTCCACCTAGGTAAGAACCAAACCTTTGACCTTCTGTTGCAAACGGGTCAGGAGTTCCTATCCTTCCTGATGCTCTTCCAAGCAAGTATCTCCCCATAGCAGGGTCATATCCTGTACGTATATTTCGTTGTCCAGCTAACATACCTCCTACAGAAGCACCGGGATACTGTGACATTCTGTACTGTTTAAACGCATCAAAGGGACTAAGACTTGTTTCATACAGATTTCCAAATCCTGCAGAAGGAGTACCGCCTCCCATACCACCTGCACTCTGCATAAACGGAGTTCTTGCTGCACCAGCTGGAGTATCTGCTCCATAGGGTAAACCCGTTGAAGAGTCTATTTCACCTTCACCACCACCAGCACCTGTTGTTGGTACCGGAGTTGGTACCGGAGTTGGTACCGGAGTTGGTACCGGAGTTGGTACCGGAGTAGGAGTTGGAGTAGGAGTTGGAGTAGGAGTTGGAGTAGGAGTTGGAGTAGGAGTTGGAGTATCTGCTCCATAAGGTAAACCAGTTGAGGGGTCTAATCCATAGAAACCACCAGTTACTTCTCCACCACTGTCTCCACGCCCTCCTCCGGGTTGTACAGACACCGGACCCTCTGGAGTTTGAACTATAGCAGGAGGAGTAGTCCTGAGAAAGTCTTCTTCACCTCCACCTCTCGTATCTCTTGATACTCCACTTGCTCTCACACCCGGTAAATCCTCTTCCCTTGCTTCTCTTTCTTCAAAAGTAGATGCTCCACCAGCACCGGGACCGCCTTTTCCTCTTGCTTCCCTAGCCTGTTTAGTTCTAAGATTCTCAGACCTGACATCATTTAAGGTTGCATCCCAGTCTCTAAGCATTGGGTCCTCATCCTGTAACTGAGCAGCTACTGCATCTTTCTCTTCGTCAGTTGCGTCCATGCTGGGGAAATCAGTATTCCCACCTACCTTTCCATCTAACTCATCTCGTATCTTTTGATACTCTTTATTTTTCTTTTTTCTTTCAATGTTTTTCTTTCTTTCTTCATCTTTAGCAATAAAGAAATCATCAAAGTCTGGGTGTCGTCTAAGTACACCTGCTTCTATGTTTCCGTATCTATCTATACCTGCCTTAGTTCTACCTCCATGTTCATCCGGGGTGACATCAAAGAACTGCCCCGGCTTCCTTGCACGAACTACCTGACCATCTTCTATTTTCTCTGCTGTTCCTCCCTGTCGGAATGTATCCTGAGGTCCCATCTCTTGCGAGCCAACAGTATCCATAGGAATAATATTGGGGCTTAGGCTGGGAGGAAGATTAATATCAATACCACCATCCTGAGAGGGAAGTAAGTCTCCCTCATACTTAACTGCTCCTAAGGGGTTTCTGCCTGATTTCGGGGTAATTGGATATTCGATACCGGGAAGAGGTACATCTGTCATGGCAGGATTTACCCAAGTTCTTGGGTCTAAGGTCCTACCCATCCATCCAACACTAGGGTCTACCCTTTGAACATACTGTTTCTCAGGTCCCATTGGTCCGATTTCCTGAGAGCCAATGGTCTGGTCTACAACTGAAGGAGTTGGTTGAATGAAAGGACTTGCTCCCGGTAGTTGGTGAGTAGGAAACTTACTTCCTCCTTCGCCACTTACAAGCTGTATGCTGTCTCTGATATCTTGGTTAGGGTCACGCATATGTGGTCCCCTTTCTATCTGACCAGCCAAATCAGGGGGGAGGATTTCTCCCGTCACAGGGTCCCTTGGTTTTCTATAAAGTAAATCTTGAAAATTAGGTCCAAAATTAGGTCCACCCATTTCATCAAACTCTTCTGTGAACGCATCAAAAGGTCCTTTCTGCATAGGAGATATTCCCTGAAGGGCAGATGCAGCAGCATTCATTGCAACATCTATGGGAAGATTTCCAAGCATAGCTGCATTTGCAAATAAGCCGGGTAAATCAGTTCCCCTGTTAGTTGCCCTTCTTGAAGCAGTGAAGGGATTCTGCATTAAGAAACCTTCTTCCATATTTTATCCTCCTGCTGGTGGTATTAATCCTAGTGAAGCCAGCCTATTTTCAGTACTCTGTGCCCCCGGTCTTGGAGTACCCGGAGGTACTGACGGACCAACTGGAGCGGTAGGTGGAACTGGTGGAACTCCCAGTCCTGCGTTAGGCATTACCTGAGGTGGTAAACCCGGAGGTCCACCCATAGGTCCTCCCATAGGAAGAGGTCCCGGTGGTCCCTGAGGTGGTCCTGCTGGACCTGCTCCTCCACCCATCATCTGTGCCTGTTCCATGCTTTTCATCATAAATAGACGCATCAATTCACCCTGATAGAACTGGGCAAGGTCTTCCCTTCCCCCTCTCTGTGCAGCCTGAAGCATAGACCAAAGCCCTGCTTCGGGCAACATGCTTTCTGCCATCTGTATCTTTATGGAGTCATCCATCTGGTCTGCTGACTGCAGCCCTAGGATGTTATCCCTGATGAATACATCCGACAGCAGTGGTGAAGGACCTTCTCTTGCTATCTGAGCCATGCTCATCTTCGACATTTCGTCCTGAGGCAGCTGACCAACTAGGGTAACTTCAACATCTCCTGCATCTTTAATCATATCAGGCGATATCTCTTCCTTGAAGTACATCCTGTTCTGGTCCTGACCGCTAACCTCTATAGATTTAAAGGCTCCAGTGATGTACTGGTCACATATTAACTGGAAAATATTCCTATATGCCTTCTCTAACGCAGCCAATCTGGGTACAAGAACGGTTTCAACACCCTGCTTGAGGGTATTTATTGCAAAACCTGATAATTGAAATTCTAATTGCCCATATATGGAGTGTGGAAGACCGCCTCTCTGCATCTCGCCTGACACCATACCCATAAAAGCCCCTGATTCCCTAGCCATCTCAAGTAATCCGAGGGGTTCTACATCCTCTCCCTGACCGAGTGCTATCTCAGAGCCTTCTTTGAACGGGTCTTCTTCAAGAGTCTTGGTACCGTCACGGGATTTGACCTTTAGCCCCTGTCTTCTTGACCGTGCTGTCAGTTCCAGCATGACGCTCATCATGAAGTTATGCTTATCGAACAAATCTCTTGAGGATTTGAAGCAGGATTCACCGTAATCTTCGATGGTATCCTTGTTTCCCGTATCGGTTATCGACTGTACTAGGGGAGTGGCACCCACGGGTCCCAGAAATACAGGTGGTCTATCTGAACCGTGCTTTGTTCTCTTTTTAAGAACCGTATCGTCAGTGCAGACTATATTATCTTCCTTATCGTAGAAGTCATAAACATCAATCCCTTCCTCATCACTCGTATCTGTACCTTCTCCCTTTAAATCAACGTCCCATATAGCCTTAATTTCTGATGGAGTCTTAATAGTCTTATAACAAGCCCATGCTATTCCGTTCTTTCCCTCACCCCAGTAGGTGTGCATCGGGTCCCACGGCTGAATATCGACATAGGTTTCACCATCATCGTCTTTTACAAGTAGTGCCCTGCCTGCGTACCATCCCCTGAGGGCAACAAACCATGCCATCTGCTGTCTTGCCGTAGGCTGAAACTTATTCATCAGCCTGTCGTCTGCAGCTTTAAGTATTCCTGCTAGGAATCTCTCCTTGGCATCGTTGTTCTCTCGCTGTTCCCTGTCGGAATTGCCGTAGGGAATACGGATAACCATCTCTGCTGTGGTCATCCAAGAGATTAACTTGTCTGCATAGACCTGTGGTTCGTTTGAAGTGTACGACTGGTAGCCTTCTCCTGCGTCAAACTCCTCTAAGCGATAGAGTTTATGGTCGTCATCCATGCGTGAACGCAGTGGTTCGGTCTGGTCGTAGTGACTATCGACTAAAGCTATGATTTCTTCAGGTTTATAGTTAGCCATTTACCAGCGTTTTACCTTTATTATCTTGTTATCTGCGATATATCCATAGCCGTATCTGTTAATCAGACCGTAAATCACAGCCTTGACTCCGTGGTTGTATCTATCCTCTGGAGTATTGCCTACTATATTACCATCTCGGTCCATTTTCCAGCGGTAGGCACGGGTCTGTCCATCGAAAGGGTTAGGCTGTACTCCGAACTCGGATAAAATTCCCTTACATTTAGGATTAAAAACTATTCTAGGCTCTCTCTGGTTAACAGGGTCTGTCTTAAGAAAAGACTTCAGACGTTCAGTTCCTTCATTAATTCTTATTTTTTCTGAATCAAAAAATATCCCGGTCCTTTCAAGCCACACTTCCGCAGGAGCAGCCATTGCCTGATGCTGGTTCCCTGCGATATCTATCACTCCAAACTGTGCATCTCTCCACCAAGGCTTCGACTGTGCGATATCTATTATTTCATCAGTAACTAGGTTCCTTTCGTATATTTCATCTATAACTCGCACTTGGTCATTGACCACCTGAACTATCTCACAGGCATAAGCCTCTGAATAACCGGGGTCAATCCATATATGAACGGGAACATCGGGTTCATACTGTACGTCTTCAACGTGTAAGTCAGGTCTGATTTCGTTAAAGACCATACCCTGTGGAGGTGAGGGTATGCCTTCTATTCTCTCCATAAAGAAATCGTCTGATGCTGCACGTTCCAGTGCTAAAATCTCCGGGTCCTGCCTTCCACCGGGATATAGATACTGGTTTGAATAACTTGGAAGTGAGAAAGATTTTTCGTCCTGCCCAGCAGAATGCTGCCACGACTGATACATCTGTGGATACCAGCCGAGTGAACCTTCAAATGTTCCTGCTAAGAACAGCCACCCCCTCTTCGGGGCACATCTTCCCCTCAGCCTGTTGAAAGTTTCTAGGTCCAGCTGTGATGCTTCGCAACCAATTATCCCGTTGGGTGCCCTCATAGCGAGAGTGCGTGGGTCTTTAGCAGATTTAGTTTCTATCCGTGTGCCGTCTGCGAGTATTATCCTGCCGGGGTCTACTCTTTTAGACGCTTCAGCGAGTAGTCCCAGCTGTGCAAAGTCATCTACAAGGTATTCAAACTCTGCTCTGGTTCTCTCGTAGTCAGCTGCGACGAGCCAGTAGAGTCCAGCATCGTCATTCTCCAGAAATCTTGCGAGTAAATACTTGGCTGCGACCATAGATTTACCAGCCTGTTCACCACCAGCAACCAGTATAAACCTCTTTCGGGAAGCAAGGATGGGTTGCTGGAGTGGGGTAGGGGTGAAATCTATTTTTTCATAGATGTAATCGGCAAGTTCGTTAATCTGGGATGGTGAAGTCGTTGATTGAGTCATGTTCATGTACATATATCGGGGTCATATCCCACATATACGCTCCCAGAATGTTATATTCATAGAACTCTTCTGCCTCTTCGTGTGTCATTTCTTCGGAAAGAATGTCAATTATCTTGTTTGCAGAGTAAACAACCCTCAATGAAGCGTCATCCTGCCCTATAATTGCCTGTTCATACTTCTTAATCTCTGCCTGAGTGCTACCTAAAAGTACAGGTAACTCGCCATCAACCATCATTTCCTTTTAAACCCTTGCCTTTTAATATGTTTTCGACCTGTTCCTGAGGACTAACCTCGGTGGTTTCCTCAGTTTCTTCTACCTTTTTAAGCGATTTAAACTTGTTTCGCATCTCTGAGAGTACCTCTTTAGCCGTATCGTCTACCGCAACGGTCTGTGGTCGATACTTATCTGCCCAGTGAGCGTTTAGAAGAGTAATCAACAGTATAGGATTGTCCTTGGGACCTTGGTCTTTTACACGATTCACAGCCAAATCCTGTAACATCTCCCTGAAATTGTGCTTCGCCTCCTCAAATCTCTCCTTGAAACCCTGCACATCATCCTTCATCCAGCGATTAACAGTCCTTCTATTGAGTCCCATCTCCTTAACAGCAGCACGTATACTGCCTAACTCAGCATAAAGAGTCATGAAGAAGTCCTGACGAGCCTTAACGTCCTCAGGTTCCTTACCTTCAATAAAAGAATTAGTAGCAGACATCAGTACTTCCTCTTCTTTCTGGTATTGGTCATCTTCTTACCCGTCTTCTTAGCGTAAGTAGCTGCCTTTTTCTTCCCTGCAGAAGAATAACTGAAGTGCTTTTTACCTACTTTTGGCATCTACCCTCCTTCAGAACTTATGAAACACATGATAGCATCAAACTGCAGGGAGCGGTAAACAGCGTGTGGTACTGCCTTACCACTTCGACCCCCGTCCAGTATGTCTATCACTGTACTAATCTGGGTCCTCTCTGCGTTTACGTGTATAATATTTCGGGCTGGGTCACACCTCCGAATGGTTTTTGCAATGTCCATATCAAAAATCCCTCTCTAATCCAGCCCACCACAAAGAAAAAGAATACTCCCCCCCCTTTCCCCCCCCCTCCCTTAACAATCCCTCCCCCCCCTATAGTCCCCCCCACAAGAAAAAGAAACTGTTACAAGAAAGTAACTAGTAACTAGTTACTGCCAGT
>Ga0098058_1000771_pt1 | contig 10381 bp, 12 predicted proteins | sample 19_taG_FD_75061 | JGI IMG/M metagenome (GOLD analysis project Ga0098058, IMG submission 75061) | Marine viral communities from the Subarctic Pacific Ocean - 19_ETSP_OMZ_AT15317 metaG | ecosystem: Environmental > Aquatic > Marine > Oceanic | place: Pacific Ocean | collected 2015-01-19 | reverse complement strand
ATGACAAGACTGATAGACTCCAATACGACAATACCTGTCAATAAGAAACAATCGTTCTCCACAGCAGTTGAGAATCAATCTGGCGTAGAGATACATGTCCTTCAAGGTGAAAGAACAATGTCAGTAGATAATAAAAGTGTCGGCAAGTTTATGTTGGATGGGATACCACCAGCACCAAGAGGAGTACCACAAATCGAAGTCGCTTTCGATATCGATGTTAACGGAATCCTTAAAGTGTCAGCAAAAGACTTGGGGACAGGGAAAGAACAACAAATAAGAATAGAAGGCTCAACAGGACTCTCCGATGAGGAGATAGCACAAATGAGAAGAGACGCTGAAGAAAATGCTGAAGCTGATAAAAAGAAAAAAGATAAGATCGATACCATCAATAAAGCCGATGGACTGATATTCTCCACAGAGAAACAAATCAAAGAGTTCGATGAGAAAATGGACGATGGAGAAAAAGAAAACATCGAATCACTGGTGAACGAACTTAAAACTGCAAAAGAAGGTGAAGACATTGAAAAAATAGAATCTGTGTCAGAAACTTTGAGCTCGGCGTGGCACACCATATCTGAAAGGATATACAAAGAAGGTGCCGCAGAGAACGCAGCAGAAGATGCCCCACCCACCGATGAAGGCACCGAAGATGTGGACTACGAAGACGTAAAATAAGCTTTACTAATCCTATCTTATGATTAAATTTAAGCATCTCACAATAGTGGGGTGCTTTTTTTATAACACAATATTAAATTTTAAAACTATGATGCCAGGAGCACCAATATACGAAAAAGTTGAACTTCTTGTTAAAGAAGGGTCAAATGTTATTAATGTTACACACGAAAATGCAGGGATGGTCATCACAGGTAATCATATCCTCGTTATTACCGAAACTGATGAAGGCACTAAAGGTAAAGTCTATCCAATGGAAGAAATAGACAGCTACCAACTATCTAAACCTACAGCCCTAACACCTGAAGACCTCTTACACGGATAATGCTAGTACTAAGGAAAGTAAAAGACGATTCTCAAATAATAGAATCATATTACAAATCTTCTAATATATTATATTCAGCTTACAACCAAAATAATGGTGAGCTGAATATTGTATTTAACTCAGGTAGACAATATACCTACGAAGATGTTAGCATTAAAGAGTTTATTAAATTTGAAAAAGACGATAGTCAAGGGAAATACTTTAATAAGAATATCGCTAAAACATATAGGTACACCAGAAAAGAAGATGCCGATATACCTAAAGTCGTTAATGATCTAAACGTTATTACCTCACAGGCAACAAAAGATTAGTAAATATATTCCCACCACCCAAAAACCCTAATTCTTTAGTTTTTTATTATTTTTTCGATATTTATTATTGATGAAACTATCTATATACGAAATAGAAGATATTGATCTTAAATCTTTTAGGACAAGAAACACTCTTAACCCTGAAGTTTGGACCGAAGAGAACAAACTAAAACCAGAAATCAGAAAACAACTTCTGACTCTAGCAAATGATTTCTTTGATACCTTAGAGGTGGGTGACCTTGAGATTGACGATATCATATTAACAGGCAGTTTGTCCAACTATAATTGGTCAAAATACTCTGATATTGACTTACATATTCTTGTGGACTTTAAAGATCTTGATGAAAATGTGGAACTTGTGAGAGATTATTTTAATGCCAAAAAAGGAATATGGAACGATGCTCACGATATTAGAGTTCATGATTTCGATGTGGAAATGTACGTACAAGATACACACGAAGAACATGCCGCAACGGCAGTGTACTCAATACTTAACGATAAATGGAATAAAGAACCAAAAAGCTTAGAAGACATCGAAATCGATGAAAAACAAGTTGAGAAAAAAGCAGAAGACTTGATGAAAAGAATCGACAACATAGAACATAAATATAATAATGAGTATTATGAAGAGGTTGTTGAAGACGTTACCAAACTTAAAGAAAAAATAAGAAGGTTCAGAAAATGTGGACTGGAAGACTCTGGGGAATTCTCACCAGAGAATCTGGCATTTAAAGCACTTAGAAGAAACGGATACTTAGAAAGGTTGGGTGATCTATCAAGGGATGCTTATGATAAAATGATGACAATAAAACAAGAATAATGGCTTTAGAAAATATAGTTATTCACAATATTAGTGGTGGTACTGATTTTACAAAATATGAATACCATCAAGTGATGTTTGCGGCAGCTGCAACTGCAGTGTTGAACGGTACAATCGTTACTGTAACTGGACCAATCACAATAAACCTTAGATTAAGAAGTGCAACACACACAAGTGGTGGTGATGTTTATGCAATGGGTTATAGAGCAATAGAAGAACCATTACCAATGCATTTCATTAACGGTGGTTTCAGAGAATAGATAAAATAAAATAATAAAAAATATATTATGGACGGAATAAAATCTTCAGGTAGTGAAAATCTTTTTGGTAAAGATAAACTAAGTAGGATGTTAGAATTGGCAGGAGTTAAAAACACTGTTAACGAAAGTACAAACACTATTTACACTACAGGTATTCAATATAAACACGCACCAAATGGTAAAACATATGGTATCTTCAGAGAAGGACAACAATACTTCATCAAAGAAGCAAAAACTACTGACAACTTATGTGTTGAAAGTTTTAACTACATCGATGGACTGAGGTTCAAAAATGAAAATAAATATAGCTCTTACTCTTCAGCTCTTAAAAGATTAAATCTCATGTTTAATGAGTTTAACCACACAGAGATGTTAGATGAAGAGATCGATATGATAAGGACTGACAGACTCGATGAAAAGAAATATATCATTAAAGTACCTGTTACCGTTTCTGACGAAGAGGTTGCTTCACCACAAGGTGTTGAAGCTATAGAAGACTTTGGAGTTGAAGATGACTTAGGAGATTTCGAAGAAGATGAAATATCATTGGACAGCGAAGAAGAAATTGAAGGAGAAGAAGAAATAGAAGGTGACGATGAGTTTGCTGAGTTCGAAGATGAAGAATCTAGTGAAGAAGAAATATCCACAGATGAAGAAGGATTGGGTGATGAGTTCGAAGAGGAAGAAGTATCTTTCGAAGACGAAGAGACAGTAGAAGATGGTGGTGAAGAAGAATCATTCGATCTTGAAATTGAAGAGGACGACCCAACAAAAGAGATACAAAAACTCACAGGTAAGTTATCACAGAAAATAAGAGAACTTGGTGGTGAAGATCCTGAGTTAGAGAAATATGCAATCAATATGATTGTTTCGGCTTCACATCCTGAAGATATGGATATGGAAGATAAACAAGACATCGTTGATAAACTATCTAAAGAGCCTGAAGAGGAAGAAGTTGTTGATATTGAAACTGATGATATCGAACTGGAAGAGATGGAGGAAATTGTTGATGCAGAAGAGATGGACGAAGAGATGGAACAGATGGACGAAGAGGAAGAAATAATATATGGTGAAGAAGAGGAAGAAACTAACCCACAACCAAAAATCAAAATCTCAAAAGAAGGTAATATTGAGATTTTTGAGAACAAAGAAGAGAAATCAAATATCGTCATAGAATCTGATGAAGAAGTTGATACAGAGTACGAAAAGATTATGTTCGAATCAATGATAAAAAGAACTGTTAAGAAAGTTTTATCAAAATAATTTGGAAATGTCAGAAAAAATCATTAAATTAACAGAAGAAAACTTAATGTCTATCATTAATAAGGTGATGACTGAAGAGGACACCTCACAGGTATCCACTGATGATCAACAAGAAGCCATAGATGATATGGTAGATGGTATGGATGAGATGATGAAGGATTTAGAACAGATGTCTATGGAAATGGATTCTACAGACTACGAAGCTCTTAAAACCAAGTTCATCGAAGTAATAGAGATGTTAAAAACGGTAAGACCGAACTAAATATATTATGGATAATCTTTTTTTGATTTATATAAATAAGATTGGACAGAACTGGAAGGGTGAATACTTGTATGAGTTCATCTTTGCAGACAACATTAAGGATGTCGATGGAGAAGGGTGGGATGCCTATCCAGCTTCAAGTACACCTGAACCACCAGAAACGAAGTACATACAAGAGGTTGGTACTCTTAAAGCAACTTTGAATTTGGATGTCATACAGGACTCTCAATCATTTGCTGTTTGGGATGCTGTTGATGGGATAATAGCTTTGGCTTGGGAAAACTTGGATAATTATGAGGAGTACCCTGATAGTAGATTATCTTTTAACTTCGGTGCAGAAAAAAATAAAGTCACCGAAACTCTGTATGAAAAAGATTTATTTCTTAAATTTGAAAAAACTAATGCGTTATGAAAAAGAAAGACATTATAAAATTTATATCTGAAGTTGACACAATAGAGGTTACTGGTGATCAACCAGAAAAGAAAGCTTCTGAGGTTAAAAAACAAAACAAAGATTCAGTTGTCACCTACACCGACGAAGAAGGAAGTGAAGTGGAAGTGAAAGGTGAAGAAACTACATTAGATTTGAACTTATTAGAAAAAGAAATATATGAAGACATTAAAAACGAAGAGTACGGTAAGATGTCTAAAAAAGATATAATGGAAATGATTTCGTTCTCCAAAGTTAATGAAGTCATAGAAGAAGAGGAAGAAGTTGTTGCTGAGGACGGGGTTGAAACGAAACCTAAAGTTAAACCAAAGACAGCACCTACTAAAACTCCAAGAAGAAATAGTCCCTTCAACCCACCAAAAAAGGATCCAGCCCCAGCTAAGGGAGAATACGAAGGATTATCACCCGAAGAGGAAAAAGAAATAGAAGACGCTATTGGCGTTTTGGATGAAGGATCTTTAACAGAATCTATCATTACAATCACCAAAAGTTTCTTAAATGTCTAAAGAAGAAGTAAAAAGAATAGTTGCAGCCTTACTAACAGAAGAAGAGATGAACCGCTCAGTTTCAGGACAACTAGATAGTGGTGAACACCCTTATGGTGACCACCCTTCACTTTCTAGAGAGATGTCGGCACAACTGGGAAGAGACTTATTTACTGATATCGTAGACAGAGTTAAAAGATATTCTGGTGAAGAAAGTTTTAATAAGATGTCAGCACAACAGTTAATGTATGGTGCACTCGGTGAAGCCTTAGAAATAGAACAAGAACATAAAGACGATCTTGAAGCATTGGCAGTTAAAGTTGTTAGTGATCAATTTGGTATCGGTCCTGGTGTTGTTGAGTTTGATGCAAAACTAACCCCAAGGGGTGCTTCATTTGCGAAGGTTAAAACACAACAAACACAAGTGGAGAAACCTGAAGGACACACCGATGAAAAACTAAGTGCAGAGATATCCAAAAGAAAACTTATCAACTCAATGATTCATGGTGCAGGCCGTAGAGGACAATATATGTTCCATGAGGTAGAGGATGAACTTAGAAACATAGATAATGACTTAGTTAAACTATATGGTACATTGATGGCTGTTAATGATTTTAACTATTGGGCATTTTCTGATGCTGAGATTGCATCACTGGGACAACAATCATCACAGAGAGCAGGTTCTGTTCATGTGGAGAAGATAAAAAGAGAAGAGGGAGAGTCAGGACCACTATGGAAAATAGTAGCTGAGGGGATGTCATTCCCATTACTATTACATGAACTAAACAAAGGAGTGTTAGAACTTGTTTCCATACATGGGTTACCAGAAGATGAAGAAGTACACAAATATGTGTTAAGTAAAACTGACTTATTAGATGCAGAGACTTGGGACTTAAAAATAGGTCCAGGTGTTTGGGATAGGTTCGTTGATGCTGTTGGTGATGATGCTGAAGTTAGAAGTCATCTATACCAAGAGTTAGTGAGTTTACCAGCCGAAGAGTTTAATCATAAGATGAAAGAACTTATAGAGGGTAGTGATGAAGGTAAACAATGGTTAGTAGATTTAGCCAACGAGATCAAAGATGAAATCAAACAAGAAGATTACGAAGATGCCATGAAACAACATTCTTCTGACGATGACGAGGGTGGTGACGACGATGATGATGGGTATGGTGATCTCGATGCCGACGATATAGACATTTCTGATCTATTCAAATAATCTTTATTTTTATTTAAAATTCCCTATTTATAGTAAATAGGTTTTTATGCCAACAAAGGTAGAAATATTACAAGAATATGCAAACTGTCTTAAAAGTCCGATATATACCATAGAGAAATATTTGGAGACTTTCGATAAGACACAGAACAAATACGTCCCCTTTAATCTATTTGTTGACCAAAAGAAGTTGGTCACCAACCTAGATAATGCAAATGAAAATATCTGTATGAAATACAGACAAGCAGGTGTCTCTACAACGACAGCAGCTTGGAGCTCAACAAAGTTAGTATTTGCACCAAAAGAATCACCAGAGAAGATACTAATACTCGCCAACAAACTCGACACAGCAGTGGAGTTGGCGACGAAGATTAAAAACTTCTTACGTCAATACCCTTCGTGGTTGGGCGTTGGTTTCGATAATCAAAAAAATGCAGCACGACACTATAGATTGACAAATCGTTCAGAAGTTAAAGCCGTTGCAACATCAACAGATGCACTGAGGGGATATACCCCTACAATACTAATATTCGATGAGGCGGCTTATATCGAAGGTGGTGAGGAACTATGGGCAGCTTCAATGGCATCAATATCCACTGGTGGTAAGATTATATTAATATCCACCCCTAATGGTTTTGATAGTGTTTATTACCCTGTCTTTGATCAGGCAGAAAGAAATATGAATAACTTCGTCATCACAAAATTGGTGTGGTATTTGGATCCTCGGTATTCAGAAAACTTAAAATGGGTCAAGACATCCAATATCGTACATTACTTTTTAAATAGTGATGAATATAATATTAATGATGAGGTAGTGGAAGCTGACCCCGAAAAGTTTGACGCACTAATAAAAGATGGATACAAACCATGTTCTCCTTGGTTGGAGGGGATGGCAAAGAAGTTTAAATATGATGGTAGGTTACTATCACAGGAGATATTCTGTTCTTTCATTGGTAGTGGTGACAACGTCATCTCCGAAGAGATAGTAAAAAAGATGGAAGAGGAGATGGTAACCTTCCCCATAGAAAAACAAGTGGGAGGAGGACTATGGGTATGGAAACAACCTGTCGTTGGAAATAAATACATCTTGGGTGCCGACATATCACGGGGTGATAGTGAAGACTTCACAACGTTCTCCATCATTGATTTCGACAACAGAGAACAGGTGGTTGAATATATGGGTAAGATACCACCAGATATTGCTGCAGAGATAATATTTAAGTGGGCGACACTATACAATGCTTTCGTGGTGGTGGACATCACAGGAGGTATGGGAGTTGCAACATCACGTAAACTACAAGAGCTGGGGTATAATAATCTATATTTCGATGGCATCAAAGGTAGAGACAGATTAACATTCAACCCCAAAAATACAGATAAAATTCCTGGCATCAACTTCAACAACAAAAGGATACTGATAGTACAAGCCTTTGAGGAAGAGCTGAGGAACAGTTTCGTTATTCGTTCACAGAGGATAATCAATGAGCTGAGGACTTTCGTTTATATTAATGGCAGACCTGACCATATGAAGGGACAACATGATGATTGCATAATGGCAATGGCGATGTGTCTTTATGTGGCGAGGACATCATTTGCGTCACTAGAGAGGGTGGACAAACAAACTAAGGCGATGTTAGACTCCTGGGTTAACACTTCAGAGCAAACAAATAATAATACAAATGGTGGCAATAACGAAAAGTCAAATAATTATAACTATAGCGACGATAGTGTTGAGTACAACAAAAGTAAAGTACCACAACACATAAGAGATAATATGTGGCTATATGGTGTAAAACCAAGAGACAATAATGGCTAAAAGACCAAGGACTACTCCGATGGTGCGGTGTCAAGATGTCGCTGGCATTCTTAATAAGTTTGCTGAACCGATATTTTGGTGTCAACCAGAAAGAAAGATGAGGAAGAATAGGTTGGGGTTGAATCAGATTCCACCACCTATTGGACAACAGTGTGCCGAAGGTTTTGATCCAGATGTGGATTACGTATGGGATCCATATACATACCCCGATGGTACAGTATTACATTTGGCGTATGTCGATTGTGATTATGTGGATTAGGGTTGATTTATTGGATTTATTGTTTAAATTTGAAGGAAAAGAAACTATAAGATGGCAAAAGATAACTTAACAGTTTTTCAGAGACTAACGAAGGTATTTGGACAGGGAGGTCCCAGTAAGAGCAAATATGCCCTTGACCAACAGTTCAAACAAGAGTTCGAAAAACAATTACTTAATACTAACTCCAAAGAACAAGCTGAGAAAGATAAACTGCAAGCACAACAGTCGATGTATCTTAATGATAACTACTTTAAGGTGGACAACGAACTGTATCAGCAGGCTGTTTATTATGAAACAACAAGAATGGCTAGTTATGCCGACTTCGAAGCTATGGAGTTCACTCCAGAGATATCGGCAGCATTAGATATCTTCATGGAAGAAGCAACAACAACAGATGAAAAAGGAAAAGTACTGGCGATATATTCTGAATCACAAAGGGTTAAACAAGCATTACAGGAACTATTCTATGATATATTAGATATTGAAACTAACTTAGCCCCTTGGACAAGGAACACATGTAAGTATGGTGATAACTTCATCCAATTACGTATCGATCCAAAAAAAGGAATCATAGGGTGTCAACAACTACCAAACATCTTAATAGAAAGAAGAGAACCTGGAGTGGAGACACAGAGTCCTTACGCAAAAAACAACTCATCAAGTAAAAACATTAAGTTCTTTTATAAGAATAAAGATATTGAGTTTAACTCTTGGGAGATGGCTCACTTTAGATTATTGGGTGACGATAGGAAACTTCCTTACGGAACATCCATTTTAGAAAAAGCAAGGAGGATATGGAAACAACTTATCCTTTCTGAAGATGCAATGTTGGTGTATCGTGTTACGAGAGCACCAGAAAGAAGAGTATTTAAAATATTTGTTGGTAACATCGAAGATGAAGCCATCGAACCATACATCCAAAAGATTGCCAATAAGTTTAAAAGGACACAAGTTGTCGATCCAACTACAGGACAGATTGATTTAAGGATGAATCAGTTAGCGGTGGATCAAGATTACTTCATCCCTGTGAGAGATACAGCAGCACCAAGTCCAATAGAGACTTTACCTGGCGCTTCCAACTTAGATCAGATAGCAGATATAGAGTACATCCAGAGGAAGTTATTTACCGCGCTACGAGTTCCTAAACCATTCTTAGGTTTCGAAGAGACAAGTGGTGAGGGTAAGAACTTAGCAATGATGGACGTTAGATTTGCAAGGACAATAAACAGAGTCCAACAGGCAATGATACAAGAGTTAAACAAAATTGCCATCATTCATTTATATATACTGGGTTTTGAAGATGACTTAGAGAACTTCACATTAGGGCTATCTAACCCATCAACACAAGCTGATATATTAAAGGTGGAACAATGGAAAGAGAAAGTAACACTCTACAGAGACTTAGTTGCCGATGCTGGTAACGGTTTCGGAGCATCTTCAATGACATGGGCTAAGAAAAACATATTAGGTTTCTCTGATGATGAGATAATCTTAGACTTAGAACAACAAAGGATAGAGAAAGCTGCAGCCAATGAAATACAAAACACAGGGACAGCAATACCGTCCACAGGTATCTTCGATAAGGTAGATAAACTTTATGGTGGTATTAAAGGTGCTGATACAGCTGCTGCCGCAGATACTGGTGGTGAAGCTGAAGGTGGATTAGAAACTGGTGGTGCCGCTGGAGGTGGCTTCGGTGGTGGTGAGACTGACTTAGGGGGTGGTGAAACTGAACTTGGAGGTGAAGAGACTGGCTTCGGAGGAGGTGAGACAGGTGGTGAAGCACCACCAGCAGAGGGTGGAGAACCCCTCGCCGAGAGAACAAAAATAATCACCGAAGATGTATTAAATGGTACAGTGTTTAAAAAGAAAACAAGTGTCGAAGACAGAATACTTAAAGCCTCCAATAAGGTACTGAACGAAGATATCAAATCAATGATCGAAGGTATCGATAAACTTTTAGACTAATAAAGATATTTATAGAAAAACAATAATATGAGAAATTTTGGTTCAATTAGGACACTAATCAATAGAAGTTTATCGGATGCTTATCTGAATGAAAACTCTGAAGGAAAGGATGTATTTAAAAAATACGTTAAACTATTAAAAGAAGATACTAACTTAAAGAATCTTTTTTTCTTACATAAAAACTTAGAGGACACCACCTTATCTACAGAAGTGGCAGCTAAAGAATTCATTAAAGAAAATATAGAGTTCATCAAATTAACAGATGAAGAATCT
>Ga0098058_1000769_pt1 | contig 10389 bp, 6 predicted proteins | sample 19_taG_FD_75061 | JGI IMG/M metagenome (GOLD analysis project Ga0098058, IMG submission 75061) | Marine viral communities from the Subarctic Pacific Ocean - 19_ETSP_OMZ_AT15317 metaG | ecosystem: Environmental > Aquatic > Marine > Oceanic | place: Pacific Ocean | collected 2015-01-19 | reverse complement strand
GTCTTCAAAGTGTTTTATGAGACGTTTAATGTGCCATTTTCTATAAGGTACCGGGAGTGATCGGATGTCACTGTATGACATGCCCAGATGCATCTGTAGGGCGAAACACTCTTCGAGGAAGAGCTCTCTCCACTCACTCCCGTGGCCAAAAAAACTCCGTGGTGACGGGAAGAGAAACCTTAGTCTCCTCGCCACATTCTGTACATGTCATCCATGTAGCCATATCAATACCAGGCTCTATGTCTTCCATGTACTTTCTCAATTTTCTAGAGTCCAGTGCAGGCATATTCTGTATGAACTTTCTTATCTTGTTTTTATCACTTATGCCATCGACAGACTGTATTGAGTAGAGAAGCTTGCTAGTTACATTTGTGCCAACCACATCATCAGGAAACATCTTTCTCTTTCTTTCGCTTATTGTATCAATCTCGTGTTGATCATGTCCTGTCAAAAGCTTGAAGCCTACTTTCTTTTTTGTAACAGGCAATGTGTATTCAAAAAGATTTACTCCCAGCGTCACTGGCTCTACTTTTAACCTCTTGATCTCAAGATTTCCAAGATTAAATATCTGGGTATTTCTTGCATCGCAAGCTTTACAGTTTGCAGAAGCATGATAGTCAGTACCATATCCCGTAACCCTTATTGCAATCATTAGAGCATTTCTATCACCGCTCAGAAGATCTTGTGGATTTATCGACTTATTTATAACACAAGATTTGATTAAATAGTTTAAAACCTCACCCTTCTGTATAAGAGCTCTAGAGGCCAATATATCTTCCTCACTTGCTGTCATAGCTTTTATTTCAATAGTCTCCTTTCGATAAAGCGGACTATCTTCTGGATATATCTTTCCCTGTGAAGGAATTGGAACACTTTCAACAGGTACTTGCCAGCTAAAATCATCTTTCATAACGTCCTCCATGGGAACGTTAGGATGACTTTGTTGTGCAGCAGAAAATATCTCATTTCTTTTAGATCTTTCAGACACTTTTACTCTCTCCTTTGCTATAGATTAAGTCTATTATCAATTAACTAAAAGTAAAAATAAAAAAGGACCTCATCGAGGTCCCGTTGTAATTCAAAATTGTTAATTTAGAACTGGAGAACTGCGTTATCAAAGCGCATTGTGATGTTAACCTGCATGAGTGCATCACTACCGTAATCCAAACCTTGAAAATCTGCACTTTCAAGAAATGCACCCTTTATATCCCAAAGTTCAACAACTGTTCCAACAGGATCCAGAAGCTTAAGCTGACAGTCTCTTTTGTAAAAATCAGCGTATCCCATTCTACCAGAAACAGTCTCATGATGAGTTCTAATCCACTCCATGACCTGCTGTGCAGCTGAGGGTGCTATGGGATCATGTAGCTGTAGTGCCATCGTTCCAAATTTGAAACGATTTGCAAGGTACCTAAAAGAATTGATAAACGGTATTTCTGTGTTACCGCCCGTGTATGTTGGTCGTGCAGCATTTTTAACAAGAAAAGCATCTATTCCCTCGATCGCGAAGACCCACCGGTGCTGTCTCTTCGGTTCAAATTTATTTGGTAGCATGTCTGCAACTGAAAGTGTTTCTGCCATTTGTTTCTCCTAGCCTCCTTATTAAATATACAGTGCGTAAAGTTTCTTCACTAGATATCTGCGCCTGCATTTGTCACGACGAAATCTAATGAAATAAACTCCGCTGTTCTTGTTGGTTGGAGGAATATCTTTCCTCTTAGTGTGTTATTTTCAACATCTGCTTGTGTAGTTGTAGTTGTATCTATTACAACCTTGTATCTATCAACTCCGCTTTGCTCCTGTACGTTTTGCATGATAGGATTAACTAATGCATTAAACTTATCAAGAGTTTCTTGTCTGTTAGGCTCAAACAGAAGCCTATTTGCAACATTTCTAATCTGTCTTCTAACGTTTATAAGAAGTCTTCTAACATTTACCCTGTCAAGTGAGGATGGCATTGCTAACAGAGTTTTCTGTCCGAATACCATAACCGCTGTGCCCGGAAATGAAGTAAGCGGATTAATATCTGCGTCATAAAGATCATCCATGTTATTTCTATTAAGACTGGTGGAAGCAGAGGTTACACTAGATAGTGAACCCCTTGTAAATCCTGCAGGTGCAAACCACGGGTGACCAATTGCATCATTAAGTGAGAATGCTCCCATAACAGCAACAGACGGTGGCACCCTTACGCTTGTCCTTGTAGTTGGATCCTGTACCACTACATCTGGGAAGTAAGCAGCAGCAAAAGAAGTGTCTAGTGCTCTATTTTTAAATGATGCAACAGTGTTTGCTACGTGTGAGGGCTGGTCTGCAGAAGAAGTAACGATCGAATTAAGTGCATCTCTCTCTTCAATATCCATTATGTACATTGCATCAAATCTATTTTCAACAGTGCTTATTGCATAGTCGGATATAGAGCTATGCCTCATTCCCGGAATTGATAGCAATTTTATGTCAACATCTGATGTTGAGCCCATAACGTCTGTAGCTTTTCTAAATGAGGCAACTGTTGAGCCCTTTGTACCACCCTGGTTGGTGCTATCAGTCATCTCTCTTAGAGCAGAATTGTTTGTTAGCTCATATTGGTCCTTATTAAAGATGTTTGTTCCGTCAAAGCCCCCACCCATATAGAAAGTAAACTTAGCAAACTTTTTATTTGTGAACCTAGACAAATCGTTTACGCTAAATGCCCTAGTCTTTGCAGAAACATCAGCAACAATTCCACCCTCTCTAACGTAAGATGCGCTCATCCAGTAGTCTGGATCAGCGAGACCATCAGAGCCGGTTCTAACTCTAACTCTCCCAAGAGTGAACCTGTTGTTGTCAAACCTATCACTATCAAGCACAGCTCCGGATGCCTTGTCTGCAACGCCTTGATTATCACCCACTGACACGTTAAGTGCGCCTAATTGATAATTTGAAAAGTATTTTGTAAGAGTAAAGAAAGTATTATCAAATAGATCTGGACGATTAGGTTCGTTAACATCAGTAGCTCTGGAAGTTTGAATTCCCCAGTAAAATTGTGCTGATGACCTCTTGTTCTCTCCAGTAGCAAGCGATACTGTCTGCCTATACGGTATAGGCGGCTGTATGACATTTGCACCGTTCCAGTCTCCGTTGCCAGTATTATATTGATTAGATGCAAACCCAATATCAGATAGTGCCAGTATTCCAGAGCCTGATGTTACAAGGTGAGAAGGTCCTCTAAACCCGAACGGTAAAGCTTCTACTGGCACCTCTCCGTTGATAAGAGCATTTGATTGCTCAACCCTGATATATCTTGATACGATGGGATGATCACCCTGTACAACTATCTTCTGTGATGAAGCAACGTTGTCAAAATCAAAGTAAGTATTTTGATCTCCAATCACCCTTGCTACGTATCTATCTGACGTCGGATCAAGTGTTAAGCCTCTATATCTCTCTAGCACAACCATCTCTGTGTCATCATCAGTAAGTCTTCTAACTAGTAAATCAAACGTTCCGTAGATAGCAGACGTCCTTCCCTTAGATATGTTCTCTATTGATATCTTATAAAGATTATTAGAAACATCTCCATCAGATAGTGAAAAAACTCTAAACAAGTTATGTGCCTGACCTCCAAAGTCTTGTGAAGTTACCCACGAAGACCTTGGCGTTGTAAATCTATCCTCAAATGACTCAAAATCTGGAACTGTAGAAGACGCTGTAGCCCGGGCTGCAGAACCAGTAGTGAGTACTGCTATATCTTGGTAGGTTGTAAGATCCCATTCGCCACCCTGTTCTTTAAAAAGACCCGATCCTGTGACAGCTGCAAAAGCAGGGTGTAAGTCATAACTACCGTAAAGAAGATGACCCTTTTCTTCTACCTTATAGGGATCAGTGTTGAATATGTTTGGAAAGTAATTTCCTGCTAAAACGTCAAACGAAGCTGTTATAACATTGGGTGCATCTGACGTTGGTGTGTGGCCATTGAGAATCATTGCAAATTCCTTTCCTGCCATTGAAACAGAGCCGGTTATTGAACCTATCTGGCTTGCTCCGGCTACACCTGCAGCACTTGGATTACTACTACCGCTCACGGCTCCTGACAATGTCAATAGCACTCCAGAAGGAGCCATGACAACTCCTCGAAGTATCATGCTAGAAGTTACGCTGTTTTGAATTCCTGCGCTGCTAAATATTGTGCTACCGTTTGACTCCGACATTGCACATGCTAAGAAGTAAGTCCTTCCTAGAGGACCCAAATCAACTGCGTACGGGTTGATACCAACATTGCCATTAGACTGAACTTGCTTTGCACCAGCAACAAATCCAGCATTTGTTACAGCACCTGTAGTAGATCTCTTTTTTCCATTTCCTGCACCTAAAACTCTAACATAAGAAACAGACTGTGCATTTTTTAACCACTCATTCACAGCTAACGGTCCAAACTTCTCTCCATCAGTAGGTCCAAATCTTGTTGAAAATTCAGAAAAATTTGCAAACGTTAACGGAACAAAGGCCGGTCCTTCATTTGCAGTACCGATTATTCCCGCAGGGACACCAACCGGCATTGAGGGAGTTGGTCCGCTAAGATCAATCTCTCTTGTGAAAACGCCTGGTGATCTAATTATTAGCTCTGACATCTATACATCTCCAACTTTTTAATACATATTATGTTACTCAAAGCTTACACCTGAGTTTGTTATTATAAAATCCATTGCTACAAATTCAACAGCGCGCGTTGGAACAACAACGATTCTTCCATTTAGCCTATTTTCTGCAATATCAGTAGGTGTATTATTACTAGAATCCATGATTACTTTGAATTGATCAATTCCCTGCTGCTGTTGGATTACTGATAGAAGCGGTGTAATCTGTGCAACAAATCTTGCTCTCATCTCCGGCGTATTATTCTCAAATACAAACCTATTAGCTACATCAACAATTAACCGCTTCACCTCTAATAGCATTCTTCTAACGTTTACACGATCTAGTGCAGACTTTGCTTGCTGTAGCGTCTTTTGTCCGAATATTACAAATCCCGCAGTGGGAAAATTAGCTATAGGATTAATTCTAGACTCATAGAGCGTATCTCTGTCAGCAGCGGTTAATCTAGTAGCTGTGTTGACTACGAATCCTAGTGCTGCCCGGTTAAATCCTGCTGGAGCAAACCACGGATATGCCACTGCATCATTGTATCCTAGTGCTCCAATTGCTGCAATAGATGCAGGAACCCTGGCAGGACGATTATTAGTTTTATCCTCAATAGATACGTCTGGAAAATAAGATGCTACGTAATTATTGTCTATGGCTCTTCCTGCAAATTCTGTAGATGTTGACTCTACATCAGGAAGACCATCACTGTCATCATACATTCTATTAACATTTCCGTCAACGTCTCGAGAATATTCCGGAATATCCATAACATACATCGCCTTAGAATAGTCCCTAATGTTCTCAGATGCAAAATCTGTCACATAACTGTCTCTGATTCCCGGTATACCGAGAATGTTAATTCTCGACTTCATGGGATCTGTTATAATTCTTGCTGCTGCTCTATATGCAGCAACTTGATTATTTGCTTTAGATATTCCTGGACTATAGTCTGAACTTAGCCCATATCTAGAAGCAGTTCCTCCAGCAGCTTTCCCACCAGACTGTGAAGACGTAGATCTGTCATTCATCTTTGCCATATCCGGATCTAAAATGTTCAAACCATCAAATCCGCCATAAAACATATTAGTAAACTTGTTATAGTCAGAAAATTTATTAAAATACACTGACGATGTCAACGATACTAGTGATCCCAGCGTTATTCTATTCGTTAGGGTGCTATCACTAACAGTATAGTAAACGCTTTCTGGCGATCCATTTCTAATATATGCAGCCTCTAGCATATGCTCTTTTGCCGACCCGGTAAGATTTGCAACTACCGTATCGTCTAGAGCATTTGCTGCAGTTAAATCAGATATTCTATTATAGAGTGCAACATTAGATAAAGTGAACTTATTGTTATTAAATGCATCTGCACCTGATCCAGTTACTAGAGATCCAAGTTTCTGTATTCCTAGCATTTTTGAATAATTAGAAAGTAAAGTATTTGGTGTAGATGATGCATTAGAGTTTAAAACTGAATCACTTAGCGATGAAGTTACCGGCAGCCTTTCGAACTTAATTCCCCAGTAATATCTACCGTCCACAATTTCATCTGTTCCCACTTCTCCTGTGTATGCTGGCGATGTTGTTGCTTTTACTTTTCCCCTAGTAGTCTTAAATCTCATTGGAACTGGGGGCAAGATAGATCCGGATAGTGCATATGCATTTACAAATGTAGCAGGCGCCCCAGAGCCCGTCAGAACCCCGCTTAGACGTGGTAATGCACCAGAGTTTCCAACACCTGCAATAACTGTCGAAACATCATCAGTAAGTGTATCAGATGTCTTAATAACTGGCAATCCCTGGAATCCAAAAGGAATAGCATCCTTGGGAACATCGCCTCTTTCAATTGCTGAATTCATAACAATTCTAACCCTAGTAGAATTGTTTGCATATTTTCCTGTTACCTGTATTCTCCTTTCATCTTCTGAAGTAGCATCGAAACTAAATGCTTCTTTTATATCGCCTATCTTCCTAGCAACATAATCATCATCATTAGGATTAAGAGTGCAATTAGGATAAAACTCAAGAATATTCGATGCAGTATCATTATCATCAAAAGATCTTACTTCAACAGTAAAAGAACCGTAGGGATTTTTCGGGTCAGTAGATTTTCTCAAACTTGATATTGAAATTTTAAATTTATCATTCGCAACAGAACCGTCTGATATTGTTTCAAAATAAAACAGAGTATGCTCAGTATCACCATACGGCTGTGATATAAACCATGTAGTTCTTGGTGCTGCATATCTTGTATCAAACCTTCCAAACATATTCAAAAATGATAGTGCAGCTCCTGCACCTCCATCTGCTGCAGTATTCAATGATCCAGATACAAGCCCGACGCTGTAGTTTTCAGAAGAAACCTTTGCAACTTCTGCCTCTACTGGAAAGTCCCCGTAAAGAAGGTGCTGGGATGTCTGAAATAGGCTTGGGTTAGTATTAAGTGTCTTTCCTATATAGTGCAAACTACTGGGATTCAATGAAGCTGTAAGTATTCTAATTCCTGCCCACCCTTCATCATTTGCAAAGCCTGATCCAGCAGAAGAAGATATTACAAGCTTAAAACAGCCTTCCTCGTCTGTACCATCATAGCTTTTAACAGTTGCAATGTCTGTTGATGAACCAATTGGTGCAGAGTAATTTGAAGTATAGTCTAGTATCTCTGCTCTCGTTCCTGTCGGAAACATGAGCATGGCTCTAACCATGTACGCGTCTTGGTCTCCTGAAGTCCCAAATGAATCATTATCGGTAAATATAGGATACCCTGCGACCTCATAAAGTGTTGGTATCGAATGTCTTGCAGCAATAAACTGTACTGTTCCTTTCTGTCTATTGTCTGTAGGATATATCCAGTCATCATCTATTCCTGCTGGAACACCAGCTGCAGATCCATTTATCAAAAATCCAGCACTAGTTACAGTTCCCTGACTTCTTGTCGTCTCTATATCTGTCGTACTTTCATTTGCTCCAGCACCCAAGACCCTTATATAAGTAGCTGCAGTCCTGTTTTTAAGAAACTCATTCACTGCGTAGGGACCAAACATATTAGCATTGAGGGATCCAAACTTTCTTTCAAACTCTATAAAAGATCCGACTGTTACGGGTACAAATGCAGGGCCCATCTCTGCAGTCCCAATCACACCTATCGGGACACCAACGATTTCACTTGATGTTCTCGATAGATCAATCTCTCTCTCAAAAACCCCAGGAGATTTAAATACTTGCTCGGACATTAACAAACTCCTATCATATAGCTAAATATAAGTATCGATCAAAAGACCAAAAGTCCTAATCACTTTGTGTCTCTGTCTTTGTAACTACCATTCCCTTGGCAACAGTCTCTCCAGCACGCTGATTTCTAAGAAGCACTTTTGAAAACTTATATCGTTTATCATCCGTAAATGGATTCTCAATAACCTCAACAATGTCTGCGCTTGATTGGCCGCGTCTTAGATCTCCGCTATCGTAGTCAATATCTGATAATATAAACTGATTTGAATCTCTATCATCTCCCTTCTCACGTATAACAACTTGCGACGTAACATCAAAGTATCCAAAATCAAGAGTAGGTGCAGATAAATATGACCTAAAAGGTATTTCTAACCCAGCATGCTGTGGGGCAAGTATGTAACCAGGTATTACAATATTAAAGCTACACTTTATAACCCTTTCTTCACTCGAAAAATCCTGGAAATTATCCTGTGCACTGAATGGTGACTTAACGTATGCCATATATTCATAATCATTCTGGCTTGTTAGAAAAAATCCCTGGTCTTGTCCATCAAACTGTGCGACAAGTGACTCAATCATTTTATTCATCTCCATCATATACTGTGCCCAAAAAACAACTTCATAATTTAATGTTATAAAATTGGGATATGGAATTGTAATTATCTCAAAAACATTATTACCCAAATCCGGATTAAGCGTATCGCTCTTTACTGTTCCTGCTATGGCCAGGTTTCCATCATTCCGCCTAGACGCAACTGTTCCCGGCTTTGCAATATTTCCAGGAAATACATCATTTAATTCAAAGTTACCTCTTGATGAAACATTTTTTTGATGTTTTAGCTCGAGCTTGTTAATAATGTTTTGATATTTTCTATCAGTGACTGCTAGTCTTTTCTTAACGACATATACAGGCTGGTCACGAAATGCTATTGGTGTTCCATATCCTCCCTGTGAAGGATCATGATCTATAGACGTTCTTCTTATAGCTATGATTGGAAGAATTATAGCATTATTATTGTCTCTTATCGGCTGTATCCTTCTTGTAAGCGCAAATCTTTCACCTGTGGAAAAGACAACAGGAACCTTCCTTGTCTCATCATCAACAGCGAACTCAAAAGAAAGTCGCTTGTCAAATAGATCAAAAAGAGCTCTATCCATGTCTTCTATTCCAGCAGCAGGCATTGAGAAATTCTCTGGTACTGGAGAATTCTCCCCTTTAAAGTCTACTTTTTCCTTTGCCATTTAAATTCTCCTTCTAGCTTTCATCATAAAAAGAGGATCCTGCTGGTGACTTATTTGTATTTGACACATAGCCTGGTCCGCTTATAGGCTTTGTGAGCACGCCTTCTTTTTGAAGCTCTCTTACGTCCCCTGTAACACCTTCTTTGTTATATGCAAAACCTCTCTGTTGATAAAAATCATTTTGAACAGCATCTGGATCAGAATATTGTTCATCAGTTGGACCAAATATCTTTGCTTTAAACTGTCCCTTTCTTGCCTGCTTCCCTGTTATGGTCATGAATCCTTTATGTTCAATTTCACCGTATATCGTATTAGAATCTGGTGCTGTTATAATCTCAAAGAAAGTCTCACCATAGCTGAAGAAATCTCCCTCCAGCATCTCTATTCCTTTGTCTAAAAGATCTCTTTTCTGTACGTATGCCTCTATGCCATATGTTTCCTCAAATCCAAATGAGTTTGCCTTTATATCCTGTGGCTGGTATTTTACTAGACAATTTATCTCTATTGGATTCTCAAATATCTTCTCAGGCGCTTCTTCATACACATCGTGTACTTTGCTCTTTATCTCAGATATTGAAAAGTAATATATTTTTTGGCCAATGACATCTTTTACAATCTCTTTTGCTATGTCATTGATGAAGTTTATCTCTCTCTGCGTTATAAAAAGTCTAGCCATAATTTACCCCATAAATACTGACCAACCGTTGGGCATTGGAGAAAACTTCAGCTGTTTTTGCATATTCTCTGCTCTTAAAGCAGATATCTCTATAAGCTTATCATATGTCATTGTTTCAAGCATAGTCTTAAGCTCTTCAATAAGCTTTGTCTTATCTTCTCTTCCGCTTGTAACGAGACTATTACCGTCTAGCTGCAAATCCGATCCCGGGATTGGTATATTACTGAACTTTGACCTTACTAGACCTAACTGCTCTCTGCTCAGAGCTAATGTATACTGTCTTATCCACTGCTTTCCTATTGAATTGATCTTATCGTACTGTAGAACACCAAATGGAATATTTGACAAATTTGAGACACCGTAAAGCGTATCATCCTGATACGATGGATTCAGAGGATCACTATACATTCTCACTCTTAGCCATAACTTTCTACCATCAGCTTGCATAGTAGGCTGTGGAAATATTCTTATATTAGTTCCTATTACCTTATACGAATAATTTGATCTTCTGACCCTGTTTGACAAATCAAGCTGACCGGCCCGAAGTATATCCTCAAATACAGGTAAAACATAAAATATAGTCTCAGGAGTAAAAGATTCAAAACTAAACTCAT
>Ga0098058_1000763_pt1 | contig 10437 bp, 18 predicted proteins | sample 19_taG_FD_75061 | JGI IMG/M metagenome (GOLD analysis project Ga0098058, IMG submission 75061) | Marine viral communities from the Subarctic Pacific Ocean - 19_ETSP_OMZ_AT15317 metaG | ecosystem: Environmental > Aquatic > Marine > Oceanic | place: Pacific Ocean | collected 2015-01-19 | reverse complement strand
TGTTCCTGTTGTAATGACCACTGCACACCAGTAGAATTAGAAGAAGAAAGTAGTTTGATGGATGTGTACCGAGATGTTGGTATGAGTCCGAGTGATTTCTTTAGACAGGAGTAATGTATGAGTGCAGATGTTCCGCTGAGAAAATGTGCCAAGTGTGGCTTGGAAGCACATACAAAGGATGAATTAAAAATCTTTGTAAGAGAAGCTGAATGTTTATATGGCAGAAGACCTTTATGTTATCCCTGCAACCGAGAGAGGTCGGCAAAATGGTCGGAAGAAAACTTAGAAAAATGCAGGATAACTAAAATATCATATCACGCTAACAAAGTTTATAAGATAACATATGAAGAATACATAAAAAGAATGGCTACCTCGGATTGTTGTGAGATATGTGGCAGTAAAGAGAAGTTAAGCTATGACCACGACCACGATACTATGAAATTTAGAGGTGTTCTTTGCAATAAATGTAATAGAAGTATTGGACAGCTAGGGGATACGCTTGAATCAATACAAAAAGTAATAGACTATTTAAAATAAGGAGGATGAATGAAACATTTACAAAGACTGATTGACTGGGAAAATCTGTGGCGTTTGCATAGCAAAGGCACACATCTAACAGTCAAGAATATGACAAGGGATGATGCGACAGGCTTGTATCATTCTATTGAGGGGAGGATGTCACCTGAAAATCTACACGAAGATGGTGAGATTACTAGGGCACAGGCACAGGCAAAGTATGATAGTCTGTGGTATGCTGTGTATGACCTGATGAAATTGGGATTTGAAATTCCCAAGGAATGTGGTGAGATATACTATGACTACCACGATACTTTCGATAAGTAAGGAGGATGTATGAACGTAGATATACTAGATGGAGAGGATGTAGAACGCATAGCATTAGCAAAGGTATGTGAATACATTAAAGATGATGAGTGGTGTGAGGATGGCAGTGTCCGTATGGATATTAAACATCTGAACAAGGTAGTGGGAGACTTGAAGATGGATATTAGAAATCTTCAAGACCAGTATCATCAGACTACTGTATCCCAGATAAATAGATTGTGGGATGAAACAAGACAGCTGACTGATGCAATAGTACAGATACAGAAAATTGTCAGAGATTTGGATAAGTTATGAAACGCAAACTGAAAGAGTATAAACTCAGTGATGGCAGTGTAACGGATACAGATGAAGTACAAAAACGCACAGGACTATCACGAACAGGTGTTTATTTCAGACTGAACCAGACTAGGGATGTAGATAAAGTATTCCTACCTAGTGGTGACAGAAAGGTTAATCCATACGGTAAGAGATATGTGTGGAAATCCAAGCCTGTTACTGTGATAGCAGGGATACCGCTTAATCCCGAATACCTAGATGGTATTGCTAAGGGTAACGAGGTGTATGATAGGGATGGAAATGTCCTGAACTACAAAGAGAGGAGTGGATTGGTACGCTATAGAGAGAAGATGAGACAGGAGTGGCGTGACAGTAGTAAAGTTATAAAAAATAAGGGTACAATATGGAAGAAGACTTATGATGATGAGGAGGATGTATGAGCTTTAAAGATATGATGGATAATGATGCTACACCTAGTATCGAGGAGGTACTAATCAATGATGCAGTATATGATTACGCTTTGTTCTATCAAGAGTGTAATAAACAAAGAGCATCTCTTGATGAATCGTTACAGGATGTGGTAGATGAAGAGTCTCTAAATAAATTTCTATCTGAGGTTGATAGGATGAAGTTTATGTACGAGAAGTTGAAGAAACTTGAAGATAAAATAATAACTGAGGAGGATGTATGAACTATGATGTAACTGTGACCATATTCAGAGAGTCCTGTTTCACTGTTCAGGTAACAGCAGATTCGGAGGTTGATGCCGAAGATGTTGCACAGCAGAGATACTGGGATGATGAGTATGATATGGAGACAAGGAACACAAGCGAGACAGTAGATGAAACTTATATTGCTGAAGAGCTATGTGATGAGTGTGGCAGTACAGTAGATGGATGTGACTGTGATGATAATGATAAGGAGGAATGATGACTGTAAAAGTACAAGACCTAGTGAAAGGTGACTGGTACATTATTGATAATGGACTGTTGTCACCAGTAAGAGCAAAGCTAATTGAATCACCCCGACAAGGGCGTGGATACAAGAGTGCTGTTCTTATGGATGTAAAGGGTAGTGACTGCGGATTGTTTGATGAGATGGGCAGTGTGTATGTTACTGATATTGTTAGTGAACATAACGAGGAGTAATTATGAAAGTACAAGATGCTATTGACCAGTTGACAGAGATGTATGACTTAGATGAAAACATCATCATTGGATGGTGGTCTTATGACTTCGTAAAGGAAGATAATCCTGAATTAACAAAGGAAATTTGGGAAGATATTACTGAGTGGAGTGAGTATAGGATGGACTGGTCTAATATAAATGAAGATATAGGATGGTACATCTGGGATAAGATTGAAGAGGTTGCAAAAGCTAAGGAGAATAGTGATGGATAGTGATACTAAGAAAGATATAGAACTGTTCTCTCTATTAGTAAGTGAGATTAATATATCTAAATATAATCAGGCTGAATTTAGAAAGATAGTAGATGAAATCTATTGGAACATATTTTATTCTTTAAATACAGGAGAAGAAGATGAGTAAGATAGGACAATATGTACACTGGTGTGAAGAGCAGGGATATACCAATAGTCAAGGTGAGGTTACAAGTATGAAGTATGCTGAAGAATATATGCGTACTCAACAATACTTCAAAGAGCATATGGAACAGCGTAGATTAGAGTTGGATGAGTACCAAAAATCTAAACAAAAAAGATACTCTGACTCTTGATGATGTATGCTATAATCGGGACTGTCTTAGACAGTCTAAGAATACCTATAATTTAGATATATATTATGTAATAGTATATCTATCTAGGAATACTTAGATTGTCTAAGCCCGGCACTAGTATTACTAAGAAGAGCTACAGTTTTTCTTCCATTTTTTCTGTGGCTCTCCTTAGTGGTACTATGTACTGCTAAGTGAGACCGATAAGGTCTATTGATGTTAACTATAAAGGAGTTATATTATGGCAGAAGCTATGACACTAACTGGTGATGTGGTATTCAATCACATTACTACGCCAGACAATTTCAAGGGTACTGAAAGATACGCTATCACTATCTCTTTGGATAAGGCTGGTAAAAAACTTGCTGAGAAAGCAGGTCTCAAGACTACTGACTACGAGGGTAATACTCAGGTCACTAGCAAACGCAAGGTAGAGTTTGGATTACCTAGGATTTACAATTCCGAGAAGGAAGAAGTAGGTGTTGGTCATCTGTCCTTGTATGGAGACCAAGTGTCTTTGAGAGTTAAGCAAGGAAAGGGAGACTACACAGGATATACTTATCTTGAGGCTATCCGTGTAGATAAGAAAGCAGAGGGCGTTGAGGACTTTGACCCCTCTGAATTTTAAGGGTAACTGACAGGCATCTGTTACTAGGGGCATCTTCGGATGCCCTACTTAATTTAAGTAAGGGAGAAAATATGGAAAATAAGCTACTCCGTAAGGAGCAGTGTCCTGACTGTGCCGAGACAGGAAAGGATACAAGTAAAGATAATATGGCTGTCTATTCAGATGGTCAGACACACTGCTTTTCTTGTGGTAAGCACGGATTTGTTGAACACAAAGAGCGTGTAACTACAGTAGAGGATGTGTCTGATAAGGATGATGATTGGTTAGAGGAATATCGAGGGGAGTTCTATAGCCTGCCCGACAGAAAACTCAGAGCTGAAACCTTAGAGAAGTATAAGGTCAGAGCAGAGAAGGATGAGAAGGGCAACATCATCAAGCATCATTACCCATACCACAATAAGAAAGGTGAGATGGTGGGTATTAAGACTAGACTGGTGGCTCATAAGAGATTCTTTGGTAGTGGTGACACTGCTAAGGATAATCAGTTGTTCGGTCAGTCTTTGTTCAGAGCAGGTGGTAAGTTTGTTACTGTCTGTGAGGGCGAGTTGGATGCTATGGCGGCATATGAGATGTTCGGTTCTAAGTGGTGTTGTGTGTCGGTAAACAACGGTGCGAATTGTGTAGACAATATCAAAGCTAATCTTGAATGGTTGGATTCTTTTGAGACAGTAGTATTATGTTTTGATAATGATGAAGCAGGTCGTAAAGCTGCGAGAAATGTAGCACCAATACTTGGACCTAATAAATGTAAGATACTAACACTAGCTAAACATAAGGATGCTAGTGACTACCTGAAGTGTGGGGATACTAAGTTATTCTATGATGAATGGTGGAATGATTCAAAGCCATTCACAGTATCAGGTGTTGCAACCTTAGATGATATGCGTAATGCTCTGTTACAATACAGAGATACAGAACTCATACCTTTGCCGGATTCGTTTGGTAATCTGAACGAGATGATGAGAGGTGGTGTGGCTAGAGGTGAGTTAGTATCTATCATTGCACATACATCTATAGGTAAGACAACCATACTGAATGAGTTAATCTATCACTTCGCTGTTAATACTAAAGAGAAGATAGGTTGCTTTATGGTTGAGGATAATATAGATGAGACCATTAGAAAGGTGGTGAGTGTACATACTGGTGAGAACCTACAACTAACAAAACCTGATGAGTTGAATGTTGAGGGTATTATGGGTGAAGCTGTAGACATAGGCTTTGCATCCAAGATACAATTACATAATGATGGTGGTGGTAGTGTAGACCTAGAAGAGATGTTCGCTAAGATTAGATACTTTGTTAAGGGCATAGGGTGTACTGTGATACTGGTAGACCCACTACATACTGCAATAAAGAATCTATCTAATGAGAATATAGAAGAGGTAATGGATAGGTTCATCAAGTTGTGCAAGGAGACCAAGGCTACTGTTATATTGAGTACCCACACCAGAAAACCTGATGATGGTTCACACCCACATAAGATATGTGAGTATGATGTCAAAGGTAGTGGTGCTATACCACAAGCCTGCCACACTAACATACTATTCTCAAGAGATAAGTTGGCGGAGGATGAGTACACTAGAAACGCCACAAGGATTCGTGTGCCGAAACTTAGACGCACAGGACAGACTGGTGAGGGTGGATGGGCGTACTTCAATAACACAACAGGTCGCTTAGAGAAAGGACACAATCCTATGATAGAAGATAATGATGCGGACTTTTAGTTGCGACATAGAAACTGATGGATTGAATCCTACTGTTGTATGGTGTGTTGCTGTACAGGATGTGGTATCCAAGCAAGTCATTACTTTTTCAGAGACCACGCTAGGGCTGTTCAAGCCTTGGCTAGTCTCAGAAGTAGACTGTCTTGTGTTCCATAATGGTATAGATTTTGATGTGCCAGTGTTGGAGAGACTCTTAGATATAGACTTCAGTTCTATAGAGATAGAGGATACACTGGTACTCAGCCAACTAGATGTACCAAGAAGAGAGGGTGGACATTCACTTGCATCTTGGGGTGAGAGACTTAAGTTTGAGAAGGGAGACCACACTGACTGGTCAGAGTTCAGCAAAGAGATGTTAGACTACTGCATACAGGATGTGAAGATAACAACACAACTGTATAGACATCTGCAACTCAAGGGATTGAGCAAGGATGCCAAGCAACTAGAGTATGCAACAAGAAAGCGGTGCAGTATGCAAGAGAAAGATGGATGGTCTTTTGATTTGCATAGTGCTGTTAAAATACTGCAAGATATTAATGAGGATTTGAGACAAGCAGAAGAGGAAGTGCATAAGACATTCGTTCCCCTGCCTGTATGGAAGTCTAAGAAACCTGTGTCCAACAGGTGGAAGAAGAAAGGTGGTAGAACTAAGGCATACCAGACAGAGGTAGACCTTGAATGTCACACTAATGATGAAGGTGACTATGGATATTGGACCTATCCCGAATTGAATTTGGGCAGTAGACAGCAAGTAGGTAGACACCTAGTACATTATGGTTGGAAACCTACAGAATTTACAGCAACAGGACAACCAAAGGTGGATGAGTCTACCCTTAAGGATGTGTATATACCAGAAGCCAAGCTGATTGCTAGGTATCTGATGCTACAGAAGAGACAAGGACAGATAAGCTCTTGGATTGACGAGTACAACCACGATACTGGGAGAATACACTCAAGAGTACACACTATGGGCACTGTCACGCACCGTATGTCCAGTAGTAACCCTAATTTACAGCAGGTTACTGCAAGTGGCAAGGAATATGGTAGTGAAATGCGTAGCCTATTCATTGTGCCAGAGGATAAGGTACTAGTAGGTGCTGACCTATCAGGATTAGAATTAAGATGTCTCGCCCACTATATGAAAGATGATGATTATACTAATGAGATACTCAGTGGTGACATACATACAGCTAATCAAAAAGCGGCAGGTCTAAAGACAAGAGATGAATCAAAGCGTTTCATCTATGCCTACCTATATGGTTGCGGAGACCTGTTGATGGGTAAGATATGTGGTGGTAACAGGGAACTAGGTAAGAAGATTAAGGCAGAGTTCTTAGCTAACACACCTGCACTTGCCAACTTAAGAAAGAGGATAGAGATTGCTAGTCGTAAGGGATACATCAAGGCACTCGATGGTCGTAAGGTTTATGTCAGGAGTTCACACTCGGCACTAAACTTTCTACTTCAAAGTGCAGGTGCAATAATTGCTAAGAGAGCTTGGGAAATATTCCACGTTCTTGCAGATGATTATGAGTATAAACAACTAGGTGTTATACACGATGAGATACAGATAGAGTGTGACCCGATGGACTCAGCTACACTAGGTCAGTTGCTTGTTGATGCTATGGAATGTACAACAGAATACTATAAACTAAACTGTCCAATAACAGGGGAGTATAAGATAGGAAAAAGTTGGACTGACACACACTAACCTGTGGTAAAATAGGAGGTTCAAAATTTCAATAAGAGGGAGGAGTCTATGAAGAAAATAGACACAGTAGTACAAGATGTTTATGATGTTATGAAGTCGAAGGATTATACTGGAGACTTAGGTTCAATCGCTATGGTTGCTGGCAGAGAAGTTGAAGATGCTATCAAGGAAGCCTTTGAACCAAGACAGCAAAATGGAAACTTGCGTATGTCTACGATAGGCAAATGCGAGAGAGCACAGTGGTATAATTGTCACGGACATACACCTGAAGAGTTAAAGGGTGAAGTGTTCTTGACTTTCTTGCAAGGACATATACTAGAGTCAGTGCTTGTTGCTCTACTTAAACTATCTGGTCATAAGGTAGAAGACCAACAGAAGAAACATACACTTGAAGGTATCAATGGCTCACAAGATTGTACGATAGATGGTGAGTTGGTAGATATTAAGACAGCGAGTGCTTGGTCTTGGGATAACAAGTTCAAAGAGGATGGTATATCTGATGATGCGTTTGGTTATATCAAACAACTATCTGCATATGGCAAGACAGATGATAGAAAGCACGGATACTTTCTTGCTTTTAATAAGAATAAATCAACACTTAAACTATGTAAGCAAGACCTTGAACAAGACATAGATACTTATGTCGTTGATTTAAAATCTAAGATGGAGTCTGATACACCGCCTATGAGACTGGCTAATGCAACAACTTGGAACAAAGCTAAGACAGAAGAGAAGTTGTGTATGACCTGTGCTTTTTGTGGATTCAAGGAGGATTGCTTTGGTAAGTTAGATGCAAGACCAATACCATCAGGCAAGATAACTAATTACTTCGTTACAGGAGCAGACTTTTGAGACAACTTCCAGAACTAAAGGCATACATCTCAGCAACATATGATGTGTGCCTTATCTGTGATGAATTAGAAATTGAACCGGAGGAATTACTCGATGCTTTTGAGAAGAGATTGATTGAAAAAGCAGACAGATTCCTAGAGGATTTTGAGGAGAAGATGTAGTGGATAATGTTTACTATTTAAGTGGTGCTTTTATTCTTATAGGTGCAGGGTTTGTTTGGTGGTCAAACAAGAGAGCATATGAGAAAGGTATCACGACTGCTGTACTACTACACAGACAGGGTAGATTAAAGTACAAAGATTATGATGATGAGAATGGTGTTGGTATGGTGGATATTCAAATCGCACCTGATGAAGACTAAGAGACACCCAATAAAAAACAAACTAAAGTATGCCTTAAGGTACGACAGGCTATGGCATACTAAAAAAATTATAGACAAGAAGAAAGAGAATAAGAAGAGAGGAGATTATCTTGAAGAAACTACCGAATGACTATCAGAATTTTATAGCACTGAGTAGGTATGCTAGGTGGTTGCCGGAAGAGAAGAGAAGAGAGACTTGGGAAGAGACTGTTGCTAGGTACTTTGACTTCTTGGAAGAACACCTTAAAGAAAATACCAATCAAGAGCTAGTGCCAAAGACTAGAAAGATATTAGAGAAGGCTGTACTGGATTTAGAAGTTATGCCTAGTATGAGAGCCTTGATGACAGCAGGTAAGGCATTAAAGGAAAATCATATAGCAGGATATAACTGTGCCTACCTTAGTGTGGACCATCCTAAAGCATTTGATGAATGTCTATACATTCTTATGCACGGCACAGGCGTAGGATTTAGTGTCGAGAGACAGCACATACAAAAACTACCAGAGGTACCAGAAGAAATATTTGATGTTGAAGATGTAATAGTAGTAACAGATTCCAAGGAAGGTTGGCAATCGGCCTTTAGAAAATTAATAAGTTATTTATATAATGGTGAGTCACCTCAATGGGATACATCTAAGGTCAGACCTAAAGGAGCTAGGCTTAATACATTTGGTGGTAGGGCTAGTGGCCCAGAGCCTATGATTGATTTATTTATGTTTGCTACACAATTATTTAAGGAAGCAGTGGGCCGGAAGTTGACATCTTATGAGTGTCACAGGCTGATGTGTAAGGTTGCAGAGATTGTAGTGGTGGGTGGTGTTCGTAGGTCAGCATTAATAAGTCTAAGCAATCTAACTGATGAACGTATGCGTGGTGCTAAAACTGGACAGTGGTGGATAGACACACCAGAGATGGCCTTGGCTAATAATAGTGTATGTTATACAGAGAAGCCGGACATGGGAATCTTTATGAAAGAGTGGCTGTCATTATATGAGTCTAAGTCTGGTGAGCGTGGTATATTTAATAGAGAAGCGGCAATTAAACAGGTGACTGCTACAGGTAGAAGAGATACTGAACATGAATTTGGATGTAATCCCTGCTCAGAAATTATATTAAGGGATGGACAATTCTGTAATCTGACAGAGGTTGTCATTAGAGCAGAAGACACACATAGGGATATACTTAGAAAGATTAGACTGGCAACAATACTTGGTACATTTCAAGCATCATTAACAAATATTAGAAGGCTAAGAAAGAAGTGGACTAACAACACAGAAGAGGAAGCACTCTTGGGTGTTTCACTTACCGGCATCATGGATAATTCATTTATGAATGGCAGTACCGGTGACAGCAAAGACCTGTCTACGTATTTGAAAAAACTAAAAAAAGAAGCAATCAAAGTTAATGTGGAATGGTCAGAACTATTAGGAATTAATCCTGCTACTGCTATTACTGCTATTAAACCTAGTGGTACAGTAAGTCAGTTAGTGGATTCGGCATCCGGAATACATCCTAGACATCACAGCCACTACCTACGTAGGGTAAGGGCAGACATTAAAGACCCAATAGCACAACTAATGCAGGATGAGGGTGTGCCATGTGAGCCGGATGTTATGAAGCCAGAGAGTGTTGTAGTATTTACATTTCCTATGAAAGCACCAGAAGGTGCAATACTTAGAGATGAAAGAAATGCAATACAACAACTAGAACTATGGCTTATATACCAAAGAAATTACTGTGAACACAAACCAAGTATTACTGTTTCCGTTAGAGAAAATGAATGGATGGAAGTTGGGGCGTGGGTTTATAAACATTTTGATGAGGTGAGTGGTGTGAGCTTTCTACCACACTCGGACCACACCTACCAGCAAGCCCCCTATGAGGACTGTACGCAAGGAGTTTATAGTGAGGCTATCGTTGGTATGCCTAAGTCTGTTAACTGGGCTAGAATCGAAGAATACGAGCTTTCAGATAGCACAAAAGGTATGAAAACTATGGCGTGTTCTGGAAGTGTATGTGAGATGGTAGATTTAATTGAAGAAGAGAGGGAAGTAGAATGAAAATAATATTGTTTATAGTTTTAGTTGTATTGTTAGCTGGTTGCAGTACATTTGAAGAGAAACTCAGACAGGACCGACAACTGATTTGCTCACCATCATACGAAACTTTGTGTGCGGGCTGGGAAATATGATACAGGAAACAACAGAGAAAGTTAAAGATTTAGATTTTACTTTAGAGCCGATTGATTTTACTAAAGACTCTGAATATATAAGATTGTTTGATGATGATGACTCCGAGGAATTTATGGAGT
>Ga0098058_1000755_pt1 | contig 10520 bp, 6 predicted proteins | sample 19_taG_FD_75061 | JGI IMG/M metagenome (GOLD analysis project Ga0098058, IMG submission 75061) | Marine viral communities from the Subarctic Pacific Ocean - 19_ETSP_OMZ_AT15317 metaG | ecosystem: Environmental > Aquatic > Marine > Oceanic | place: Pacific Ocean | collected 2015-01-19 | reverse complement strand
GGAGAGGCAGAGAGAGCGGCACAGACTGCCATCGACAGTATGAAACGGGCACGAGTAGAAGTTGCGAACATTCTTCTCGACCTGGAGCATGAGAAGAATTTGCTAGGCAAGAATAACTTTGAGCGTCAGCGTTACAACGAGCTACTTCGCTATGAGGCCGCTCTTCGTGCTACTGGCGCAACGAACACTGATGCAGCATTAGCAGCCTACGAGAAAGAGATTCGACTGCTGCAAGAGATGGCTTTCTATGAAGACATGGCGGGAAGCATCTCGTCGTCATTCGGGCAAGCGTTCAACGACATTATCATGGGGACGAAGAACGCTGAAGATGCGTTCCGTACCATGATGGATCAAATTGGTTTGATGCTGCTCGATAGGTTGGTGACGCAACCAATGATGGAGCAGTTGACCGAATATCTTGCTGGCAAGTTGCCTGACCTCATCGACGTACCTGAAGAAACGCTTGGTGCATCTCAAGCAGCAGCGGCACAGGCAGCAGCGGCACACGAAGCAGCGATGTTGCTTCAAGCGGGAGGTGTGGAAGCAGGTACAGCGTTGACCACTGCGTGTCAAACAGGTGCAGGAGAAATCTCTGCTGGTTGTCAAACAGGTGCAGGATTCCTCTCGACCGCTGCTGCCGAACTTACTGCTGCTGCTTCCTTTGGACCCGTTGATGTACCAGATGTTGCGGGTTCTGCGCTAACAACTGCTGCACCGATAGCAGCAGAGACCTTGACAACAGCGGGTACCACTCTTGCCACTTCGATCACAACCGCTGCAACCGCTGCGGCGACGACACTAACCACTGCCGGGGGAGTGGAGATGGTCGAAGCGGCAGTACCCGATACCGCAGCGGGTTCTGCGCTAACAACCGCTGCACCGATAGCAGCAGAAACGCTAACAACAGCAGGCACAACTCTTGCTGCTTCGATCACAACTGCGGCAACGACCGCTGCTGCCGAACTTACTGCTGCTGCCGGGGGAGTGGAGATAGTCGAAGTGGCAGTAGCGGAAGCCCCTGATACCGCAGCGGGTTCTGCGCTAACAACCGCTGCAACTCTGGCAGCAGAAACGCTGACAACAGCAGGCACAACTCTCGCTACTTCGATCACAACCGCTGCGACGACCGCTGCGACAACGCTGACTACTACCGGAGAAATAGAGGTGGTCGAGGGAGCAGTACCGGAAGCACCTGATATTGCTGCGGGTTCTGCACTGGCCACAGCGGCGACAACTGCGGCGACAACGCTGACAACAGCAGGCACAACTCTTGCTACTTCGATCACAACTGCGGCGACAACTGCGGCGACAACGCTGACTACTGCCGGAGAAATAGAGGTGGCCGAAGCGGCAGTCGAGGAAGCACCTGATATTGCTGCGGGTTCTGCGCTGACCGCTGCCGCAACTGCTTTGACCGGAGCAGGTGGAGTCTTGACAACTTCTGCGGGAACTTTGACAACTTCTGCGGGAACTTTGACCGCTGCCGGGAATTTGATGAGGTCAGGAATGATTGCAGGAGCGCAAGCGATTCAAGCAGCAGCGGCAGCACTTGCCGCAGCAGCACAGGCAGCAGCAGCGTCTTCTGTCGCCACAGCTAGTGCGAAGGGTAATGTATTCTCCGGTGGAGATCTCGTACCCTTCGCGCAAGGTGGCATCGTTCGCCGCACAACAACTTTCCCGATGGCAGATGGACGCATGGGAATGATGGGTGAAGATGGACCGGAAGCAATCATGCCGTTGGAACGAGGCGCAGACGGCAACCTCGGTGTGCGTTTCAGTGGACAACCGCAGACAGTGAACAATGTGACGAATGTTCACATGACTGTGAAAGCTACTGACGCAGATAGCTTCCGCAGATCACGAAGACAAATCTCATCCGACTTGAGGAGAATGTAGCATGGCTTTTCACGACGAAGTCTTTCCCGAAGACATTAGCTACGGCAGCACAGGTGGGCCTGGATTCAATACGACTGTCATTGAACTAGACAGCGGCGCAGAGATGCGGTTTGCCCGTTGGTCAACACCTAGAAGAAAGTATGACGTTGCCTACGGTGTGAAGTCACTCGCTCAACTGAGTACGCTGATCGACTTCTATGTGACTCGTCAAGGTGCGCTCAATAGTTTCAAGTACAAAGACTTCTTCGACTTCACTTCAGCAAGCGATCACCGTTCTGCGCACTCGATGACCGATGTGATACTTGGCACAGGGGATGGATCGGTAACGCAGTTCCAACTGAAGACGAAGTATACTTCGAACACGAACACACAGTACCGAACAGTGACGAAGCCGAAGACAGGCACTGTGCTTGTGAGTGTCAACGGAGTATCGACGACTGCGTTCAGTACGAACACCACAACAGGTGTCCTCACTCTCACTTCGCCGCCTACCGCTGGACATATCGTTCGCGCAGGGTTTGAATACTATGTCCAGGTGCGCTTCGAAGAGAGCGTGGACGAAGTGCTAGAACTCACCTACGAAGACTTTGCCAGCGGTGGACTAGGTTCAGTTCCGCTGATCGAAGTCATCGAAGAGAACTCTCATCCAGAGACCTTCGATTACGGTGGATCTGAGACTATCGTCAAGGGGCAAGACTTCGAATTGGAAGTAGCCAACGGTCGCTTTCAGGTACTCATAACAACTGCATCTAGTCTCACTTGTACTCTTCCTCCTGCTGGCGACTTGGAACTAGGTGGACCGCACTTCTACCTGAAGAACAGTGGAGCGAACAGCATTACAATCGCAGATGGCTCCACTACGGTGCTGACGCTTGCGGCAGGCGATACCATTGTTTTGCTAGTCCAGTCTGTTGCTTCTGCGCAAGCCTATGTCGGAGTCGTCCTGTGATCTCGACCGCAGAGTTCTATGGAGGCGCAGTTGATATCGGCACAAGTGTTTCAACCTATACACTCCCAACGAAGGAATCAGCGAGAGTCATTCGGGCATCGTGGACAACAGGCAGTGGTCACACGATCACTTTGCCGACTACCGTTGTTGGAGATATGACAACGACTCCGCAAGAAGCGGGAGGCCCAACATTCTATGTCATCAACAACGGCACTACATCTGTTGATGTTATCTACACGAAGGCAAGTGGCTCAGTAACTCTTGCAACGCTTACTGCTGGCAAAGCTCTCTTGGTTTTGAGCTACCCTAGAAACGGCACCTATCTTGGCTTGAATTTGGATGTGGCAACATGACCGTCACTCAAAGTATTGGCGCGACAGGTAGAACATGGGGGACGATACTTGCGTGGGAAGCAGGCACTGACATCTCTCTTTCTCAGCAGTACATCGGTGAGGTGTATCACGATCTTACGGTAGGCGAACCAACTGAAACACTTGCGGTAGGCGATGACCGTCTGCACATGAATGGTGCAACAAGTATCAATCAGAATCGCTACCGAACATTGAGAGCAGCGACAGGACAGCAGTACGATCCCGTTGCGAAGACAGGTGTTTGGCTCAAGCGAACCATCGGTGCGACTTCGATCAAAGCTGATGCAGTCAGAATAGAAGAGGAGAGGTTCCACCTGGAACGGATGGCATTCATCAGTGATTATGTGACACCTCCCACAACAGGCACATCCATTGCTGTAGATTTCTATATGTCAAGTGCCAATATTAGAGGTTACTTGAAGCGTTGCTACATTGATTGGGGTGCGCACTATTGCGATGGAACTGCGGGGACTGCATCGGGTACAGCAGTGAACGTGGACAACTGGGGCGCGACATACGTCGAGGTATTCAACAACATCATTGTGGGAGGAGGTGCGCGAGGCAACAGAGGATGCAACTACGGTATCCGTTTTCGAAGTAATAGCGATGGCAGGATACTAGGCAACACGGTTGTGGATGTCGTTGGCTGGAACGAAAGTTCTGCTGCCTCAGTGCGAGGAATTGAGCCGGGTACGGGCAACGCTATCTACGATACGTTCAACAACATTGTTGTTTGGGACCTAGCCATCACTTCAGCAAATCCCTATGCCGCTGGTATAGACAATGCGTACTACACGCAGGCTTCTCGTGGATTCATCACCTCGGATGTTTCCGCAGAGAGCTATGGGTTTGGCGGAGCAGCATTCAACAAGAGCAACGTAGTCAAAGGTCAGTTGTTTGTATCAGCGATCAACAACGACTACAGATTGTTGTCCTCTGCTCCCGCGCAAGACTGGGACGGTCTACAGACACACTATGCTTTCAATGGAATCACGACTGACTTCTTCGGTGATACTCGCTCCACCGTCTACGCTGACATTGGAGCGTGTGATGGTGCGGTTGCGGGTGTAGAGAACGCACCGACAACAGTCATCAGCACAATCGGAACGGGTGGGACATACGCAGACATCGTTACTTGGGAAGCGGCGACCGACATCAACTTGATTGAAAGCAACGAAGTTCATATCGGTGAGATGCTTGGCGACTTTACTTCCGCTTCAGTTCTGGTTGTGAGTGGCGCGATCACAGATTCGGCTAGGTACAGAGAGCTTCGCCCAGCGTCAACGAATCACTACTCTCCTTTGTCGGATCGTGGGTGTACGGTCAACAAGACAGTGTTCGACGTTACTGTGACTCATACCATCTCCATTCAAGAGAAGTTCTTTCGCTTGACTGGCCCAATGAAGGTGACTTCGACTCTCACTTACCCTGGAACGAGCGGGACCAGTGCCGTCATTGGAGTGGGACGAGACGCAGACAACGCCGCACTTGAGTCGTTGTTCGTCACCTTGAGTGCATCAACTGCGGGGTACTACCTCGGTGTGTTGGCGAGTGAAGGACAACAGAACTGCTCGATCAAGAGTTGCGTGATCTACGGACACGCTGGAGCAGACAACAACTCTCTTCATGCTGGGATTAGGATCAAGGACTACGGGCAGTGGAAGATCTACGGTTGCTCGATCTACGGTACAAAACTCGGTTCCTCCCTTAGTGGCACACAGGTTGGCATCAAGATCGATTCTTCGACGACTTGTGAACTCCGAAATAACATCGTCATTGATTGCTACCACTCAGGTTCAAGTGGAAGCGCAGACTATTCCATCGGATCAACGCCAACGACTTCGTGCAGCAATAATATGTCGGGTGACGCAACCGCTCCAGGTGTGGACTCTCTGACCAGCAAGACTGCGGCAAACACTTGGGTGAACGCTGGTGCGCGGAACTTCTACTTGAAAGCAGGAATCAGCGAAGCGAGAGAAGCGGGGATTGAACGGGTGAACGGTGGACCGCTAGGTACGAAACTCGATGCCCTTCGGAACGGAAGGTACCGACCCTATGACATGGGTGCGTTAGAAGGTGTGCAACCTTACCCACAATTCCCTTCACCGCAGATCCGCAATCGGGTGTGCCACTGCTACGAGATCGTTCGCAGAGACGGTGTTCGTTTGTTGCTCACTGACAACAATACTCCGATTGTTTTCATGGGCGACACATGGGACGCTGCTTCAATGGACTCATCTGCGAGAAGACGTGAGATTGGAATGAAAGCGATGGACATGGAAGCCTCTGGTGGAATCACTTCGGACAAGATCACCTTGTTGGACTTGCGCACAGGTCGCTACCAAGGTGCGCGAATCACAGAATATCTTGTGGACTGGAGGTACCCACACCTCAAGCCTTTGGCCGAAGCTAGGTACACAATCGAGTCCACGACTTTCAACGGAGAGGCATGGAAGGCAGATGTGAAAGGCTTGCCGTTCATCCTCCAGAACAAAGTTGGTGATGTGTTTGGGAGGAACTGTAGGTATGTGCTTGGAGATACAGAATGCCGTGCAGTTTTGACGGGCCTCACGCAAACAGGGAAAGCAGTTCTCGATGTGATAGACAAACGGCAGTCTTGGTATGTCTCCGCTTCTGCGCTGACTTCTGCTGTTACTGACTACTACTCGTTGGGCAAGTTGACTTGGTTGACGGGGAACAACACAGATATCGAAACGGAGTTGTTCAAGAACGAAGTTGTCGCAGTGAATGCACTAGCGGATCCGAACACGCTACTGGAGTCTTCATCGGACTGGCTAGGGAACATAGTCACAACAACACAGGTCACGAACGGATTTGACACGGGGATTCATTCGTGGAACTTCAACATCGATGCGGGTTCTGGCGAACCGTACCTTGTGCAGAACAATGTAGGTGGATCGGCAACACTGTGGTCAGACTACGCACCCAAAGATACGAAGGTGTGCTTCTCTGTTTGGATTCGAACGAAAGCATTGGCGAACCCTGCAAGCGGAACGTGCAAGATCAAGCTCCTGAACGTAGCTGGTGTCAACATCAACTGGCAAGGGATATTCGAACAGACAGCGGGAGTCTGGAGCGTTCGGAGCAGCGACATCGGAACAACCGCAGAAGTCTCTACCGTTGGCGCACCTGATGCGAACTGGTATCGGTTGAGCATCGGACGCTTTGCGCTTGGAGACGAACCCGACAAGATCGGTGTGAAGATGGTCATCAACGGAGCTACCAACGAAGACGCAGAGTTCTCGCAAGCTCAACTTGAGGTTGATGTTCTCACTCCTACGTCTTGGACAGTCTCCACCAAACACAAACTTCAGCTTGCTGTTCGTGCAGACGCAGACATCGTGGATGGAGATACTTTCGATCTTGAACCCGGGTGCGACAAATTGCTTGCTACCTGCAAAGACAAGTTCAGCAACATCAAGAACTACGGTGGGTTCCCTTACATCCCTGGAGTCGATGCGATGTTCGACACTCCAACGCAATGAGTGACATTGTTGACGCAGCGAGGAAGTACATCGGTGTTCCGTTCATCCATCAAGGTCGATCTATGGAAGGCATGGATTGCGTGGGCCTGCTTGTTCAAGTAGCGGAGGATCTTGGCTACGAAGCACATGACTTCACTGCGTACTCTCTTCGTCCACAAGCGAAGGAGTTGATTCGTTTGATCGGCAAGAGTTGTGATCGTGTGAAAGGTGATCCACGGCCAGGGGACATTATGGTGTTTGCTATGATTGGTCCTCACTGGCCTCAACACGCTGCGATCAAAACGAAGCGAGGGATGATCCACGCATTCAAAGGTGGACCGAACAAAGTTCTCGAAGTTAGCTTCGATGACTTTTGGCAGGAAAAATTGCACAGCGTTTGGAGGTACAGATAGATGGCTACACTTTTCGTCGCAACGGTGGTCACTGCAACAGGTTGGGAACTCGCAGCGTACTACGCAGCAGCGATGTACCTCGACGCGAACCACGTCATGCCAGCGTTGTTCCTCGTCGATCCTACCTATGGACCGCAGATAGAAGGGCAACCGATTGGACGGTGGAGCGAGGGTACTGGAATCCCTCGCGTCTTCGGTGCATCGGGTCGCGTACCTGGACAAGTCATTTGGCAATCGCCAATCAAAGAGATCAAAGAAGAAACAGACACGGGTGGCAAAGGTGGAGGAGGTGGAACCTATGTCGTCTACAAATACTACGCGAATGTCGCAGTAGCCTTTTGCACTGGACCCGTTGCGCGAGTGAAGCAGGTCTTCGCAGACGGCAAGACAATTTGGAATGTTGCACCAGATATTGATTACTCCACGACACTGATCGACGGTGTGCTGTCTTCCTACCAGTTCAGGTATGGTTCCAACCCCGCTTACTATCACTTTGTCACCATGATTTCTTCGGGTGTGGGTTCTCCTGACCTGTCACTAATCAAGAGCGGGAAGAAAATCGTACTGACAACACCTTTCGACAGTGGAACGGTCGAGGTTATCTCTTCAGATGCGCAGATCACCGCTGGCACAACGACTTGCAAAGTTCAAGTTGCCAGTCTCACCACTTCGGTTCATCCTTGGACTGCATGGACGACAGGGACGACGACCATCCACCAGGATTTGCCTACGCACTCTGGCAATCACTTGAACTGGGTGCGCTTTCACAACGGGTCAGTGGATCAACAACCTGATTCGATGTTGGAGACCTACAAAGGTGTGGGCGAAGTACCTGCGTTTCGTGGAATCACTTACATCATCATCGACGACCTTGCTCTGATGGACTGGGGCAATCGCATCCCTTCGTTCAGCGCGATCATTGAAGAGGACGAGAATCGAACAGTGGCAGAGGCAGTGACGAGGATTCTGGACGAAGGGGATCTTGATCCTGGCGAGTATGATTTGTCTGGAGTAGAGAGCAAGATCTGCGAGGGGTATGCAGTCGCTGGACCGCAAGAGACAATCAAGAGTCTTCAACCTCTTTTGATTCAGAACGATGTGCTTGTTCAACAGCAGGATAGTTCGCTGCGCTTCTTTCACCGCAAGGATGCTCGTCGAGTTGACATCAAGTTTGAACACCTTGCAGCGGGTAAGGGAGCTACACCCATTGAAGTCCAAGAAACTCCCACCTCACAGTTACCAGACGAAATCAATGTTGAATACCTGGACATCAACAACAACTACAACAAAGGTTCACAGCGGCAGCGACGAAACAACGATGTGTCCACCAAGGAGCAAGGCGTGAACCTCAATGTGGTCATGCCACCCGCAGAGGCAAGAGCAATCGCTTCGCGTCTTCTGTGGACTGCGTGGAATGAACGACTGCGAGTGAGGTTCAAAGTCCCTGCGCTTGAGTATGTTGACAAGCTACGCGAAGGTGATGTGGCAAGGTTCACCGCTCTTGACGAAGACTGGGAGATCTTGATTCAGAAGATGGATCGAGGTGCAAACTTGATGCTTGAATGCGAAGGTACAGTCGAAGATAAGAATATGCTTGCTGGGTACTCCGCAGCAGAAGACGTAGACAACTTGATTGGTGGAGGAGATGAAAATGGATACATGGGAGGCAACCCCAGTTTCATTGCTCCTGCTCTCCGCTTCATTCCGTTCGAATCCCGTCCTCTGCGAGAGAAGCATCTTCGTTCACCTGGATTCTATTTTGCAGTCTGTTCCGCCGATCCACGCTACAACTTTCGAGGAGGTGGATTGTACGAGAGCTTGGACGGGGACAACTACACGAAGGTTGATGAAGTCTCAGGTGCCTCGTTCATCGGAGAGACGACTGCGTACACAGTGAAGACTGCGTATCACGGGCAGTGGGATCTTGTGAATGAGATCACAGTTGAGTTTCTGAACGGTACTCCGCAAAGCGTGACAGAGATCCAAGTCTTGAACGGCGCGAACCGTGCGCTGTTTGGGCAAGAGATCATCGGATTTCAAACTGCGACCCATGTCAGCGGCACAACCTACAAGTTGACGAAGCTACTGCGTGGCTTGCGAGGAACAGAATCACACATGGCCGATGTGACTGCTTCTCTCCGTACTGCGTTTGTGTTGTTGAACCAACCGTTCGTCCACTTCCACGAACTTCCTGCTGGTGCGATTGGGACGACTCGCTATTACAAGATGGTTCCGCATGGGGCGATTCTTGAAGAAGTCCCTGCGGAGACCTACACCGTCCAGGGTCTGACCACAAAACCGCTGCCTCCCACAGATGTGACAAAGGTGCTGGACGGTTCAAGCAACGCAACGGTGTCTTGGGTCCCTCGCTATCGTTCCATTGCTAGAATCTTCGGGACTGGTGGCAGACCCAGCGGCGAACCCAAAGAAGAGTTCAAGATTGAGCTTCGGAATCCTGCTGACTCGGCAACGGTTCTTGAACTTACGTCCACAGAATCAGAATCCAGGGAGATCACAGCATCCCAACAAACAACTGCTGGGTATGTAGCAGGGACCACCATCAAAGTTCGTCTCTCCCAGTTCTCCGAATATCACAAGTTCGGTGACGCAACCTCAACTCACACGATATGACAACTTCAACTCAACTCGTTCTCACACATCTCGTTGAAGGACAGGCTTCGGCAGAAGTCACGGTCAACGATGCGATCAACAAACTCGACGCTTCGGTTCATCTTTCTGTCATTGACCGTGATCTTACTGCTCCTCCTGGTTCACCGACCGAAGGTGATCGCTACCTCGTGAAAGCAACTGCAACGGGAGACTGGGCTTCACAAGATGGAAAGATCGCAGTCTATTTGAGCGGGTGGGTATTTATGACTCCGCTTGAAGGTTGGGTGATGTGGGTCGATGACGAAGATGTTCACTTGCGGTACACAGGTTCTGCTTGGATACATCTTCGCACGGTTCAAGATTCCATCACTGCATCAACAACGCAAACGCAGCTTGGCGCAACCGCAATGAGCGGAGAGATTGTTCGCATCACAGTTTGTGCAACAACAGGCAACGCTGTTCGCCTTCCCGAAGCCGAAGCAGGACGCAAGTTGTTTTTGTTCAACGCTGGTGCAGAGCAAACGCAAATCTTCCCAGCAGCCAGCGACCAGATCAGAAGCGAATCGGTGAACGCATCGGTGACACTCAACTCTGGCAAGGCGCGGAGCTTCTACGCGATCTCTGCCAGCGTCTGGGTGTACTAGCACGGTCACGCTTGGGAAGGGCCACCGTGTCTAGCCAGCGGTGGCCTTGAGGGGCGCGACCTGGACACCTCTGGCAAATGTCGGAGGTGTCCTTTCCCCTGTGTGGCCTCCGAAATCTCCAGGTCTAATGAGTCAAGGGGGGTCGTCAAAGT